>OLOW01002714.1_pt1 | contig 11699 bp, 19 predicted proteins | sample 1672801 | NCBI WGS metagenome assembly OLOW01 (sample SAMEA3136725, study PRJEB25190) | human gut metagenome | biome: human gut; feature: human-associated habitat; material: faeces | place: Austria | collected 2013
TTTAAACCTACCCGAAACTCAGGCGCAACATGGATAGAAAAGTGTGACGGTCAATCAGACCATTGTATATGTGAGTTAAAATCAACAGACAATAGTTCTTTTACAGTAAAACAAGAATATTTACATACACTAGAATCTCATGCAATAGAAGCCCATAAATTACCTGTATTTGCTTTTCAATTCCTTAATACTAATGAAGTATGGCTTTCGATAAAAGAATCTGATATAGAAGCATTTAAAGCCCTTGTAAGGCAATCTGTGTTAGAAGAACTAAAAGAAGAACGAGAAAAAGAAGAAAGTAAGCTGTCACCATTGTTAGAAAAAAAATATAAAAAATATAAAAAAAATATAAAAAATGTTGACAAAGCACTTGACAAGGTGTATGATAAGGGGGAGAAAAGAAAAGGGGGTTTGAAGTCTTCGAGTTCATGCCACATATTACAGAACTCTTCGAGTTCAATACAGAACTCTTCGAGTTCAATACAGAACTCTTCGAGTTCATTACAGAACTCTTCGAGTTCAAGTAATACAGATATTAAAATAAACAATACAAACAGTACAAACAATGTTTTACTTGAAGTAAATAAACATAAAGCAAAACAAAGTATTGAAGCAAGAAAACTTTTCTTAAAAGAAAAACAAAAAGAACAAGAACATTATGAAACAATGCAGAAGGAAAGAAACAAGAACAGAAGAAGAACTATAACACAGAACAGAAAGGAATATTGATTTGGAAAAGAAATTCAAACAAAAAGGTATTGCAACGTTTGAAGGTATGAACATTGGAAAAAATAAAACAGTGCAAGTTACTTTCAAGTTGCGCTATGATGAAATTCTTACGAGTGTGGAATTGTTACAGGGATTAAATAGTGACATTACAGTACAGGCAAAATGTGGAACTGGTAAAGTTATGAACCTTGGAATTTTTACAATTGGTGCTGTAAACTTCGACAAAGACGGAAATGCAAAGATTCCATTCAAGTCTATGGTTGATAATGTGAATCTTAATAACATTTGTAGTCTTGTAGATGAAGATTATATACAGTTACGTTTTGTGGCTGTAATCGAATTACCAGATAATGGCGAGGAAGAACAGGAAGGAAGTGAAACGAACGAATGGGACGATTAAATTACACAGAACTTGCAAAAGCGAGAATTAAAGAAAAAAGAAATGTGGTAATTTCAGAAGCACAGAATCTGGAAGGAGAAACACTGGGCTATTCTGTTGCAGAACAGTTGGTAACAGAGGAAGAAGGAAAAGAAAGAAAAGTTTTTCTCAGAGGTGGTCTTGGAATTATGTCCGAGGATGGTTTAAAAAGTCTGAAACTTGCAGTCGATGAAGCACTGAAAAAAGTTTCAGAAAAATAAAAATAGTTGTTGACAAAATGTTAGACTTGTGTTAGAATAAAATCAACAACAGAAGTTGAAGCAAAAAAAATAAAAGAACAAAGAAAAACAGAAAGGGAGAAACAAAATTATGGCAAAGAACTGGAGCGCATATGAAGCGGCAAAAGAACTGTATGGAACAAACAAGGAGAACATCGAAGAAATCGGTAGCAGATACCCATTATTCGCAAGAACAGTAGCAATGGATAACAGTCCATTCCTGTTAGACCTGTTATCAGCAATTCCGAAAGTAACAGCGAGAGTTGTTGAAACTGGACTGAAAACAAATCAGGATGGTAATATTGTGGATGCAGAAGCAGAAGATGTTACAGAAGTGCAGGAAGAAAAATCTGAAACAAAGAAAGCAAGTGCAAAGAAAGCAAAAGAAGAGCCGGATGAATCTGGTGAAGATTATGAAAGCATGAGCGCTAAAGACCTGTATGCACTGTGTTGTAAACGTGGTATTTCCTCTATGTGTAAATCCAGAAAAAAAGATGCTCTGATTGAGTTACTGGAAAAACTGGACAATGGAGAAATCGAACCTGCAAAGAAGAAAGCAACAGCAAAGGCAGAGCCAAAGAAAGCTACCAAACCTGAAAAGAAAGAAGAACCGGAAGAAGCCGAGGATGAAGATTGGGACGATGAAGACGAAGAAGAATCTGACCCATATGCAGGAAAGTCAGCAAAAGAACTGTATAAGATGTGTGTAGACAGAGGAATCAAAACACAGCCGAAACAGAAACCGGAGAAATATGCAGAACTTCTGAAAAAGGCAGATGCAGAAGAAAAAGAAGCAGATAGCGAAGACTGGGAAGACGAAGAAGCAGAAGACGATGATGAATGGGAAATCTAATTTCCACAAAATGTAACTTGTAAACGAAACAAATAAAATATATTCGATATAGACTCTTTACTTGGTATCAAAAACAAAATCACTATAAAAGGATGGATGGTAGGCAAAATAAAATTGCTATTGTCCATCCTTTTTTAATACGGGTGGATGCGATGAAAACAGAAACAAAACCTAAAACAAAAATAACAACAGAACACTTAGTATCATTGGATTGTACGAAGGAAGAAAACAAGATAAAATTAAATAAATTCTTGTGGAAGGTTAAACCAGTAGCAAAGTTAGCAGAACGTGAAGGAATCAAAACAAATGGGAAGTTACCTATAGAATTATTAGAAAATGCTCTGATGGGAATATGTGAGCATTATGGCTATAATTTACAAGGTATTGAAGCATATAGAGAAACAAACAGAAAAAACAAAAAAGTGTTTCAATTCTGGCATATGGGATTATTAAACAGTGAGCGTAAATGGATCGGAACAGTAAACGGTATAACATTGTGGGAAATAGTTGCAAAGTCAATAATTAAAATCTATGTTGATATTGTGAAAGGCAGGAACGAAAAATGAAACAGGTGGCATATTATACAGATGGAAGTTGCGGAGGAAATCCCGGTGTAGGTGGTTGGGCTTATGTAGAAGCTATTCCATGTGACAGAGGAATTAAAACAAACATTGTTACTGGAAGCAAACATTTAACAACAAATAATGAAATGGAATTAACAGCAGTTTATATGGCGTTAGTAAAATCCTTAAAAACAAACAGGTATGAGGTGACTATTTATAGTGATTCGTCCTATGTAGTGAACGCCATAACAAAAGGTTGGCTTTCAAGGTGGCGTGTCAATGGTTGGAAAACAAAAGACGGTAAGGAAGTTAAAAACAAACATATTTGGGAAAAGATGTATAAACTTGTATATGAAAAGAATTTACAAATTACTTTCATTCAAGTGAAAGGTCACAGAGGTGACTTACTAAACGAATTAGCTGATAAATCAGCGGTAGAAGCAAGAGTGAAATTGGAAGAGGAATTGAAAGCAAAATCATAACAAAGGGGAATGAGCCATGTTAATAGCAGTAGAAGTATGCCAAAAAGAATTCACGGATAGAACGATGAAAAATGCTTATTTACAGGCTTGTAAATGGGTGAGTGGAGAATTTATAGCAGTAAACAATAGCAAGGATTTAACGTATAAATTCGAGAAGCAGAGCGGTAAAGGATTGCCAACGATATTATTAAAAGTGTACGCAATGTTGGATGAAGAAGAAATTCACAATAGACATTGTAACATATGCAAACAGGCAACAGAACTTGCTTATCTGAAACAAAACAAATACCAGTGTGAAGTGTGCAAAGTAAATCCATACAGAGAAAGAGTTAAGAATGAAGTAAAGAACAAAATAAACGGAATGGAGGATATATACAAATGGGGATTAAAGAAAAAGTAATACAGATTAAAGAAAAAGTAACACAATTGTTGCGTATGTTATTATTACCCGCATGGCAGATAGTAGCGTATTGTTTAAGATTGCTGATAAAAAATTTAAGTAATGTTGCTATGGTTATTCAGATTATTTTTCCTGTATGGCTCGTATATCAGAACGTAGAACCCGTGAAAGCATTTATATATAGTGTCGCTATTGTATTCATTCTGGCATATATCAGACAGTTATATACAAATGTGCAGAAACATGGAGGAAAAACAATACCGATACCAAAACAAAGATTTACTCTATTAGACGAGGACGGCTATATAGTTATGAGAAAAGACAATGCAGGCGAAGCAATACAGTACTTGTATGAGTTGGAAGAATATCTAAGTAACCGTGGAAAATTAAAATGAATGAGAATATAAAAGCACCGTGCTATTGGTGCGAAGAAAGAACAATATATTGCCATACGAATTGTGAAAAATATATAGAGTTTCAAAAAATCAATCAGATGTTAAGGGACAGCAGGAACAGAGAAACGAAAAAGAATTTTGACCAGTTTTATTATTTATATAGAAAAAAGAGTTGACAAATAAATCTGTTTGTGGTAATATAATATATATAAATAATGGAGTGGCAAGCAGGATAAAGCCAAGAGTGATAGCCAGAAAAATATCTGCCTTAATATAGAAATATCAATATTGGTTATGAGAAAGGAGAAGCACATATTTATTTCAAAGTCTTCAAAAAATATTTTGTGTAAATAAAGTTTGTAACTATTAATTTCTGAAAGCAGAGAGCGTGAATAAACAGCCATATTTACATTTTCTTTCTTTCATGTTTTATTTCACTATATGTAGTGGTGCATGGATATGTGTATTTTCTTTTGTGTTATTTCCAACATATTATAAAAACATAACTAATATTGATAATATGCCGGGACTATGTTCCCGGCTATTTAAACATATAGGAATATTTATTGAAGTGAAAATATAAAAAAAAAACAAAATTAAAAGGAGTTGAACAAAACAAAGTGGCAGAAACAAAGAAAACAAAAAATAAAGAAGAACTGACAGGAAAAGAAAGAAGAATGGCAAATCTAATTCCATTATCACAACGTAGTCCAGAGGAACGTAGAGCAATTGCCAGAAAAGGAATTGAAGCAAGAAAGGCAAACGTAGAAAAAAGGAAACAGGAAAAGCGTGAAAGGATGCAGATTCAAAAAGTTATGTCTGTAATTCTTGGTTCTGAGGTAAGCAATGAAAAACAAAAGAAGCTGTTAAACAGTCTTGGTTTTGAAGGAGAACATCTAACAAATGAAATGTTATTAATGGTTGCATTATTCAAAAAAGGACTTTCTGGTGATGTGAACGCTATTCGTGATGTAACAGAAATGATGGAAAAGTTAGACCTGTATCAGAACAGCGGTGGAGAACAGAAACAGCAAATTGTTATTAATCTTATGCCAAAAGGAACAGGCTACAAACCAACAGAGGAAATTGAGGAACAAATTCAAAGAGCTGAAAATGGTTTACCATTAGAAAGCAGTGTGGAAGATGATAGCGAATGGATTACAGAAGAAGATGATGAGGACTGGGGAAATGAGGTATATGACCCGGATTAAGTAGTAACCTTATAAAATATACACCTAAAATATAAAATGGCAAATAGGGGCAAAATAGAAGCACACAGAGGATGTTATAATATGGCATATGCAAAGAAGTACAACTATATCACAATGCATAAAGAAACAGTACAAAAGCGCAGAAAGAAATATAAGTTATGTCAGACTTGTAAATACAGAACAACAAGAGCAAATGAACTCGATAATGGTATGCTATGTAATTATATAGGAATTACAGGAAAGATGCGAGGATGTAAAGCTGAGCATTGTATTAGATACGAAAAAGGAAAACATAAGAAACAAAAAGCATCATTGTATTAATTATGAAAACAAATCAACAAAGAAACAAAACAAAGAAGTATAAATATAATATATAAATAAAAGGGTAAATATAACAAAGTAATGAAAGAACAAAACTAAGAACATAGAAAGGAGAACATATGCAGGAATTAAATATAGCCTATAAAAACATAAAAGAATTAAAACCATATAAAAAGAACGCAAAGAAACATAGTAAAGAACAGGTAGAACAAATAGCAAACAGTATAAAAGAATTTGGTTTTACACAACCAGTTATTATTGACAAAAACAATTGTGTTGTAGCAGGACATGGTAGAATCTTAGGAGCAAAGAAAGCAGGATTAAAACAAGTACCTACTGTAACATTAGAAGAACTTACAGAAGAACAAATAAAAGCATATAGGCTTGTAGATAACAAACTGAATGAAAGCGAATGGGATTCTGTTTTATTAGCACAAGAACTGGAAGAAATAAAATATTTAAACATGGATTTGTTTGGTTTTGATTTGGCAGAAGAAATAGAACAAGAAGAAAAAAAGTATACGATGAAAACAAATATCCCACAGTATGAGATAAAAGGCGAAGAACCAGATATAACAGAATTATGTGATACAAGTAAAACAGCTGAATTGTTACGAAGAATAAAAGAAAGTAATGTAACAGAAGAACAGAAGAAATTTTTAAGATTTGGAGCATATAGACATTTATGTTTTAACTATAGCAAAATAGCAGAATACTATGTACACGCAAATAAAGAAATGCAAGAACTTATGGAAGACAGTGCGCTAGTTATTATTGATTTTGAGGATGCTATTGCAAAAGGATATGTGCAAATGTCAGAACAGGTTGCATTGTTACGAGGTAAGGAAGATGAAACATAAAAGTTTTGTTATATTTATTTTGACACATGGAAGGGCAAGCAATGTTAAAACATTAAAGACGTTGAGGAAAGCAGGTTATACAGGAAAGGTAATTCTTGTTATTGATAACGAAGACGAAATGGAAGAAGATTACTATAGAATCTATGGGAAAGAAAATGTGTATATGTTCGACAAACAGGATATAGCAGATAGATATGACCAGATGGATAATTTTGAAGAACGTAGAACGATATTCTATGCAAGAAATGCTTGTTTTGAAATCGCTAGAAAACTAGGATATAAATATTTCCTCGAACTTGATGATGATTACACATCTTTTGAATATAGGATAATTCGAAATAAAAGACTGGTAGTCCTACCAGTTAAAACATTTGACAAGATTTGCGATATTATGTTAGATTTTCTTGACATAACACAAGCCTATACAGTAGCATTTGCACAAGGTGGTGATTTGATTGGTGGTAAGGATAACAAAAGATTCAAGGACAAGATTATCAGAAAAGCAATGAATAGTTTCTTTTGTAGAGCCGATAGGCAATTTGAATTTAAAGGAAGAGTGAACGAGGATGTTAACACATATTGCCTGTTAGGAACACAAGGAAAACTAATGTTTACATATACAGATATAATATTGACACAAGTACAAACACAAAAGCAAAAAGGTGGTATGTCTGAGCAATATCTGGATAGTGGAACATTTCTCAAATCTTTTTATAGTGTAATGTGTTGTCCTAGTTGCGTAACAGCAAATATGATGGGTGGTAGTAAAAATAATATGCGCTTACATCACAATATATCTTGGAATAATTGCACACCTAAAATAATATCAGATAGGTATAAGAAATAGCACTCAGCAATGGGTGCTTATTTTATTATATAAACAAATATAAAATATTATATAAAAATATATTGACAAACAGTAAGACATATGTTATTATATAATCAGTTCAAGGGGAACAACAAAATAAAGAAAAACAAATCAGAAGGAGAACAGAACAATGATTAAAACGAATGTGGAAATTGCAGAACAATATGAACATGAAGAATTAAAAAGAAATTTACAAAAACATATTGACATTTATGAGAACTTATGTTAATATATAATCAGAAAGAAACAAAGGAAACAAACACAGCAGAAAGGAGAACAATAGATATGAAATTATATGAAATCAATGAAGGATTTGAGGGAACACAGGAAGAAGCAATAGCAATGGGTGAGTACCATGAAGTCGAAGCAACAGAAGAAGAAATCAGAGAATATGCAATGTACGGTTGTCCTGATGCAGATATGCAGTTTTTATTCTAAAACAAATTGACAGGTGGTTAAAGTCATTAAAACACAAAACATTGCCCTATAGCCAAGTGGTAAGGCAGAGGAATTTGACTCCTATATATGCAGGTTCGAATCCTGCTAGGGTAGTTTGTAACAAATAGTTACACATTTTATTTATACTAAGGAGGACGAACAATATGGAGTACAATGAAAGAAACATCACAGCAGTAGAGGTATACAAGAAACTGGAAGAGGTGGAGAAACAGAACAAAGAGATTCTTGAAAAACTGGAAAATATGCAGGAAAGCAACTCAATATTCCATCATGGTTTTGCAACAATATTTGAAGCATTAATAGGTTTAAACGAAGTAAAACAAGACGAAAATTGCGTAGAATTATTAAAGGCAGGTTCGGTTACTAATATTCTTTGTGTAGAACAGTGGAGAAAGGACCACATGAAAACAGCAAATCAGAGTAAAGGAGAAAAAGAAAAAACAGTTGTGATAAAACGAGTGAGTGAAGAAAAAGCAGGCGATTTCATTAACTTTCTCAAAATGTTAAAAGATATTTAAGGAGACAATATGGACGAAGAAACAAGGAAATAAATACATTGACAAATAAAATATAATATAGTATAATGTAATAAAGTGGAAAGGTAATCGTTAATACTCAGGCAAAGACGGTTGCCTTTTTGCTGTATATTGAGAGAAAGGAAAACAGAACACAATGGATATGAATATAGAAGTTGCTGAACGGTTTTCTTCCTATCTCACTGACTGGGATTATAAACATTATCTGTTGCTAGGTGGTTATGGTTCTGGAAAGAGTTATAACACAGCATTGAAGATTATACTAAAACTATTAGAGGAAAAGCGTACAGCATTAGTTGTGCGTGAAGTACGGGAAACAATCAAAGAATCATGTTATTCATTGTTGAAGGAAGTATTAGAAAAGTTAGATATGTTATCAGACGAACAAAGCAATAGAAGGACACCAACTGATAAAGTCATTGCTATAACATCACCGATGGAAATAAGATTTCCAAATGGTTCAAGAATTATCTTTCGCGGAATGGATAAAATACAAAAGATTAAATCTATCAACGGTGTTTCTATTGTTTGGATTGAAGAATGTTCTGAGATTAAATATCAGGCGTATACAGAGTTGTTAGGGCGTATCAGACAGCCCGGTGTTACATTACATTTCATTCTTACTTGCAATCCTGTTGGTCGTGAAAACTGGGTATACAATACATTCTTCACACATACGGATGAAAGTGGAAAAGAAACAGTAATATGTGATGAAAAGGAACTATACAGAAAAAGGACAATAATTAAGAAAATAAACAAGAAAGAAGTTATGTATTATCATCATAGCATATGTGAAGACAATCCGTTTATTCCACAGTCTTATATAGATACACTGGATGGATTAAAAGAAACAGACCCGAGATTGTGGGTTGTAGCAAGATATGGAAGATTCGGAGCAAATGGTATTATTGTTTTGCCACAGTTTACGGTTGCAACAGATGCAAAACAATTTGTTGACACTGTAAATAGTATTCCAGCACAATTCCATTTCTTCGGTTTAGACTTCGGATTTGAGGAAAGTTACAATGCCCTTATTTCATGTTGTGTTGATGATGTCAAAAAGATATTATATATATATGACGAAATCTATGTGAATCATTTGACGGATAAACAATTTGCTGAGAGGCTAGATGTGCGTAGGGTAGTGGCAAGGGCGAGAAGGTGTAACAAGCCTATATGTGCGGATTCAGCTGAGCCCAAGGCTATACAATTCTATAGGCAATCAGGGTTCAATATGTATGGATGTAAAAAATATATTGGAAGCAGGCTACAGAACACAAAGAAGATAAAACGCTTTAATAAAATCGTTTGTTCTCCAAAATGTAAAAATGCAATTAGAGAATTAAAATATTTGACATATGCAAAAGATTCAAAGGGTAATGCTATATATGATGAATTCAATATCGATAGTCATTGCATGAGTAGTCTGTGGTATGCGTTAGATACTTATACAGTAGCAGATGTTAAGGAGATACAAACAAATAGTAAGGCAGGATAAAGAAAATCCGAAATAGGGGCAAATATGAAGCATACAGGAGGTGTGTAGAATGTTACACAAATTCAGTGTAAGAAGACAAAGGCAAGAATTAGTAAGGTTACACAATATGCAAAAACAAAACATTACAGACGAATATAGTTGTGGAGTGTATAATGGTTTGGAGTTAGCACTCGCAGTTTTGGAAGAAAGGGAACCAGAATTCGTTTTTGTCGAAAAGAAAGAAGAACCGAAACAAATGGAAAAAACAAAACAAAAAGGAAGAACAGTAGCAAGTGGAGTTAGAAAGTTAGGAGGTTAAAAGAATGGGAACAATATCAAGTGTATATGTTAGAGATTTAGCTGAGAGAACAAGTCCAGAAGCAGAAGATTGTTTTGTCTTAGGCAACAAAACAGCAGGAAGGATTAACCTTTCCAATCTTGTAAAAGCTATTGCAAATGTTATGTTTCCGATTGGTCATATTCTTATGACAACTAGGAGTGTAAACCCGGGAACATATCTTGGAGGAACATGGGTAGCATGGGGAAGTGGAAGAGTACCAACAGGAGTCAATGCAGATGATACAGACTATAATGCATCTGAGAAAACAGGTGGTGCTAAAACATTAAATTTAGCACACTCTCATACAGTAAATGGTCACACACATGGTCTGTCAGGTGCGAGAGCCGCTATCGGTCGTTCGTCTGAAAACATCAATGCAATTAGTTATACGAATGGAGGAAATCCACATGGCGTAACTTTTGACAGACTTTTGACTACAGCACCGGGAGTTTCTGGTGGTTTGTGGGGAGCATTGGACACTGTTCCAATATATGGAAGTACAGATAACAATTCGCCGGGGACTAATTCACAGTTAGGAAATAGCGATATCAGACAGCCTTATATTACTTGTTATATGTGGAAAAGGACGGCATAGAGTATGAGGGACATAGTTTTAGATTTATCAGAACAAACACTCAGTAAGATAGGTAATTGTGATTATAGTAATATTGTAAGAGGTTCTAATAATTATCTTAGAATCGTTTTAAAGGCTGATATCCAGTGGAATAATATGGCAAAGGTAGTAACTGTAAGAACGCTTGGTGGAGTTGAATATAACACAATTTACGAGCCTACAGGAGTATTGTTATCAGAAGAAGTCACGAAGAACAGTTATTTTGAGGTTTTAGTGACAGGTAAAAATGGAAATCAGATAGTAAAAACAAATAGCGTTATTATTAATCAAATATAGAAAGGAGGTAAAACAAATGCCTAGTGTGGAAGAATTATTATCTGTCGCAGAAGCTGATGCAGATACAAGAAATACAATGGATAATAGGATTGAAATTGATGCAGATACGAGAATTATTCAGATGATGCCACAGGATGAATTATTCGGTGTAGAAAGTGATGAAAAGTCAGAAAGAAAATATTTCAAAGTGCCTAAAATTGTAGGTAATGGGGTAGACTTATCAAAGTTACAATTACGCATCAAGTATCAAAATGCAAGTAAAATGCCAAGTGGAAAAGATATGTATATTGTTAAGGATGCAACAGTATACAATGATGAATGGGTATATTTTTCATGGGAATTAAGTAGGAAAGTAACGCTGTATAAAGGTAGTATTTATTTTATTGTTTGCGCTGTAAAAGCAGACAGTAATGGAAACATAACAAATGAATGGAACACAACATTAGCAGAAGGAAAAGTGTTAGAAGGTCTTGAGGTAGAAACAAGTCAAGAACAACAATATCAAGCAAGTGATTATTTGGAACAGTTAAAACAACAGTTGTTAGAATACAGCAAAGAAATAAAAGATACATTTCTAAGCGATTATACAGAAATAGTAGAAAATGTGAAGAATTTACAGAGTGATGTGAAAAAGTTAG
>OLOW01002719.1_pt1 | contig 11688 bp, 12 predicted proteins | sample 1672801 | NCBI WGS metagenome assembly OLOW01 (sample SAMEA3136725, study PRJEB25190) | human gut metagenome | biome: human gut; feature: human-associated habitat; material: faeces | place: Austria | collected 2013
ATATTTCCTATCGAAGGTTATAAAAATATTACTGAAAATATGTCGTTGGCAATGCGGCAGAGCAACCCCACGACGCTTTCTCCGGGCCGTTTAAAAACGGGAATTCAAAGCGTTTCTTCCTTATTCCAGAAAAGCGTACATTCTCCATCGGCTTGAACAAATCTGGTTGCAACACGGTATCTCTTCATTTGATCCGTCTCGATAACGGCACGCGGGTTATCACGATCCAGCGTTGCAATAACGTTCCTCTCTCTGCCCTGAATTTCAACAAAAACCGTCCCTTTTGTCGTGCTCGACAAAAAGGTGAACGAATAACGCCCCGCCTTCCGAAGGCAAATCACCCTTTTGACGACTCCGCTGCAGGATGAAAATTTCGCTTTTGTGAAATTCCGTCTCATTCCGAACCGGGGCGAACCGATATAAAGCAGCGCTGTCTTAGCATTTATTACCAAAAATCCGTTCAGATAAAGGAAATAACCCAATCCGCCGGCCATTGCCCCAAGCGCAAAGAGCCCGCACAGCTTTCCCACGAACCCTGCTCCCTTCGATAAAATTTCATTCCCGCGCAAAGATCTTCATTCCAGAGGCGGTGTTTTTTACGCCGGCGCGGGGCCGCGGCAGGCGCAGGCCTGCCGGGAAGGCGCGCGCATTGCCTCCAGCAGGGGGCAATGTCTGCGGGCCCGGTTTTGCGAAGCAAAACAGAGGCCGGTTTAAGGCCGACAAGGACGCGGCGGAAAACCAGCCCTTATTTGCCGTTGAGGAGCTTAGGGGGCTTTCCGTGTTTACATATCCCGCCCAATGACCTGGGCGATTTTACGTCCCTTTTCCACCACGGCGCGGAATTTTTCCGGCTTCAGGCTCTGGGCACCGTCGCTCCAGGCGGCTTCGGGGTTGTCGTGCACTTCAATGATCAGGCCGTCCGCCCCGGCCGCAATGGCCGCAAGGCTCATGCTTTCCACAAGGCGCCAGTCGCCCGTGGCGTGGCTGGGGTCGATGATGACAGGCAGATGGGATTTCTGCTTGAGGATGGGCACCACCGAAAGGTCCAGCGTGTTGCGGGTGTATTTTTCAAACGTGCGGATGCCGCGCTCGCAGAAAATGACGTTTTCATTGCCGCCGGCCATGATGTACTCCGCGCTCATGATCCATTCCTCGATGGTATTGGCAAGCCCGCGCTTGAGCAGCACAGGCTTTTTCATTTTGCCCACGGCCTTCAAAAGCTGGAAGTTCTGCATATTGCGCGCACCGATCTGCACAAGGTCCACATATTCCTCAAATTCATCGATCTTGTCCTCGCTCATCAGCTCGCTGACGATGGGCATGCCGGTCGCTTTACGCGCCGCCGCCATGGCCAAAATGCCCTCTGTGCCAAGGCCCTGGAACGCATAGGGAGAGGTGCGCGGCTTGTACGCGCCGCCGCGCAGCATGCAGCCGCCCGCGTCCTTCACTTCGCGGGCAATGCGCACGGCCTGCTCCTCGCTCTCGATGCTGCACGGCCCGCCGATGACGGCGATCTTTTCGCTGCCGCCCACCTTGATGACGCCCACATCGATGATGCTGTCCGCCTCGTGAAACAGGCGGTTCGCCTTTTTGTAAGGCTCGGACACACGCTGCACGTTTTCCACATACGGGTTCGCCCGCACCTGTTTTTCGTCGATAACCGTCGTGTCGCCCACCAGGCCGAACACATTGTAATCCGTGCCGCGGATCATGGTGACGGACAGGCCCTTCGCCTCAAACTCGCGGATGATCTTATCCAGTTCCGCCGCCGGAGTGCCCCGTTTTGTGCTGATGATCATTGCTTTCTTTCCTCTCTGCTTGTTGGATTACCGCGCGCCGCGCGGCAGGTGCGGCCCAGCGCCGCCGCGTGCCGTTTCCGTGCGGCACGCTGTATGATTTTTTATACTCTAAGTATTTTTGCTTCTGATTATTTCAATTAGTTTCTCTATGGCGTGAACATAGCCCTGCTTGCCCTCGCCCGCGAATTTACAGCAGCAGGCCATGCCCAGATAACTCACCTGACGGAAATCCTCCCGTTTTGCCACGTCGGAGATATGCACCTCGGCGGCAGGGACGGACACAGCCTTAAGCGCGTCCAGAATGGCGATGCTGGTATGCGTATAAGCCCCGGCGGCGGCGTATTTGCCGGCCTCGGGCCGCCGCGCTACGGAAAGGACGCGCAGGGAAACAGCATTGTATATTACAACGGAATAGATATCACGCCGCTTGTCTGCACGGAGGAAAACACGGTTGCCGCGCTGAATTACACGAGCGCGGAGAAGTCTTTTTTCTGTGAAATCCGTGCGTATTATGAGGACGGCTCTTCGGAGGCTCTGCTGAGCACGGCGGATGCGGACCGCTGGGAGGCCGCAGATCACGTCGTCCAGCGTGGTCAAAAAGGTCGTGTGGCGGCAATGGTCGCTCCAGTAGGTGTCGATCATACGAATCTCGGTGATGGTGGGATCGCGCTGCTCGCTCCGGAAATACGCCTGGCAGAAGGCCAGGTCGTCGCGGTCCATGGCCAGGCCGTACTTTTGCACAAAGGCGCCAATTTCGTCGCCGTCCAGCGCGTTGAAGCCCTCCAGCGTCTCGACGGTTTCGGGTGTGTCGTACTGCTGGCGCAGCGTCTCCTTTTCGGCCAGGTCGGCCTCGCGGCTCTCCACAGGGTTGATGAGGTGGCGGCGGATGCGGTCCAGCTCCTCGGGCGTGGGCGTGCCGGTGAAAAGATACACGCGCGCCGTGCGCACGGTGGGCCGCTCGCCCTGACTGACCAGCTGGATGCACTCCTCGCAGCTCGCCGCACGCGCGTCGAACTGCCCCGGCAGGTATTCAACGGCGATCACCGCGTCCGCGCCCTCGGGCAGACGGTCGTAGGTCACGTCCACGGGCGGCTCGGAAAAGACCACAGGCATGCAGCGATCAAACAGCGCCTGCTCGATGCCCTCCACGTCGTAGCGGTTGAGCACGCGCACGCCCGTCACGCTCTTGATGAGCAGAATGTGCCGGATCTCCTTCAAAAGGCCCTGCGCCTCCACGGCGTATTCGGGCGATTTTTCCACATATACGCGGTAAACTGCCATGTTCATTCTCCTTTGTGTGTCATCCGAGCGCCTTGAGGGCGCGTGCGCCGATGTCCTCGCGGCGGTGCAGGCCGTCAAAGCGGATGTGGTCCGCGGCCTCGTAGGCGAGCCGGATGGCCTTTGGCAGGTCGTCCGCCACGGCGGTCACGCCCAGCACGCGCCCGCCGGAGGTGACCAGCGTGCCATCTTCCAGCATCTTGGTGCCCGCGTGATAGACATAGGCGCTCTTCTCCGCCTCCGGAATGCCGCTGATGGGCTTGCCGGTTTCGTACTTCTCAGGATAGCCGCCGCTGGCGAGCACCACGCAGCAGCTCGCGCCGTCGCGGAAACGCACGTCCGCCTGCGAAAGCGTGCCTTCCGTGGTCGCCCGCATGATGGCAAACAGGTCGCTCTCCAACAGCGGCAACACCGCCTGCGTCTCCGGATCGCCGAAGCGGCAGTTGTATTCGATTACCTTCGGGCCGTCCTTGGTAATCATCAGCCCGAAGTATAAACACCCGCGGAAGGGGCAGCCCTCCTCGCGCATGGCGGCCAGCGTGGGCAGGAAGATCTCCTCCATGCAGCGCGCGGCCACCTCGGGGGTGTAATAGGGGTTGGGCGCGATCACGCCCATGCCGCCGGTGTTGAGGCCCCTGTCGCCATCCAGCGCGCGCTTGTGATCCATGCTGGAGGCCATGGGGCGGATGGCCGTGCCGTCGGTGAAGCACAAAACGCTCACCTCCGGCCCCTCCAGGAACTCCTCCACCACCACGCGGCTGCCGGAGGCACCGAACTTGCCGTTTTTCATCATTTCGATCACGGCCGCCTCGGCCTGCGCATTCGTCTCGCAGATGAGTACGCCCTTGCCCAGCGCCAGTCCGTCGGCCTTGACCACGACGGGGCACGGAGCCGTGCGCACATAGGCAAGCGCCGCCTCCACGTCGTCAAAGGTCTCATAGCGCGCGGTGGGGATGCTGTAGCGGCGCATCAGGTCCTTGGCAAAGACCTTGCTGCCCTCGATGCGGGCCGCGGCCTTGTCGGGCCCGAAAGCGGGGATTCCGCGCGCCGCCAGCAGGTCCACCAGTCCCAGGCACAGCGGATCGTCCGGGGTGACGACCACGTAATCCATCTTTTCCGCGGCAGCCCAGTCCGCGATGGCCTCCACATCCGTGGCCTTGATGGGCACGCAGACGGCGTCACGCGCGATGCCGCCGTTGCCCGGCGCGCAGTAGAGCGCGGTGATCTCCTTGCTTTCCTTGAGCTTCTGGACGATGGCGTGCTCGCGCCCGCCGCCGCCCACGACCAGTACCTTCATATCAAAGCCCTCCGAATCAATGATGGAACAGACGAAGCCCCGTGAACGCCATGGCGATGCCATAGCGGTTGCAGGCCTCGATCACCAGCCCGTCGCGGATGGAGCCGCCCGGCTCGGCGATGTAGCGCACGCCGCTGCGGGCCGCGCGGTCGATGTTGTCGGGGAAGGGGAAGAAGGCGTCGCTGCCCAGCGAAACGTCGGTGAGCTTCTTAAGCCACGCGCGCTTTTCCTCGGGGGTGAGCACCTCGGGCTTTTCGGTAAAGAGCGTCTGCCAGATGCCGTCGGCCAGCACATCGTCCCACTCGTCGCTGATATAGCGATCGATGGCGTTGTCGCGGTCGGGGTTTTTAAGCGTGGGAATAAAGGGCAGAGTCAGCGTCTTTTCATGCTGCCTGAGCCACCAGTTGTTGGCCTTGTCGCCCGCCAGACGCGTGCAGTGGATGCGGCTTTGCTGGCCCGCGCCGATGCCGATGCACTGACCGTCCTTCACATAGCATACGGAGTTGGACTGCGTGTACTTGAGGGCGATCATGGCAATCGCCAGGTCGCGCTTGGCAAAGTCGGGCAGCTCCTTGTTTTCGGTGACGACATTGCTGAAGAAATCGTCTCCGATGACCAGCTCGTTGCGTTCCTGCTCGAAGGTGATGCCAAATACATCCTTCTGCTCCAGCTTCCTGGGCTCGTAGGCCGGGTCGATCTCGACGATGTTGTAGTTGCCCTTGCGCTTGGATTTGAGAATTTCGAGGGCTTCCGGCTCATAGCCGGGGGCGATCACGCCGTCGGACACCTCGGGCTTGATGAGCTTTGCGGTAGAGACATCGCACACATCGGACAGGGAAATCCAGTCGCCGAAGCTGGACATGCGGTCCGCGCCACGGGCGCGCGCGTAGGCACAGGCCAGAGGCGAGAGCTCCGCGTCGGGGGCGATGAAGTAGATGCGCTTGAGCACGCCCGTCAGCGGCAGGCCCACGGCCGCGCCGGCGGGGCTGACGTGCTTGAAGCTGGCGGCGGCGGGCAGACCCGTGGCGCGCTTCAGCTCACGCACCAGCTGCCAGCCGTTAAAGGCGTCCAGAAAGTTGATATAGCCTGGCCGGCCGCTGAGCACCTTGATGGGCAGTTCGCCGTCCTTCATGAAGATGCGCGCGGGCTTCTGATTGGGGTTGCAGCCATATTTCAGTTCCAGCTCGTTCATTTGATTTCATCCTCCCCGCTGTGCTTGTTGATGATGACCTCATTCCCGTCCACGCATACGTAGAGCGACACGCGGTTGTCCGCGTCCAGCGCGTCCCAGATGGCCTGCGCCAGCGCGGGGGCGTCCAGGTCCGGCACCTGCGCCGTGACCGGTTCCCCGTGGTAGCTGGGCAGCGGGGAGCCGAAGCCCTCATAGGTGCTGATGAAATGGCCCACGCCAGGCGTGGCCGCGTCATAGGTATAGAAGAAGCGCTCGCAGCAGTCCGGATTTCCGCCCTGCGCCTTAAGGATGGAGAGCAGATGGCTCCCGCAGGGCTGCATGAGCCCGGACACGCGCGGCGTCCAGTTGGGTTCGTCGGGCTCGAAGGTGCGCGAGCACAGCGCCTCCAGCCAGCCCTTGCCCTGCGCGAGGAAATCCCGCACGGTATCGGTCTGGTCGCCGTTGGTCACAATCAGCGTCCCGTTCGCCATGCGCCTGACGGGATGGTAGATGATGAGGCTCGGGTCGGTCATCTTGCTTTCGTCCCACGCGCGGGTGCGGATGCCGTCGTCGGTTTTTTCAAAGACGCGGTTGCGGCTGTTTTCGCTCCGACCCATGATAAAATAGGCGCATACAGCCTTTCCGGCGGGCGTCGCGCCAAGCAGAATGCCGCGCCCCGGATAGGGGCGTTCTTTCAGATAAGCAAACAAATCGGTCATGCCATTTCGCTCCCTTCCAGGCGTCTTGCCAGCTTTTCGGTCTCTTGGGGCAGGAGCAGCCATTCGGCCTGCTCCATCACGCGGCGCTGCAGCGTTTCGGGCGTGTCGCCGGGGAGCACCTCCACGGCCTTCTGCGCCAGAATGGGTCCGCCGTCGGGAATCTCGTTGACAATGTGCACAGTCGCGCCCGTCACCTTCACGCCACGCGCCAGTGCCGCCTTGTGCACGCGCAGCCCGTAGTACCCCTCGCCGCAGAAGGCGGGGATCAGGCTGGGGTGCACGTTCAATATGCGGCCCTCATAGGCGCGGATCACGCACGCGTCCAGAATGAGCATGAAGCCCGCCAGCACCACCATACCGACGCCGTGGGCGCGCAGCAGCGCAATCAGCCGCTCGCCGTAGGCGGCGGGCGTCTCGCCGCTCACGCGCGAGAGCACGGCGGATTCCACGCCCGCGTTCTGCGCGCGGGTCAGGGCGTAGGCGCCCTCCTTGCTGCTCACCACCAACGTGATGCGGCCGCTTTTGAGCGTTCCCGCCGCCTGCGCGTCCAAAAGCGCCTGCAAATTGGTCCCGCCGCCGCTCACCAGCACCGCGATGTTCAGCATAGCTCGATCCCGCCTTCGCCGCGCGCGATCTCGCCCAGCGCGTATGCGCCGTCCTCGCCCGCGTCCGCAAGGCTGTCCAGCGCCAGATCGACGTCCTCCGCCGCTACCGTCAGGCACATGCCCACGCCCATGTTGAAGGTGTTGAACATGTCGCGCTCGGGGATGCCGCCCTCGCGGGCGATGATGTCAAAGATGGGCAGCACCCTGACGGCGCTGCGCTCGATGCGGGCCGTCATGCCCTCGGCCAGCGAGCGCGGGATGTTCTCATAGAAGCCGCCGCCGGTGATGTGGCTGATGGAGCGAATGCGCACCCCGGCCTTCAGCAGGGCCAGCACGGGCTTCACATAAATGCGGGTGGGAGTAAGCAGCGTTTCGCCCAAAGTCTGGCCCAGGTCTGCATAGCGGCGGTCCAGCCCGCCCTTTTCCACCTGAAAGACCTTGCGCACCAGCGAAAAGCCGTTGGAATGCACGCCGCTGGAGGGCAGGGCGATGAGTACGTCCCCATCCTGCATGGTTTCCTTATCCAGAATTTTGCTCTTGTCCACCACGCCTACGCTGAAACCGGCCAGGTCGTATTCGTCCTCGGGGTAGAAGCCGGGCATCTCGGCGGTCTCACCGCCCACCAGCGCGCAGCCCGCCTGCACGCAGCCCTCGGCCACGCCGCCCACGATCTGCGCCACGCGCTCGGGCACGTTCTTTCCCACGGCCACGTAGTCCAGAAAAAACTGGGGCTTTGCGCCGCAGCAGATGATGTCGTTGACGCACATGGCCACGCAGTCGATGCCCACGGTGTCATGCTTGTCCATCAGAAAGGCCAGCTTGAGCTTGGTGCCCACGCCGTCGGTGCCGCTGACCAGCACCGGGCGCTGGATGCCCGTCATGTCCAGCTCAAACAGGCCGCCGAAGCCGCCGATGCCCTCCAGCACGCCGGGAATCATGGTGCGGGCCACGTGCTTTTTCATCAGCTCCACGGCGCGGTAGCCGGCGGTGATGTCCACCCCCGCGGCCTTGTAGCTTGCGCTTTCGCTCTTCATAGGTTTCCTTCCTCCGTCTTTTGGCGCTCGGTGAGGCTGCGCTCAAACTTGAGCTTGGCGGTGTCGCGGGGCGGGTCCACGGGATAGTTTCCGGTGAAGCAGCCGTTGCAGAAGCCGCAGGTGGAATGATCGGCCAGCTTGGGCAGATGTTCGACATTCAAAAAGCCCAGGCTGTCCACGCCGATGATCTTGGCAATCTCCTCCACGCTGTGGTGTGCGGCGATGAGGTTGTCGGTGGAGTCGATGTCGGTGCCGAAGTAGCACGGGAAGCGGAAGGGCGGGGCGGTCAGGCGCATGTGCACCTCGGTGGCCCCGGCCTCGCGCAGGAGGCTGACAATATGGGCGGAGGTGGTGCCGCGCACGATGGAGTCGTCGATGAGCACCACGCGCTTGCCCTCCACGGTGGAGCGCACGGCGTTGAGCTTGATGCGCACGCTGTGCTGCCGCTGCTTCTGGCTGGGCTGGATAAAGGTGCGGCCGATATACTTGTTTTTGATGAAGCCGATGCCGTAGGGAATGCCGCTCTGGCGGGCGTAGCCGATGGCGGCGTCGATGCCGCTGTCAGGCACGCCGATGACCACGTCGGCCTGCACGGGATGGTCCAGCGCCAGGAACGCACCCGCGCGCAGGCGGGCCACATGCACGCTGCTGCCGTCCACCACGCTGTCGGGGCGGGCGAAGTAGATGAACTCAAACACACACAGCGAACTGTCGCATTTGCGGCCGCATTTGAGGCTCTTGATGCCTTCAGCGGAGACCACCACGGTTTCGCCCGGCTCGATATCGCGCACAAAGGTGGCGCCGATGGCGTCCAGGGCGCAGCTTTCGCTGGCAAAGACCACATCGCCGTCCAGATCGCCCATGCACAGGGGACGGAAGCCATGGGGATCGCGCGCGGCGATGAGCTTCTGCGGGCTCATGATCACCAGCGAATACGCGCCCTCAATGCGCTCCATGGCGCGCAGCACGGCCTGCTCGATGCTGTCGCACCTCAGCCGCTCCTGCGTGATGATATAGGCGATGACCTCGGTATCGCTGGTGGTGTGGAAGATCGCGCCGCCCAGCTCCAACTCCTCGCGCAGCTCCCGGGCGTTGACGAGGTTGCCGTTATGGCACAGAGCCAGGGCGCCCTTGAGGTGATTGACCAGCAAGGGCTGGGCATTGCCGCGGCTCTGTGTGCCGGTGGTGCCGTAGCGGCAGTGGCCCACGGCCATGCTGCCCTCATGGAGCTTTTCCAGCACATCACGGGTAAAAACCTCGTTGACCAGACCCACGTCCTTGTAGCAGTCGATCACGCCGTCGTTGTTGACGGCGATGCCGCAGCTCTCCTGCCCGCGATGCTGCAGGGCGTAGAGGGCGTGGTAGGCGGCGGGCACCACGCCGGTTTTTCCGTCCTTGAGGTAGATGCCGAATACGCCGCATTCCTCATGCAGCTTGTCAAACGCGTGCATGCTCATTCTCCCATCAGGCGCTTCATGATTTCGTGATACGCGTCCTCCACGCCGCCCAGATCGCGGCGGAAGCGGTCCTTATCCAGCTTCTCATGGGTCACGCTGTCCCAGAAGCGGCAGGTGTCGGGGCTGATTTCGTCAGCCAGGACGATGGTGCCGTCCGAGGTCTTACCGAACTCCAGCTTGAAGTCAATCAGCTCGATGTTGAGGTCCTTGAGATAGGCGGTCAGCACATCGTTGATCTTGAGGCTGTAGCGGCAAATGAGGTCCATTTCCTCCTCCGTGGCCCAACCCATGGCGGCGATGTGGTAGCGGTTGACCATGGGATCGCCCAGCTCGTCGTCCTTGTAGCAGAACTCCAGCACGGTCTTGCTCAGCTTCGTGCCCTCCGGCAGGCCCAGGCGCTTGGACAGGCTCCCGGCGGCGATGTTGCGCACGATCACTTCCAGAGGAATGATGCTCACACGCTTGACCAGCGTCTCGCGGTCGGACAGCTCCTCCACAAAATGCGTGGGCACGCCTTCCTTTTCCAGCAGCTTCATCAGGTGGTTGGTCACGCGGTTGTTGATGGCGCCCTTGCCCTGAATGGTGCCCTTCTTCAGGCCGTTGAAGGCGGTGGCGTCGTCCTTGTAGTCCACCAGCACCAGACCCGGATCGTCGGTCGCAAATACCTTCTTGGCCTTGCCTTCGTACATCTGCTCCATCTTTTTCATGGGAATTGCCTCCTTAAAAAATCAAACAATCGGATTCTGTCAAACGTTGAGGGCCGCGTCCTTGGCAAGGACCGCCGCTTCCATGTCCCGGCGCATCGCCTCAAGGGTGAGGGCAAGGGCCTCGTCGCCGGTGGCCAGAATCTGCGCGGCCAAAAGCGCCGCGTTTTCCGAGCCGTTGATGGCGACCGTCGCCACGGGAATGCCGCCGGGCATCTGCACGGTGGAGAGCAGAGCGTCCAGCCCGTCCAGCGCGCTGGCCTTCACGGGAATGCCTATCACCGGCAGCACCGTGCGCGCCGCCAGCGCGCCCGCAAGGTGTGCCGCCTTGCCCGCCGCCGCGATGATCACTCCGAAGCCCTTTTCACGGGCCGAGGCGGCGAAAGCCCCCGCCGCGTCCGGGGTGCGGTGTGCGGAATACACATGCGCCTCATAGGGAATGTTCAGTTTCTTAAGGGTTTGAAAGCAACCTTCCAAAACGGGAAGGTCGCTGTCCGATCCCATGACGACCGCCACTTTTTTCAAAAGAACCAGCCTCCCTTTTGACCAAATGCTCCATTCCCATGCAAGAAAGAAGCAGCCTCCCCACGCGGTGCGCGTGCGGGGCTGCATTCAGGGCACAAGAATGGTGTTTTTCCAGGGGGAACCGCAAAGCCGGCGACAGGCAGCGGTACAGCGCAGCGGACGCATGGTGGCACGGTTCCCTCCCTTCCGAACGATGCGGCTATTTTATCTGAAAATGAACGTATTGTCAACAGCATTTCCGAACGTTTTCATTTTTATAGCAAAAAACGTTAGATTTTTTGAATCTGCTTGCCCCACTGCCGGGCCTGTGGTATCATGGTCCCATTCGAAAGAAGGCCGTACGCATGCGCGCCGTGCCGAAAGCAAGGAGGCCGTTCCATGTCCGCCGGGGAACGCCGGGGCCATCTGCTCGCCCTGTTTACCATCATGGTGTGGGGCACCACGTTTTTATCCACATCGGTGCTGCTGCGTGATTTTACGCCGCTGGAAATCCTCACGGTTTTGATAGAAACCCCCAAGGCCTCTGCGATTTGGGGATTAGATTGCTCTCCGAATCGGCTAAGTTTAAATGTCTCCCGGTAATTCTCAGGCAATTCTTCGATCGCTTTCGTGATATTCTCTGTAAGCTCGTTAACGAAATAGGTATCAGGATTCTCAAATTGATCTTTAATCTTATCATAAATCAGGCTATGTACTCGCTCATGATACAATTGCCTTTTGATCGCATTGAGGCAACGATGCTTAACAGCCATAAAAAGATAGGATTTCAAGGATATCTCTACAAATAAGGAATTTCGGTTTTCCCATATAAATAACATTAGCTCCTGAATAAGTTCTTCGGCATCCTCATCAGAAACATATTGGGAAGCATATTCGCATAGCGGCGAATAAAATTTGATAAACATCTGTTTAAAAGCGTCTTTACTTCCTAATTGTATTTGTTCAATTAAAGTAGAATCATCCATAGCACCTTCTTCATCCTTTCTTTTCTGTAAGCAAAGATATATTTTATCTTGGATATTCAAGATTAAAATTAGGGTAACCGCATCGAAATATCACTTTTAGGACATCCTTATCGCAAGATATACTTACTTTACCG
>OLOW01002723.1_pt1 | contig 11681 bp, 9 predicted proteins | sample 1672801 | NCBI WGS metagenome assembly OLOW01 (sample SAMEA3136725, study PRJEB25190) | human gut metagenome | biome: human gut; feature: human-associated habitat; material: faeces | place: Austria | collected 2013
TTATCCTTAAGCGGAAATAGATCTGTTTGAATGGTTCCCCACACAATCTCATGCGCGGGAAGCGAAAACGCGGTGTCCGCCGGATCATTTTTCGTCCGAACCGACGTCAGCGCCGTGCAGCCCTTGAAGACCGAGCCGCCCTCGGCCGCGCCCAGACTTTCAAGGGTGTCCGGCAAAAGGACCTCCGTCAGCTTGGTACAGTTCTGAAACGCCATTTTGTCAATGGAAATCAGCGCCGTATTGGACAGGTCCACCGTCCCTGAGAGATAGGCGCTGTTGTTGAACGCCTGCTTTTGAATCGTTTTCAGATGGGCGGCGTTTGTGAAATCGGCCGCCGTCATCACAACTGTGTGGCGTACGTGGGAACGCACGACAACGACACGGCACTCGGCTGGCTTGCCGCGGCAGACCCGGGCGATGTGCGCCTTGCCCGCGAGTACCTGAAGCTCAACGAGGACGAGGGGGAGGCCTGGGGCATGATGCGCGGCGTCTGGGCAAGCCCGGCAGACCTCGCCATCGTTCAGATGCAGGACCTCCTTTGCCTGGGCTCCGAGGCCCGCATGAACGTGCCGGGCGTGGCCGAGGGCAACTGGAGCTGGCAGGCGGCGTGGGAGGACGTCGTCGCGGCAACCGGGCCTCCTTTTTTGCGCAGGAGGATGGAAATATGCTGGAAGTGGAAAATCTGATCTGTGATTACCCGGAAGAAGGGGGCAGGACGGTCCGGGGACTGACCCTGCCTTCTTTTCAGATGGACGAAGGGGAAGCCTGGGGGGTGGAAGGGCCCTCCGGCAGCGGCAAGACCACCCTGTTCCACTGTCTGGCCGGGCTCCTGACGCCTACCCGGGGGCGGATCGTCCTGGACGGGGTGGAGCTGACCGGCCTTTCTGAACCGGAACGGGCCCGGTGGCGGGGAAAGAACCTGGGTTATGTGTTCCAGGAACCCAAACTGCTGCCCTTCCTGACCCTGGAAGAAAACATCCGGCTCAGCGGCCGGCTGGCCGGGCAAACCGTTTCTTCCGGGCAGATCCGGGAACTTCTGGCCCAGGTGGATCTGCCAGACTGCGCCGGGCGGTTTCCCCGGCAGCTCAGTGGGGGCGAACGGCAGCAGGCGGCTTTCGTCCGGGCCATTGTCCGGCGGCCCCGGCTGCTCCTGGCGGATGAACCCACCGCCAGTCTGGATGTAAAAAACAGCCGGCGGATCCTGGAGCTGCTCCTGGGGTATCAGGCCCGGAGCGGCTGTCTGCTCCTGTGCGCCAGCCATGATCCGGCGGTCCAGGCCCGGTTTGCCCGGAAGCTGGAACTGCGGAAGGAGGAAGCGTGATGCTCCGTCTGGCTTTTCTTTCTTTGTGGCGGCGGCCCCTCCGGTACGGGCTGCTGGTCCTTCTGACGGCGGTGGCCTGTGCCCTGCCGGTTTTTGTGATCCAGATGGCCGGGGGCCTGTACCAGGGCCTGAACCGGGCGGCGGCTCCTTTCCCCATCCTGGCAGGGGCCAAAGGGTCCCCCTACCAGCTGGTGCTGAATACGGTATTTTTGCGGGACCGGCCCATCGGGAACATCCCTTATGGGGAAGTGGATGACCTGCGGCAGAGCGGCAAAGCCGACAGGGTGCTGCCCCTGGCTTTCGGGGACAGCTACCGGGGGTTCCGCCTCTGCGGTACGGAACCGGAAATCTTTTCCTATGTGGTACCCGGGGAACACAAGCCCTGGCTGCGGCCTGCCCGGGGACGGAGCTTTGCCGGTACCGGGGAAGCGGTGCTGGGAGCGGAAACCGCCCGGCTCACCGGGCTCCAGGTGGGAGATGTGTTCCAGTCCAGCCACGGGTTCATTGGCAAAGGAAAAGCCCACCATCATCCCTACCGGGTGGTGGGAATCCTGGCTCCGGTCCAGGGACCCTATGACAAAGCCATCCTGGTTCCTCTGAAAGACATCTGGGAAGCCCATGCCGGTCATGGAGCCGCCCTGGTCCCCGGCCAGAAGGGGGAAGTGATTGCCATCCTGGTCCGGCCCAAGGGGTATGGTCAGGCCATGGCGCTGCTGGCCGCCTGGCAGCGGAAAAAAGGCGGCCCCTCCCAGCTGCTGTTCCCGGCCCAGAGTCTGATCGCCCTCTATGGGATGGTGGGCCAGAGCCGGCAGTTCTGGATCACCCTGTCCCTGGGCCTTTTGGGAGCGGCCACCCTGGTGACCCTGCTGGCCCTGTACTGGGACGGAACCTCCCGGATGAAAGAATGGGCCCTGCTCCGGGCCCTGGGAGCCAGCCGCCGGAAAACCCAGGCTCTGCTGCTGCTGGAACAGTTCCTGCTGCTCCTTCTGGGCAGCACCCTGGGCTGGTGCCTGGGGTGGGGCGGCAGCCTGCTGGCGGCAGAAGGCATCGGGCAGCAGGCGGCAGTGCAGATGAGCCGGGTTCCCCTGTGGCAGGGATTCCTGGCCCCGGCGCTCCTTTTGGGCGCCGGCACCCTGGGAGGGCTGGTTCCCCTGTGGTTGCTGCGGAAAAAGGATATTGCCCCGTATCTCTGAGGGGCTATGGTATAATGAGAACCATACGGACGGAAGATATCGAAAGAAAGCAGGAAAAACCATGACTTTACAACAATTGCGCTATATTGTGGCCATTGCCGAAGCCGGAACCTTCAGCGGAGCGGCCAAAACCCTGTTCATCACCCAGCCCAGCCTCACCAAGATGGTCCGGGAACTGGAACGGGAAATGGGCATCCAGATCTTTGAACGGACCAACAAGGGGGTCCACCTGTCCCGGGACGGGGAAATCTTCCTGGGCTATGCCCGGCAGGTGCTGGAACAGGCAGATCTCCTGGAATCCCGGTACAAGAAACAGGCCGGGGGCAAGCAGGAATTCACCGTGTCCACACAGCACTATTCCTTTGCGGTGAACGCCTTTGTGGATCTGATCAAACAGTACGGGGGCGATACCTACGATTTCAGCCTCCAGGAGACCCAGACCTACACCATCATCGACGATGTGGCCCACATGCGCAGTGAAATCGGCATCCTGTACTACAATGCTTTCAACAAAGCCGTCCTCCAGAAAATCTTCAAGGCCAACGACCTGGTGTTCCGGGAACTGTTCGTGGCCCGGCCCCATGTGTTCCTCAACGCGTCCCACCCCCTGGCGGGACGGGACAGCGTTTCCATGGAAGAACTGGCTCCCTATCCCTATCTGTCCTACATCCAGGGAGACCACAACGCCTTCTATTTTTCCGAAGAGATCTTCAGCACCCTGGTCCGCAGCAAAAACATCCGGGTCACTGACCGGGCCACCCTGTTCAACCTGCTGATCGGGCTCAACGGCTATACCGTGTGCAGCGGGGTCATCGACCAGAAACTGAACGGAGCCAGCATCATCGCCGTGCCCCTCCAGAAAGAAGGGGATATGCACATCGGCCTCCTGACCCATAAACAGACCCATCTCAGCCGCCTGGGAAAGGCCTATGTGGAGGCCCTGGAGCGGTATATCGCCGGGCAGGTGGGGGAGAAGACAGTGAAGAGTGCAGAGTGAAGAGGGAAGAGGAGAACGGCGAAACCGGAGGGACCATTGCAGGTCCGTAGGAGCGTCACCAAGGCCGGCGGAGCCGTGCCGCCCGGTGCGCCCGCAACAGGCAACGGCAGGATATGCACGGGTCCCCTGGGGCTTCACGCCGGGAGACCCGCCTCATCATAGCCGACAGATAAAGATACTATACATCAAATCAATACATATATCTATATATGTGTAACAAATTGCACAAATTTTGCCATATTTCCTGCTTTATTGTATAATAGCTCTCATGGAATCATAAAGGAAATCAATACGCCTCATGAGGAAAACAAAAGGGAGACACAGCACAAGGTGGGAGACGCAATGGAACTGAAAGAACAGCGGTATGTGTGTACGCTGGCGGAATACGGAAACCTGACCCGGGCGGCGGACCGGCTGTATATTTCCCAGCCGGCCCTGAGCATCTACATCAGCAATCTGGAAAAACATCTGGGGACCCCTCTTTTCGACCGGGAAGGCAAAAAATTCGAACTGACCAAGGCTGGGGAACGGTATGTCCTCCATGCCCGGAAAATCCTGGAAGAATCCAACCAGTTCAATGAAGAGCTGAACATGATCCTCAGTGACGAAGTAGGCCGTCTGCGGCTGGGGATATCCCTGCTCCGGGGTCCCTGGCTGCTGCCCCGGGTGCTGAAGGCCTTCGGGGAAAAATGGCCCCATGTGGAACTGACCCTGCGTCAGGGGAACATCATGTTCCTGAATGAACTGCTGAACAACCATGAACTGGACATGATCATCGTCAACGGGGAAAACTGGGACCGGACCATGGAGTTCCGGGAACTGTTCGAGGAAGAATTCCTGGTGGCCGTACCCCAGGGCCATCCTCTCAACAGCCAGGCGGTGTTCCGGGAAGGCCATCCCTACGGGATCCTGGCACCGGAAGCCCTGAACGGCCAGGTGCTCCTGTCCACCACCCAGGAACAATCTTCCCGGGACCTCCAGGACAGGATCTTCCGGAAGCACCAGATCCGTCCCAGCCATATTTATACCATCCGGAGCATCGAACTGATCCTCCAGATGGTGGCGGAAGGATTCGGCATCACCCTGGTCCGGGAAGCCTACACCAAAACTTTCCGGTATGCCAAACCGGTGAACCTGTATCAGCTGGACGTGCCGGAACACCGGCGAAAAGTGGTGGCCGCCTTCCACCGCCGGGAAAAAGTGCCCCGGTACATGGAGGACATGATGGAAATGCTGAAAAAGAGAGGGCTGGAAATCATGGCCGGAAGATTGTAAAGGAGAAAGCCTTTTAGTTTTTAAATATAGCTCTTAATAAAAATATATTTCGAAAAAGTCCATTTTACTGGTATCCTTTAGTTGGATAAAGGATGCAGTGAAATGGATTTTTTTGCATATCGCCGTTTCTGTCCCGTATCTATACAAATGCGGACCAGGAAACAGGAAAACGGGCAGTTGCAAGCACAAAAATGGACAAAGGTATTTACATAATTATGAGATAAAAAGAATGAAATATTCATGATTTGTATCAAAAAGTGTGGTATAATACATAAATGTTCTTCTGTAAAAAATAAATGTTCTTAAGCAGTAAACCGTGCTGAGAATGTGGACGTCCTGAACAAACGAGATCCTTGGAAAAGAAAGCAAGAAAGGTAAAAACATGGACAATCAGATGAGAAGAGAAAAACTGTATGAGATGCTGGAAAATGCGGAAGAACCCCTGACCGGAGTGGTTCTGTCCAAAGCCCTGAATGTGACAAGGCAGATTATTGTAAGCGATGTGGCCCTGCTCCGGAGCAGCGGGAAAAAAATCATTTCCACTGCCCGGGGGTATCAGCTGGCAGGAGAAGCACAGGAAAAAGGGTTCCATCAGGAAATCCACTGCCAGAGCCGGGCCATGGATGACGGAGAACTGGAAGCCGAACTGAATGTGGTGGTGGACAATGGGGGCATCGTCCATGGTCTGGTCCTGTCCCATGAGGTCTACGGGGTGATCCAGGTGCCCATGAAACTGTACAGCCGGCGGGATGTGCGGCAGTACATGGACCGGCTCCGGGAAGAAAAAGGTCCTCTGATCGTAACACTGACCCAGGGCCGTCATACCCTGCTGGTGGAAACCCGGAATGACGAGGATATGGATGCCCTGGAAGAGGGATTGAAGGAACTGGGGGTGTTGGAATAAAGAAAAGATCCCCTATGGTTCACATCATGAAATGTCCGAATAGTTCAACAGCTGTTGAACTGACAGGTACTCAATCCATAGACAACAAATACCCTGCTGCTGGCCAGCAGGGTATTTGTTTGGACAGAAGAAAACAGCGTGAGGAAATGAAATGAGGAAAGACGGGCGGAAGAAAAACAGCAGAACAAATATAATATAAACAGCAAACCGTAGAGAGTAGTTGATATATAGGCTGATGTTCAATAAAGATATACAAAATGCAATATAATTTATTTATAATATATACATATTGTAAATAAAATGCCTGATTGATAGGATAAAAAAGCAAACAACGAAAAATTTGCTGGGGAAAAGGAGAACTTATGAAAAGAATCAATCAGGCAGTACGGAAGCAGACGGAAAAGGGCCGTAGGGTTGTGCCGGAACAGGTGGCAGCCGGACCAGAGGGAAAGGGGAAAAAGCTGCGGAGTGCCGCTTTGACCCTGCTGATCCTTTCGGCTCTTGGCAATTGCACCTATGCGGCAGACACTGCAACGGGAGCGGGAAACGGTGTTGCATATGGCACAGGGAGCAATGCCCCCAAAGCTGAGAATGTGGCCATTGGGAAGGGGGCGGGGATTTCCTATTCCAATGGCGCCAGCAATGCCACCGGGGATATTGTGGTGGGCAATGGAGCCAACATCAACAACTATGCCAGCCAGGGGGGCAGCATCGCCATCGGCAAAAATGCCAAAGTGGAAAACATGGCCGGCGGAGGGGAAGCCAGTTTTGCCTTCGGGCAGACCACCTACAGCGGCAGCTGGTTCTCTTCCCCACGGATCCCTGCTGACCCTACAAAAGTCGTCGGCAGTATCGCCATCGGGGACAATACCTTTGCCCGTACCGGCAGTACCATGATCGGGTCCCACAATTACAAGGGAGAGCTGGGAGATACCACGGTGGACAGTGCTTCCACCCGGACTGATGCCCTGAACGTTTATGCCACCACCATCGGGGCCAACAGCTTCAGCAATGGGGCGTTCACCACCAGTACCGGTGTGTACAACATCATTTCCAGTGAGTATAACGGTGGGCGGCTGGCCAATCCGGTAAAGAACCTGGGGGCCACCATCAACGGAGCCCTGAACAGCATTGAATCCAAAACGGGAAGCTATTACTCAGGGATTGCCAATACCATCAGCGGGGTGGCCAACCGGGCTTTCAATTCCAACGGGGCCCTGATTTACGGGGCGGGGAATGAAATCACCAATTCGGTAACAAGTCTGAGTGGTGTCCCTTCAGACAGCGGAGCTTCCGCCAAAGAATTTGCGGAAAAACTGAGGACCGCCATTGCCGCTTCTGACAGCGGCGGCGCCACCCTGGCCATCGGTGGTGGGAACAAGGCAGATTACACCGAGAAGACGGCTATCATCGGGGTGGGAAACCAGGTGACCGGGGCCAGCGCAGCCGTCAGCAGCCACAATATGGTATCCGGATACAAGAATACCGCTTCCAATGTCCAGCATGTGTCCGTAATCGGGTCCGGCAATACGGTGAAAGATACGAATACGGCGTTGCTGCTGGGGGACAAAAGGACTTTGTCCGGGGCCACCAACAGCGTTGTGCTGGGGTCAGCAGATAATATGACCACCACGGACCAGAAGAATGTGGTGATCCTGGGGCACAATGCCAACGCTACTGCAGAAGGGGGAGTGGCCCTGGGAAGCGGTTCCCTGGCATCGGTGGGAGCCGGGGAAGCCGGCTATGATCCCTCCACCAAACAGGCTTCCACGGATACCTCCTCCACCTGGGTGGCGACGGGAGCCGCAGTGGCCGTGGGCAGCGGAACGGAGCTGACCCGGCAGATCACCAGTGTGGCCGCCGGGACCCAGGATACGGATGCCGTCAATGTGGCCCAGTTGAAAAAAGTCAGCGCGGTACTGAACCAGGCAGCAGCAGAAGCAGGGAAACATTCCACTGTTTCGGCAGGGGACAATATCCAGGTGCAGAATACTGCGGGTGCCGGAGAAGCAGCCAATTATCAGGTGTCGATGAAAAAAGACATTGCCGTGGACACCATTACTGCCCAGAAAGCGTATGTGGGAGATGGGACCATTGCAGCAGGTTCCAAAGAAGCTGTCAATGGGGGCCAGATCTATGGCATCCAGAAAGAGGTGGAGAAAAACACGGGAGATATCAGGAATCTTTCTGGAGATGTCCAGAACATGAGCCGTTCCATCACCAAACTGGATGCCCGGGTGGACCGGGTGGGGGCCAATGCGGCAGCCCTGGCGGCTCTCCATCCTCTGGATTTCGATCCGGATGACAAACTGGACTTTGCGGTGGGGGCCGGCAGCTACAGCGGGGCCAATGCCGTGGCCCTGGGGGCCTTCTACCGGCCCAATGAGGATGTGATGTTCAGCCTGGGCGGCAGCGTGGGCGGCGGAGAAAACATGGTGAATGTGGGTGCCACCTTCAAACTGGGTCAGCACAACCATGTGTCCAACAGCCGGGTGGCCATGGCCAAGGAACTGAAAGATCTGCGGAAGGAAGTGGAAAACCTCCGGGGCGCCCTGGCCGATGTGGCCGCCGGACGGAAGCTGGATCCCACTCTGACCAAACTGTTCCCGGATGTGGAAAAGAACCACTGGGCCTACAACGAAATCGCCCAGCTCTACGGGAACGGCATCATGGAAGGGTATCCGGATGGAGAATTCAAAGGCGACCGGATGATGACCCGGTATGAATTCGCCATGATCGTCTATCGGGAAATGCAGAAAGGCGCCCGGCTCAGCGAACGGATCCTCAACGAATTCGAACCGGAACTGGAACGGATCCGGGTGGATACCATTGCCAAAGACAGCAAAGGGAATCCCACCATCCAGCGGGTACGGGTGATCAAAGGAAGAGGATAAGGGGGATAGAGCAGAGGAAAGAGTGAAGAGTGGAATGGTTTGACTGGAGAATCCATTGCGGAATCGTAGGGGCGTCACCAAGGCCGGCGGAGCCGTGCCGCCCGGTGCGCCCGCAACAGGCAACGGCAGGATATGCACGGGTCCGTAGGGGCCTCACCGCCGGGAGACCCGCCAGATTACAGAGAGACTTCTGAAAAAAACCGTAGGGGACGCAGGCCCGGCGCCCCTCCTGCTGTACAGGGACAAGCGTCCGCCCGGCGGGCTCTATGAAAAGGCGTTGGACACGTGTCTGACGCCTTTTTCTTTCTGCATAAATTATCCAAGAATTCCCTTCAACAAGCGGTTAATTTTCAGTTATAATGAAACCGTGCACTTTACTACGGTACAATTGGAAAGGAGGGTAGCGAAGGTTCAGCAGTTCGATTTTTTTGTATCAGAATTTACAGAATTAAACGACAAAGATTGGAGGAACAACCCATCATGAAAGAATCCAACTGGAGTGTACTGCTGGGGGCGGCCTTCCTGATGGCCACCTCGGCCATCGGACCGGGGTTCCTGACCCAGACCACCGTGTTCACCGGCAAGCTGGGGGCCAGCTTCGGTTTTGTGATCCTGGCCACCATCCTGATCCACGCCATTACTCAGCTGAATGTGTGGCGGATCATTGCGGCGGCCAAAAAGCCCGGCCAGGATATTGCCAACGCCCTCTTGCCCGGGCTGGGGTATTTCGTATCGGCTCTGGTGGTGGCCGGGGGCCTGGCCTTCAACATCGGCAATGTAGGGGGCGCGGGCCTGGGGCTCAATGTGCTGCTGGGGGTGTCCCCGGTGACCGGGGCTCTCATCAGCACGGTGATTGCTGTGTTCATCTTCCTGAATAAAAGTGCCGGGGCCCTCATGGACCGGTTCGCCCAGATCGTGGGGGGCTTCATGGTGCTCCTGACCATCTATGTGGCCGTTACCTCCCATCCTCCGGTGGGGCTGGCTCTGGCCAAAACCGTCATGCCGGATACGGTGGATGTGATGTCCATCGTGACCCTGGTAGGGGGCAGTGTGGGCGGCTACATCACCTTCGCCGGCGGCCACCGGCTGCTGGATGCGGGGATCACCGGGGTGGAAAACATGAAGGAGGTCAACAAGAGCTCGGCCATGGGCATCGGCATCACCAGCCTGATGCGGATCCTGCTGTTTTTGGCCACACTGGGGGTCATTTCCCAGGGGCTGACCCTGGATCCGGCCAACCCGCCGGCTTCTGTGTTCAAACTGGCAGCCGGTGACCTGGGCTACAAGATCTTCGGTCTGGTCATGTGGTCTGCGGCCATTACCTCCGTGGTGGGCTGTGCCTATACCTCTGTTTCCTTTATCCGGACCTTCAGCCCCACCCTGGAAAAATATCACCGGTATCTGATTATCGGCTTCATCCTGTTCTCCTCCTTCATTTTCTCCTTCATCGGCAAACCGGTAATGGTGCTGGTGGTGGTGGGGGCTCTCAACGGGCTGATCCTGCCCATTGTGCTGGGCTCTCTGCTGCTGGCGGCCAAGAAGGAAAAAATCGTGGGGGCCTACCGTCATTCCTCCTTTCTGTTCTATACAGGCTGGCTGGTCTTTGCGGTGATGCTGTACATGAGTCTCCAGACCATCCTGAAGATGCTGGGCTGACAGAAGGGGAGGACTTTATAACAAATTTGACAGGCTGGAGGTGTGTATACAGTATAATGTGAAGAAAATGTGACGTAGTTAATTAATAACGAGAATCATGGTAATATCCTAAATGTTCGGTATGTAGCAAAGGAAAGGGGTAATATTATGAAAATTGATTTAAACTCTGATCTGGGAGAAAGTTTCGGCGCCTACAAAATCGGCATGGATGACAAGGTCCTGCCGCTGGTGACTTCCGCCAACATTGCCTGCGGATTCCATGCAGGGGATCCTTCCGTGATGAAAAAGACGGTGGATCTGGCGGTAAAGAGCGGCGCAGCCCTGGGGGCTCATCCCGGATACCCGGACCTGGTGGGGTTCGGCCGTCGGAAAATGGCCGTTTCTCCGGCAGATGTGTATGCCATGGTGGTGTATCAGGTGGGGGCGCTCAGTGCTTTTGCCAAAGCGGCGGGCACCCGGCTCCAGCATGTAAAGCCCCACGGAGCCATGTACAATATGGCGGCCAAGGATCCGGCCCTGGCGGAAGCCATTGCCCAGGCCATTTATGATGTGGATCCGGAAATCATCCTGTTTGCTCTGGCCGGCAGCGAAAGCGTCAAGGCTGCGGAAAAGATTGGTCTGAAGGTGGCTTCGGAAGTGTTTGCAGACCGGAGCTATCAGGAAGACGGTTCCCTGACGCCCCGGACCCAGCCCGGTGCCATGATCACGGATGAGGATGCTTCCATTGCCCAGGTGCTGTCCATGGTGCTGAAGGGCCAGGTGACCACCCTCAGCGGCAAGGTGATTCCGGTGAAGGCGGATACCATCTGCGTCCATGGGGATGGGGAAAAGGCACTGCTGTTCACCCAGAAAATCCGGAAGGCCCTCCAGGAAAACGGGGTGGAAATCGCTGCTGCCGGAACCTTCCTGAAATAACAGGTGAGGGTCCATGCCGGATGGCTAATGTCCACGGGGTACCCATTGTAAAGAACGCGGATCTGAGCGTGCTGTAAAAAAAGAGAAAAAGCACGGGACCCGACCGTTCCAGAAAAAACCATAACAGGATCCAAATGAGGGGGAAGTTTGTTATGAAAAAAGAATCCAACATCAGCGTACTGCTGGGTGCTGCCTTCCTGATGGCCACATCCGCCATCGGACCGGGCTTCCTGACCCAGACTACGGTATTTACCGGCCAGCTGGGGGCCAGCTTCGGCTTTGCCATCCTGGCCATGATCATCATCGATGCCATTGCCCAGCTGAATGTGTGGCGGGTGATTGCTGTGGCCAAAAAGCCCGGCCAGGACATTGCCAACATGGTGCTGCCGGGCCTGGGCTATCTGGTGTCCGCCTTTGTGGTGTTCGGGGGCCTGGCCTTCAACATCGGCAACCTGGGGGGTGCCGGCCTGGCCGCCGGGAGTGGTTCGTGGCCCTGGCCGGCGAAGCGCTCACCGCCGACGGGCTG
>OLOW01002732.1_pt1 | contig 11667 bp, 10 predicted proteins | sample 1672801 | NCBI WGS metagenome assembly OLOW01 (sample SAMEA3136725, study PRJEB25190) | human gut metagenome | biome: human gut; feature: human-associated habitat; material: faeces | place: Austria | collected 2013
CAATACGGCGAGAAATACGATCCGATGCTGATGCACGACACGCCGAGGATGAGCGGCAGATTCTTTGTGCGCGTCAGCGCCGTGCCGATCTTGGTGCCGATGGGCGTCATGGACTGCTCCGCACCGAGCGAGAACAGGCCCATGCCGACGACCAGCATCACGCCGCCGATGAGAAAGCTCAGGAGCAGGTCCGGCTTCATCGGCGCTGCAGTCAGACACAGCAGAACGACGATCAGAACGATCGGCAGCACGCAGTGTGCCGATTCGGCGACCTTTTCTCGCACGGCAGAGCGGTCCTCCCGCCAGTCGATGGGTCTTTTCAAACGGTTCCTCCCTTCTCGAGCAGCTTGCGCTGCAGTCGGACATATTCCGCCGCCTCCTCCGGGCTGAGCGCCGACAGAAGGACGGAGACCTCATCCAGCACCGCGCTCAGCCGCTCCCGGATGCATGCAGCGCCGGCCTCCGTGAGGACGACGTCCACACGGCGCTCATCGTCAGCATCCGGCGTGCGGACGATCCAGCCCTTGGCCTCCAGATGCTTCAGCAGGGCGGCGATGCGCGCGGAGCTGGCATACAGAGAGCGGCTCAGCTCGGACGGCCCTGCCGTTCCGCCGTGGCGCAGCAGGAAATGCAGGACAAAATATTCGCCGCCGGACATCTCGTCCAGCCCGCGGATGGCAGGAAGATGGTGCAGCGCCGTCCGGAACGACAGCAGCTCGGCTGCAAGTGCGGAATAGTCCATGGTCTTTGTTGGTTCTCCTTATATTGCTAACACTATTAGCAATATAATACCATACCAAACCCGAAAAGGCAAGCCTTTTTCACCGCTGCAGCGACATTTGACTTTCCTCTGCCCATATGGTATACTAGCAGAGAAGAACCGGAGAATATATCGGTGGAGGAGGCCTTCCATGAAAAAATGCTTGCTTGCCCTTGCGTTGCTTTTTGCTGTTCTGCTGAGCGGCCGATCCGAGGGTGTAGATGCCGCCCCGGATGGCCAGGTCCATGTGCTGTCCGAGCGTGAAGTAGTAGCCCAGGTCGCGGATGTAGAATCCCTTGGTCGATTCCTCTCCGAAAGTCGGCATCAACAGACCCGACTTGGGGCCGGAACTGAGCGGAAAGAAACCTTCGGGGAGCAGCGGAAAGTAGATGGGAACGTCTTCCATGACCAGGTAGGCAGGACCCGTGACCACTTTCTTGCCGGGAATTACCTTCGCCTTGGTCATCGCCAGGTAGAAGTGGGGATGGTCCGTCTGGTCGCAGGTGGTGTATTTGCCGTCCTGGATGTGGATGGTGTTGTCGTCCATTTTCTTGACGTTGTTGCCGATCAGCCAGCCGTCGCCCTCCTGGGTCGCCACACCCTTGATTTTCGCCTTCTTGCTGTTGATGTTGTAGGTGATCGTGTCCATCGTATAGGGATTGGCGCTGCCTTCGGTGAAAGTCGGGTTGGTGACCGTCGGCTTGCCGTCGATCGTATCGCGTTTGCCATGGGCGTAGATGATCTTTTCGTCCATATTGACCCGCATGAAGTCTCCCTTGAGGTTCATGTTCTGGTAGTTGATGTCGCCCTGATTGTAGATATAGACCGTGCGGTTGAGTACGTCGTAGTAGAGCGAGTCCTGGTTTTTGCCGCTGATGATGTCGTCCAGGAAGGATTTTTTCCGGGTCGTATCGCGTCGGACTGTGTCCTGACGCAATGAGTCGCGCGACAGCGAATCGCCGGCAGCGAGGGCTGCACTGTCGGCGGGGGCGATCGGCGAGAGGGGTTGCGCTCCGAAGATCGAGTCGATCCTGACGTCGGAAAGCGAGTCTTGCTCTTCTTTCGCTCGTGTTTCGGGGGTCGGGGGGCGGTCGGCTTCTTGCTGAAGACGCCGAATCTCCCGGCGGGTTTCGCGGCGGGATTTTTGTACGTCTTGTGTCGGAGTGCTGTCGGACGGCGTTTGGCGTTCGGGTGCTGCGAGGTGCTGCACTCCGCCCGGCAGCGCCATGCCGAGCACCGGAAGCAGGAAGAGCAGCAGGAGCACTCCCGAGAAGATATATTTTGCCTTTAGCCTGTCCAAAATTCCAAAAAAAATCATACCTTTGCCGACAAGTCGGCAAAACCGCCCGAAAATGGCTCCGAAGGCCTCAATGCGGGGGTTTTAACATCCGGCAAATATAGGTAAAAAATTCAGAACCATTAAATTTTCAGCCACTTTTGCTATGCGGAAATCGCTTTTTCTTGTTGCCCTGTTTTTGATTGCGACACTCTCTTTCAACGGAGTTGCCGCGCAGAATATTGCACAGGGCGTGCGGGTCGTCGTAATCGATGCCGGGCACGGGGGGCCGAAGTTTCCGGGAGCTCATTACAGAGGCGTTTATGAGAAAGATCTCAACCTCCAGATCGCACTGAAGCTCGGGGCCTTGATCGAGAAGGAGTTGCCCCAGTTGAAAGTGGTTTATACCCGCAAGACGGACAAGCAGTTTTCCGAAAGTCTGACCCAGGATTTGCAGGCTCGGGCCGACATAGCCAACAAGGCGGGCGGCGATCTGTTCATTTCGATCCATACCAATGCTGCGGCATCGGCGTCGGCACGGGGAGTCGAGACCCTGATTATGGGCGAGAGTCCGCTGGAGAAGAACGCCAACGAGCGGGCTCTCTATTACAACAACCAGGAGGAGTTGCTCGATATGTCGAACGAGAAGACGGCGGCGATCGTCCGGGCTTATATCCAGAACCTGCAGTTCACCTATGGTGAATACAGCGAAGCGATGGCCCGTCTGGTGCAGAAACATTACGTCAAGTCCGGGCGGCACAATCGCGGTGTGAAGCGACAGCCGCTCAAAGTGCTCTACGCTACCGATATGCCCGGTATCCTGACCGAGATAGGTTTCCTTTCCAATTCGGAGGAGTACGCTTATATGAATTCGGCGAAGGGGCAGGCTCAAATCGCACGTGCGCTGTGCGATGCGGTGAAGGATTACGTCGCTTTCGTACGGGGTACGCTGCTTGTCGATGACGATGCCATTTACGAACAGGCCGATGCCGATGTCGCAGAGCCGGCTCCGGCTGCCGCTTCGGACAAAGCGGATAAGGGTAGTGTCAAAACCGGGAAAGCCAAACAGGAGAAGACGTTTTATGCCGTGCAGTTGATCGCCAGCGCCAAGCGCGTGCCGCTCAAGGACCGGCAGTTCAAAAGTTACCGGGGAAAAGTCGTGGAGTTCGTTACCGGCGGCCGGTTCAGGTATAAGTATTGTGTGGGGCATTTCGAGACCCGCAAGCAGGCCGAAACCAAGTTGGCCGAGGTGCGCAGGGAGTTCCGCGATGCGTTCGTCGTGCGCTGCCAGGGGGATCGGATCGTACAGTAAATAAAACGAAAAAACAGTTATATGAGAAGAGAAGTTAAGATCGGCATTTTCGCCGTGCTGATGATCGGCGCCCTCTGGGCGGGTATCCGCTTTCTGAAGGGGTTCGACATCTTCAGTCGCAACGCGGTCTATTATGCCGCTTACGACCAGGTCGATGGCGTGCAGAACGCTTCGCCGATTCTGATCCGGGGCGTGAAGGTGGGAGCCGTGACGGATATTTCGTTCGATCCTTCGATCGGTAACGAGGTCGTACTCCAACTGACGATCCAGCGGAAATATCGGATTCCGTCCAATTCCGAAGCCCGGATCTACAGCAACAGCATCATGGGCGCCAAAGCGATCGAAATCGCTCTGGGCGATGCCGGAACCTACCTGCAATCCGGGGACACCCTCTGTTCGAGCCGCAGCAAGGGCCTGATGGATATGGCCGGTTCGGAACTCGAATTTTTCAAGCAGAAGATGTCGCAGGTCGTGGGGGATTTGAGCCGCACGATGGATAATCTGAACCTGATTATGGAGCAGAACGCCGCGAATATCGAAGGTACGATGTCGCACCTGAATTCGATTACGGGCAGTGTAAACGGTATGTTGCTGTCGCAGCGTGCGAATCTGGAGAGCGCCGTGGCGAATTTGACCCGTTTTTCGGAGATGCTCGGCGAGAACTCTCCGCGTATGGACAGTATTATCCTGAATTTAAGCAATTTTACCGACCAAATACAGCGTGAGAATCTGGCCGGGGCGCTCGATTCGACTCTGATGAATCTCAATGCGATCCTGGCCCGTGTCAATGCCGGGGAGGGGACTGTCGGGCAGCTCGTCAGCGATCCCCGTCTGTACGAATCGCTCAACGAGGCGACTGCGAACTTGGCGTCGCTGCTGGCCAACTTGCAGGCCCATCCTGCTCGTTACGTCCATTTCTCGCTGTTCGGCCGCGATCCCGAAAAGGCCGACCGCAAGCAGCAGAAAAAAGAGGCGAAACATGCCCGGCGCGATTCGCTCAAGGCCCTGAAAGCGGCCCGATAGTTTCGAATGTTTTCTCTGTGCGATGATCTATCCGGCGAACTTTGAACAGAAAGTCGGTTTCGACCGGCTGCGTGAGCAGGTCGCGGCGCTGTGTACGATTCGCGGCGGCCGGGAAAGGTTGTGCGCCGAACAATTCAGCACTTCGCAGGCCGATGTCGAGCGGCGGCTGGCGCTGGCGGACGAGATGCGCCGTCTGCTGGAGATGGAGCATGATTTTCCGGACGACGAGTTCGTCGATGTCGATTATATCCTTTCCAAACTGAAGATCGAAGGCAGCTTCCTCGAAGTCGAGGAGGTCGTGTTGCTGCGCCGGGCGCTGGCTTCGGCGGGGGCGATCGCCGGTTTTATCCTGGGGCGCGGTGAGGAGCTATATCCCGAACTGCGGCTCCGCAGCCGGGGGATCGAGGCTTTCCCGGAGATCGTTCGGGCGATCGACGGTATCGTCGATCAGTACGGCAAGATTCGGGACGACGCTTCGCCGGAGTTGCAGCAGATCCGGCGGATGATCCTCGAACGGGAGGGGCAGGCCGCCAAACGCCTGCAGCAGGTGTTGTCGAATGCCAAGAAAGCCGGTATCGTGGAGGCCGACGCGATGCTCTCGATCCGCGACGGCCGGGCGGTGATTCCGGTCGCAGCGGCCAATAAACGCAAGTTGCAGGGTTTCATCCACGACGAATCGGCCACGGGCAAGACCTTCTACGTCGAGCCGGTCGAGGTTGTCGAAATCAATAACGAACTCAAGGAGCTGGAGTACGCCGAGCGGCGCGAGATCGTGCGGATACTTTCGGCCTTCACCGACTCGATTCGCCCCGAAGCGGATCGGATCGCGCTGATCGGCGACTATCTTTCGGATCTGGATATGATCCGTGCCAAAGCCCGCTGGGCCGTTGCCAACGGAGCGGTGAAACCGATCGTTTCGACGGACGACCGGCTGGTGCTGCGCAATGCGCGGCATCCCTTGTTGCAGCAGACGCTCCGGGCGCAGGGCAAGCAGGTGGTGCCGCTCGATCTGCAACTCGACAAACGGCGTCATATCCTGGTGATTTCGGGGCCGAATGCCGGCGGCAAGTCGGTGTGTCTGAAAACTACGGGCATCATCCAATATATGTTCCAGTGCGGATTCCTGGTTCCGGCATCGGAGAATTCGGAGCTGCCCCTGTTCCGCAACCTGATGATCGACATCGGGGACGAGCAGTCGATCGACGACGATCTTTCGACCTATTCGTCGCACCTGCTCAATATGAAGAACATGCTCGCCGGAGCTTCGAACCGGACGCTGGTGCTTATCGACGAGTTCGGCTCGGGTACGGAGCCCATCATCGGCGGGGCGATCGCGGAGTCGATCCTCGATCGGCTCCGCAGCAAAGGCTGTTACGGGGTGATTACGACCCACTATGCCAACATTAAGTATTATGCGTCGAACACCGAGGGAATTGCCAACGGAGCGATGATGTTCGACGTGCAGAATATCCGGCCGCTGTTCCGGCTCGAGATCGGCAAGCCGGGCAGTTCGTTCGCGGTGGAGATCGCCCGCAAGATCGGGTTGCCGGAGGATATTATCCGCGATGCGGGCGAAAAGGCCGGCAGCGATCATATCAACCTCGAGAAACAGTTGCGTGAAATCGCCCGTGACAAACATTACTGGGAGCAGAAGCGCGACCGCATCCGGATCGCCGACCGTAAGGTCGAGGAGCTGGAACAGACCTATGCCGACCAGCTTTCGCGCATCCGGCAGGAGCGCTCGGAAATCTTGAAAAAGGCCAAGGAGGAGGCGCAGCGGATGATCGCCGACGCCAACCGTCAGATTGAGAATACGATCCGGACGATCCGCGAAGCGCAGGCTGAGAAGGAGCTTACCCAGTTGGCCCGTAAGGAGTTGAACGATTTTCGGGACAGGGTGGAGAGGACGGATGCAGCGGATGCGGCGCACGACGAACGGGTGGCCCGCGAAATGGAGAAACTCGAACGCCGCCGCCAGCGTCGTGCCGAGCGCAGACAGCAGGCCGGCGAGACTCCGGAGGTCGCACAGCCTGCCGTGCCGGAGAAACCCCGCGAGGCGGAGGTCGGCTCGAAGGTGAAGATCGCCGGGCAGGACATTCCCGGCGTGGTGCTTTCGATCAAGGGCCGGAAGGCGCAGGTGGCATTCGGACAGATTCTTACGACGGTGGATAGAAGTTCGCTCGTCGTGATCTCGGGCGCCGAATTCAAGCAGGCGACCAGGCCCGTGCAGCCGCGCACGGTGGTATCGGTCGATGTGTCGGCCCGCAAGTTCAATTTCAAGGATCATATCGATGTGCGGGGCCTGCGTGCCGCCGAAGCATTGGAGGAGGTGCGGGATTTTATCGACGACGCGATCATGGTCGGCGTCGGTACGGTCACGATCCTGCACGGCAAGGGGACGGGGGCGCTCAGGGAGGAGATCCGCCGTTATCTGCGCACGGTGCCGGAGGTCGAACGGGCTGCGGACGAACACGCCGACCGGGGCGGAGCGGGGATTACGGTGGTGACTCTGCGTATGGATTGACGGCAGTTATGTAAAGGAAAGATACGACATGAAATACATGTTATCGGAAATCGCCCGCATTTGCGGGGGCGAACTCATCGGGGAGGATTTGCCGGTGGCACGGGTGCTTACCGACAGCCGCAACTGTTCGTTCGGCGAGGAGCCGCTGTTCGTGGCCATGAAAGGTACTAATCACGACTCCCACGCCTTTATCGGCGAGATGGTTCGCCGGGATGTGAAGGCATTTCTTGCGGAGCGGAAAACGCAGCTTCCGGCCGGTTGCGGCTACGTGGTGGTTCCGAGTGCCATCGCTGCCCTCCAACAGCTTGCGGCCCATCACCGGGCTCGGTTCAAGGGGCGCGTGGTCGGTATTACGGGTTCGAACGGGAAGACGGTGGTCAAGGAGTGGATCGCCCAGCAGATTCCTGCCGGCGTCAAATATTTCCGGTCGCCGAAAAGTTATAATTCGCAGTTGGGCGTGGCGCTCTCGCTGCTGATGATCGAAGGGGACGAGGAGTTGGCGTTGATCGAAGCGGGTATATCCTGTCCCGGGGAGATGGTGCGTCTGGAGCGGATGATCCGTCCCGATACGGTGATTTTTACTTCGATCGGCGAGGCGCACCAGGAAAATTTCACCTCGCTCGAGGAGAAGAGTGCCGAAAAGTTGGTGTTGGCGAAGGGAGCGCGAACCATTATTTATCATGGTGGCTCCTCCCTGCTCGAACGGATGATCCGCACGTTATACGGCGGCCGGCAGTTGCAGGACGCTGCGGAATATCCGCTGCCGGAGCAGTTGCCCGCAGGGGTTCTGGAGAGCGGGGCCGGGCGTGTCGATGCCCAGTTGGTCGGGGCGTTCTGTCGGGTGATGGGCTTTCCCGACCCCGATTTCGGCCGGATTCGGCCCGTGGCGATGCGCCTCGAGTTGAAGGAGGGAATCAACGGTTCGCTGCTGATCGACGACGCTTACAATTCGGACATCAACTCCCTCTCCATTGCGCTCGACTACCTGCATAATATGGCCGCCGGCCGTCCCATGACACTCATTCTTTCGGATATCGAGCAGAGCGGCGTCGAGGACGGAGTGCTTTACGGCGAAGTGGCCCGCCTGGTGGCCGCCGCCGGAGTGAGCCGTCTGATCGGCGTGGGAGACCGTATTCGAAATGCCGGGGCGAATTTCGCCTGCGACAGCGCCTTTTACCGCACGACCGACGAGCTGTTGCGCAACCTGCGCCGCGACGATGTGGCCGGGCGCGTGGTGCTCATCAAGGGCAGCCGCGACAGCCGCTTCGAGCGGGTGAGTCATGCGCTCGAACGCAAGAGCCATACGACGGTATTGGAGGTCGATCTCGATGCCATGATCCACAACCTGAATTATTTCCGTGCGCGGCTCCGTCCCGGAGTGCGGCTCGTGGCGATGGTCAAGGCGGCCAGCTACGGCGCCGGGGATTTCGAGGTGGCCCAGATGCTCCAGCATCAGGGGGTCAATTACCTGGCCGTAGCTTTCGCCGACGAAGGGGTGCTGCTCCGCGAGCGGGGAATTAGAATGCCGATCGTCGTTCTGAATGCCGACGAGGGTAGTTTCGATCTGATGGTCGCTCACCGGTTGGAGCCCGAAATATACAATTTCCGTTCGCTGGCGTTTTTTTCGAAAGCCGTCGAACGGGTCGGAGAGGAGAGTTACCCGATCCATATCAAGCTCGATACGGGGATGCACCGGTTGGGTTTTATGGAAGGGGAGTTGGAGAGGCTGACCGAAACGCTGGGCGAAACTCCGTCGGTGAAGGTCGCTACGATCTTTTCGCACCTGAACTGTTCCGATATGCCCCAGGAGGATCGTTATACGCGGGAGCAGATCGCCCGTTTCGACCGTATGAGCGGCCGTCTGGCTGCGGCGCTTCCCTATCCGGTGCTTCGCCATACGGCCAATTCGGCGGCGATCGAGCGTTTCCCCGAGGCGCAGTTCGACATGTGCCGTCTGGGGTTGGGACTTTACGGTTTCGGCTTCGAGCATAACGACGAGCTGCGGCCCGTTTCGACGCTCAAAAGCCGTATCGTGCAGCTCAAGCACCTGTCGGCGGGCGAAGCCGTCGGTTACGGCCGGGCGGGGAAGCTGACGCGTGACAGCGTGACGGCTACCGTGCCGATGGGGTATGCCGACGGACTGGACCGTCACCTGGGGTGCGGCCGGTGGTCGATGCTGGTCGCGGGGCGGCCCGCGCCGATCGTGGGCCGCGTCTGCATGGACAGTTGCATGATCGACGTGACCGACATTCCCGGCGTGGAGGAGGGGGACGAGGTGGTGATCTTCTCCGCAGTGCCGGGCAATACGCCCGAAGATATGGCCCGCGTACTCGATACGATCCCTTACGAGGTGATGACCTCCGTGTCGGGCCGTGTGAAACGGATTTACAGCAAGGAGTAAAAAAGAGAATCCCGACGGAGCCGGATGCCGGGGCGGTGGCAGAGGCGGGGTTTTCGATAAATGGAATGAAGATATGTCGCAGGAACGAAAACCGGGACAGCCGGGTACGCTTTACCTGATTCCGTGTCCGATCGCCGAGGATACGCCCGTGTGGGACGTGCTGCCGGCGGCGAACCGGGCCGTGATCGACTCGCTGGATTATTTCATCGTGGAGAATGTCCGCTCGGCGCGGCGTTTTCTGTCGAAGGCGGGCATCGGCCGTCCGATCGACAGCCTGGAGTTCCGGGAGCTGAACGAGCATACGACCGATGCCCGGGCTGTGGACGAGATGGTGCGTCCGATTCTTGCGGGGCGTTCTGCCGGAGTTATCTCGGAAGCGGGTGTGCCGGGAGTGGCCGATCCCGGGGCCCTGGCGGTGGCCCGGTGTCACCGGCTCGGAATCCGCGTGGTGCCTTTGATCGGTCCTTCGTCGATCATCCTGGCAGTGATGGCGTCGGGGTTGAACGGACAGTCGTTCGCCTTCAACGGCTATCTGCCGGTCAAACCGCCCGAACGGGCCCGGGCGATCCGGACGCTGGAACGGCGTGCGACCGGCGAGAGGCAGTCGCAGGTTTTTATCGAGGCTCCCTACCGGAATGCGAAGCTGCTCGGGCAGTTGCTCGAGGTGTGCGCCCCCGATACGCGGCTTACGCTGGCCGTCGATATTACCTCGCCGCAGGAGTATATCCGCACGCTGACGGTTCGTGAGTGGCGCTCGGCCCTGCTGCCGGAAATGGATAAACGGCCTGCAATTTTCATTTTGGGCTGATGCTTCTGCCGGTTGGTATATATTTTGGACAATAGAGGAGTGGAAAATCAAGTAATACATCAGATATGGACAAGGAAAAAGTTTATAATGAAGCGGTTGGCGGCGACGAAGGCTTCGCGGCGGGCGATGGGTATCCCTCCTGCGACGGGGAGCCGTGTGCCAATGTGACAGATGAAAGCTCTGCCGATGCTGACACAATGGCAGGAGATAAGAATGCGGTGAAGGCAGAAACAGCCCAGGACCAGGTCCCGGAGCACGATTTCGCGGCGGAGGTTGCGGAGTGGCAGGACAAATACCTGCGTTTGCAGGCCGAGTTCGATAATTTCCGCAAGCGCACGCTGCGGGAGAAGATGGAGCTGGTGCAGAGCGGAAGCGCCGAATGCGTGAAGAATTTCCTGCCTCTGATGGACGATTTGCAGCGGGCGTTGGAAGCGATCGAGAAGAGCAATGACCTGGAGGCGCTTCGTGAGGGTGTGAAATTGATCGCACAGAAGTTCCGGGAAACGCTCAAGAAACAGAATGTGAAGGAGATCGAGGCGCTCGGACTGGAGTTGGATACCGATCACCACGAGGCGGTGGCCCGTTTCGATGCCGGGAAGGAGAAGAAGGGCAAGATCGTCGATGTGGTACAGCCCGGTTACAAGATGGGCGACAAGGTGTTGCGTTTTGCGAAAGTGGTCGTCGGAGAGTAACGGGCGTTTTCGTTTAACGGGCGCAGAGTTGCTCCGTCGCGCACTATTGTGCCGAGCGTAGAGTGTGAAAATACGACTATTGAAAAAGAATATTGAGCCGGAATCGAAGTCCGGCATTCGAATACTATGGCAGAAAAGAGAGATTACTACGAAGTGCTTGGCGTGGCGAAGAACGCCAACCGGAAGGATGGGCAAAAGGAGGAGAAAGAAAAGCGAAAAACCGGAAATCCATTCACAAGGCTGTTTTCCGCAAAAGCGATACAAAAAGAGAACAAGGAGGAACGAGCATGACAGCAAAAAAGAAGAAAACGCTGACTGCCATCGGCGCATCGAAAGCCGAGATGGAGTCTGCCGTGCGGTTCAGCTTCAGCGAATTTACGACACTGGAACAGATTGATTACACCCTGGATACGCTGCGCGAGGTACTGCCGATGCTGCGCAGATTTACCAGGAAATAATAGAAAGAGGAAAATTATGATTACAATACAGCCGGAAATTAAAATCCTGAGCACCGAATCCTACGAGGATATGCTGCGCCGGATCGAGAAAATCGGAAGAGTCTGCTACAAGAGCGAGGAGCGCATTGGAGAAGGCACTGCAGAGAAATTCATCGCAGGCATCATCAAACGCGGTCATGAATCCGTCATTGAGCACGGCTCCATCACCGTAAAAGTAACGTGCGACCGCGGCGTGACCCATGAGATCGTCCGCCACCGTATCGCAAGCTACAGCCAGGAGAGCACCCGCTACTGCAACTATTCGAAAGATAAATTTGGAAACCAGATCACCTGTATCGATCTGGCAACCGGATTTTCCTATGATCTGGACGACGAGAACGACCGTAAAAAATACGAGGTATGGCAGAAAGCAA
>OLOW01002739.1_pt1 | contig 11648 bp, 10 predicted proteins | sample 1672801 | NCBI WGS metagenome assembly OLOW01 (sample SAMEA3136725, study PRJEB25190) | human gut metagenome | biome: human gut; feature: human-associated habitat; material: faeces | place: Austria | collected 2013
ATTTATTTCTTCTAAGAAAGTGAAGAAAAATTTACACAAAGCATTTGACACTACCGGTTTCCGTTTGGGATTTCCTGCCATCGTCCGCATGACCGCGAATGACAAAGATTTCTCGCCTCGCTCAAAATGACGATACGGGAGTCTGATGTCTTCTAGTCTTCTAGTCTTCTAGTCTCGAGTCACCAGTCACTAGTCACCAGCCTCTCCTTTCCCAAATTGACATGGCTCTCAAAATCAATTATAATTTTCGAGTAATATATAAGGAAACGCTGATGCAATCGCGGGATCTGATTTCATCAGTGTTTCTATAAATGGGAGCAAAGAATGACTATCACACTCAATATGTATCAAACGCTGGCTGCCGCTGTGGCAGTCTTTTTTCTTGGCGGATTTTTGAAGGGGAAAATCCCCCTCTTTCGCAAGTACTGCATCCCCGCGCCGGTCATCGGCGGGACGATCTTCTCCATCGTGAACTGCATCCTCTACACAGAGGGGATATGGAACTACAGCCAGGACACCGTCATGCAGAACTGGTGCATGATGCTCTTCTTCACGAGCATCGGCTACATGGCGAGCCTGCGGCTGATCCTGCGGGGCGGCTATCTCGTCTTCAAAATGGGCATCATGGTCGCGATCCTCATCCTTCTGCAAAACCTCATCGGGATCTCCATGGCACATGTATTCAGCCTGTCCCCGATGATGGGGCTCGCGGACGGCTCGATCCCGCTGGTCGGAGGGCATGGGACAGCCGGCTCCTTCGGCCCGGTACTGGAAGAGATGGGGCTCATGAATGGCACCACCATCGCCTTTGCGGCTGCCACCTTCGGTCTTGTCTCCGGCAGCTTCATCGGCGGCCCGATCGGCGAGCTATTGGTGCGCCGCTTCTCGCTGATCTCCCATGAAACAGACAACGCGGCAGAAGAGACCGGCGAGAGACCGGCGGCGGCGCATCCCAAAGATGCCGCGGCGGCTTACCTCAATATGGATCACTTCATGTACGCTTTCGGCCAGCTGCTCCTCGCTATGGGTATCGGTACCTATGTGAGCGCCTTTTTCAGCAGCATCGGTCTTGTCTTCCCCGGATATATCGGCGGCATGATCGTCGCTGCCGTCATCCGCAATGTATCGGAGATCACGGAGTGGTACGGCTCCTACCAGCAGGAATGCGAAGTCTTGGGCGGCATGTGCCTCAATATCTTTCTCTCCTGCGCCCTTATGAGTCTCAAGCTCTGGCAGCTCGCCTCGCTCGCCGTACCGCTCACGCTGACGCTTCTCATCCAAGTCGCCTTGATCGGTGCTTTCGCCTACTTTGTCATCTTTCGCGTCATGGGAGGCGACTATGAAGCCGCCGTCATGGCTGCCGGCACCTGCGGCTTCGGCCTCGGCGCTACGCCGAATGCCATCGCAAATATGAATGCAATGTGCGAACGCTACGGCTCCGCGCATACGGCCTACTTCGTCATCCCGCTCATCGGAGCCTTCGTCGTCGATTTCCTCAATGCATCGATACTGATGGTGTTTATGAATCTATTGAAATAAGAAAGGCTTCCGGATGCCGGGCCAGGAAAAAGGGACTTCTTCCTTAGGAGACCGATCCCTTGGCGCCTGTCAGCCTGCATCTTACTTTTTCTTTACTCTTCTTTACTTTTTGTTGCTATTCCATGCCCAAATAGTATACAATAGGGATGGCAGTGATCTGCCATCGAGAGTGGTAAGAAGAGGGAAGGGGGACAGAGATGAAATACTTCTACCCCGCCATTTGTTCATACGATCAGAAAAAGGGAATGTTCTTCGTGGTGTTTCCGGACCTCATCGGCTGTGAAGCGAAAGCCGGCACCATGAACGAGGCTGCCAAAAAGGCCAGAGAAGCTTTGGCTGCCTCTCTTCTGGAAATGGAAGAAAAAGCGCTCCCCATTCCGAGCGCGACCAGCGAAAGACAGCTTCGTCTCCGTGAGAGCGGCAAGCGGATCTGTACATTCCTGGTAGATATGGATGAATATCGGGCCTATAAAACGTACAAAGTGAGACACGCAGACGCCAAGAGCGCTGAATGGGCTGGCGAAGCCAGAAAAGGCCGTCGCCAGGGCTTTCTCGCCAAAGTCTTCGGATTTAGATAAATAAAAAGGCAGAAACGAAATGAGCCTTCATTTTCGTTTCTGCCTTTTTTATGTTTCATTCAGAGCGGCTTCTCCAGGTCCTGTATAATGGACCCAGAGATTCAGACCAGCCCCTTAGATTTTAAGCGCGGATCTGTGGCGTAATTAGATCAAATAGGAAGTCACCATCATGCCAAAGAAAAAGTACACCGCAGAATTCAAAACCAAGGTCATCCTGACCATCATCCAGGGGGATAAAGAGTTCAATGTCATTTGTGCCGACTTCAACCTGAACCCCAGCATGGTTCGTAAGTGGAAGCAGGAATTCCTGCAGAACGCACACCGTGCATTTGACTCAGATTCTGAGCAGAAAGCAGCTCAGAGAAAGGAGGCCCACCTGAAGAGAAAGAACGACCAGATGCTAAAAACCATTGGGCAGATCACGCTGGAACACGATTTCCTTCAGGGGTGCTTTCGCCAAATTGGAGAAGCAGTCCCAAGCCTCCCGGACTATGATTCGAAAGAGCTGTAAGCTCTCTTTGCGGCGACAGTGCAAGTTATTGGGCGTAAACCGCTCAGGGCTCTACTACCTGCTGATTCCGCATGAGGCGCTGGAATACGCGCTTCCTGATACCGTTTACTACGGGATGTTTGCTGCGTGAGCAGGAGGCTGGGGGCGGAGGTGTGAGGGATGCTAAACAGCCCCAGCCTTGTCAATTTCGTACACATTAAGTGGGGATGAAAGGACAGCTTTTGCTTTTGGTAAATGTTATTTCGGGATTTATCTGTTAAAGTACAACAAACTTTGTGAGTAATAGTAAGATTTCTAAATTTCAGGCATGGAACGTTGTCGTCTAAATACAGTAAGTCTTTTAGGAATAGATACCTGATGGTTGATTTCGAGAACATAATATATTCTATCCCATATTTTTTTGCAACCTTTTCAATTACCGATGAGGTTAACGGAAAATCGATTTTCAAAATTTCTTTTGTTTCTTTATCCCTTATAATACCAGAGGAAAAAACTTTCTGAACAATTTCATCAAATGAATATAGCTTTGAAAAAATTATAATCGGGCGAATCGGGAGAGTTATTTTACAGACATCAAGTGATTCATTTTCAAAATTTATTTGTTTTCCTTTTACAGTAAGGAGGCCGTTTTCAACTTTATAGTCTTTGTACCGAAAATACGACCTAATAAATTGGTTTCTGTCATAAGCAGCATCTTCTGGTTTGTATTCTGTTTTGGGGAAATTTCCAAAATCAAGTATCTTTATCGGATCTGTAAAGGTTTTTGCTTCTAACATGTCCTTGCCCTTGTCATTTTTCTCTATCTTCCCCTGAGCATTTAGCTCCTCTTCTTTTTCCATGATATTTTGGATTATTTTATTTACTCGACTGCTAATTTTTTTGCATTGTCTTTATACTGTGAATTGCGGACAATATCAAGCCACGAATCTTGTGCATATGTACATGCTTTACTTTTATAATCTCTGTTCATTGCATTCTGAGCTTGATAGAGCCGATATGCCCTCTCTAGTTCAAGTGGAACTGTTACATACCCTACTTCTATTCCGAGTTCTAATTTGGTTAACAAACGTCTATGCTTTTCTATTATATATATTCCACCTTTTTAGAAAAATTTCAGTATATGCACTTTTGGGCGATTTTTTTCTGATATTCTATAGAAGTAATATCGATGGCAAAAACGACATCGACATTACGGAATTTAAAGTTAGGTACTAAGCATCAATACAAAAGATTGATGGGCAGTATCGGGAAGGAGGACACATGACACCAACACAAGTCTAATGTGATAGATGAACAACTGTACATCTATCACGAATTGCCCCGTGAGTAGAGGATCAAAGCAACGCCTACTACTCATCTATAAATTTATTGAATTTGCTGAATTTGCTGAATTTATTAAATCTTCAAGAAAGTAAGATTAGGCATGTATAATACAACAGAAAATGCTGATATTACAAAAGCCAAAGGATTTACTTATTATAACGGAACTCCTCATGATGCTTTACTGATTGATCCAGCAGATACTCATTTCAATCGTAAACATAAATTTGTTATCAAAACACCTGAAGTAAAACCTGTAGCCACAAAAGAATCAGATGGAGCTATTAATGTAAACTCAACCAATAATAAGGTTCCGCCAATAATTGATACTACCAGATTGCTTCTTCTACAAGATAATTTCTATGTACCACACATTGAGATTCCTAATTACCCAACAGATATCGTTATAGCGTCTGATCGTTACATTTGGGCTTGCTTGCACAACCAAAAGGACCTTCCTCCATTCTATCTTGATAGGTTATATAACCCGCAACCAGTATATGATCATGACCCGGATTTCAATCATGCAAAATACTTTAAGACTCCAGCAAAGATAGTTGGGTACGTCCTGAGAGCTGTAATGACACCTTATGCACCTTAGGAGTATGTGCAAGCGATTAACTCTGGCATTCCTGTTTCCGCTGCCAGCTTGAGCTCTTGCATCATGTATTACATGCAGGAAAAAGTGAAAACTAAAGAAATGATGAGAGGATATACTGGCCTGTTCGAGCATATTGCTTCCCTTCAGAAGCAGTTGGAATATCAGGTAGCTATGAACCAGAATTTGCCTAACTACATGTTCCCAACGGCTATCGACTCCAAACTGATTAATCCAAATCCACTTAATTAGGTTATAAGACCAGTAGCCGTTACATTCGAAGCATAAGGAGAACCCAAGATGAAAAAACAACTTACGAAGAATTTATTCAGAAATTGAAAACTTACAACTACGACTCCATCGAAGAGGCTGCTGTTGCAATCACTGAGGACGGAGACTTTGACAGACTAGAAGCCCTGCTCTTCATTGTCCACTACGGACATGGAGATGAAATTAGCAAGGATGTATATGATCAGCTCGCTATCATACCGAAAATGTATTTAGATGGAATGATCGAACAAACATTGTCGGAGAACGATGGGTCTGAAATCTTCGGATACGATGAAGACGCCGATACCTACAGTATTGATGACTAGATCAGTTTCTGAGAAGTGCCCTTAGGGGCGCTTCTTTTGTTTCAGAGGATAAAATTCAATGAAAAATGACAAGACTTCACTCGTCCGTTTCATGATTGCGGGGCTTCTAACATTTGTACTGCTAATGGTGCTTCAGGCAATACGCTTCGCACCACCAGCCCATTTTGTTCATACCCTTTCGCCGGTTGCTATTCCATGGTTTCTAGGTGGAAATCTACTCATGTATTTCCCATACTGTTGCCCCAAAAGTTGGCTTTTATCCCATAGATGCTTTCTACTACTCTGCTCCATCACTTGGCCTCTTCTAGATGGATTTCTAGTTTTAAACACTATGGCAGCCTACAACGATGTTTCCTGGTTCATGTGGGTCATGGAGTTAATCACTCTTGGCAGTTTGGTTATAACATCAATATTTGGTATCATAGCGTCACTTCGATGCGGCAAAAACAAAGAACGGGAAACAGCTTTCCTGTTCAGTCTAATTATCGGCATCTTTGCTATTTGGGAATATTATAAATTCAGTAGTTTCGGCTACTCTTCATCCTTTTTCGCAGCAGTCATGGTTACAAAGCTTTTAAATCCCAAAAACATCTAAAGTCAAATGATTATGGTGGCAGCTTCACAGCTGCCACTTTTTTATTTTCTCTACGCTATATACCTAGAAACTCATCAGTGGGATGATATCTTCCTCAATGGCCTTCCTAATAGCCTGTCTGGCTGCTTTGAGATACTTCAGCTTGGATAGTTCTCCCCCATGGGTTTTGTACACATCATAATTCAGCGAGAGGTCAGAATAATCATCATCCACCTTATAATGATAGGCATGGAATAGGATTTCATCCGGCTTTCCGTTCCACAATTTTGTCAATCTTATCCTGAATGATCTGATCCGCCTTTTTCCCTGCATATTTCCATGGAGATTTTAGGATATCTTCCCATACGTCCTGGATAATGTTGGTGATTTTAGGGCTAGTAAAATAGAGTTCATTAATTTTTTAGAAGATCAACTAAGGCATTGATAATTTTCTCTACGGTTAGCTTGCCGTTATTTTGTGCATTTAAACCTTATATCGTAAATCATCGACCGCAATAGCTGACATTATACTGCGAGGACAGGAGCCTCGCGGCACATTCCATAAGGAGAGCGCCGCAGCGCTTTTCGAAAAGTACGCAGGATGCATTCCCTTTACTATGAAAACATCTCGCGATTGAAAAATGGCGCAAAAAGCTCCCCCTCTATAGCTTTCCCATTAAAAACTTATGAAAACTATGTGACTGCCTGAATCGAAATCGAAAGTGTGGCTTCCTTCAAATTCACTCCCAGCTTTGTCAGTTTTTTCAAGTAGTATTTTTTCTTCTTTTCTTTATTGAACTGGTTGTAATAATCTTCTCCAAAGTCTTTAAAACTTTCACCGGACTTGAGAATATGATAGATTGCAATAAGCATGGAATGAGCTACAGCCACACTAGCGCGGTTGGCACCTCGCCTCGCCGCTATCTTTTGATACCGGGCTTTAAAGAATGAGTCCTTTTTGCGAGCAGCCACCTTCGCACTTTGTATCAGCGTACTCTTAAGTGTTGGATTTCCCTTCGTTGTTCTGCCGCTGCTTCTCTTGCCTGCGCTTTCATTATTTCCCGGTGCCAGTCCTGCCCAGCGAGCGAAATGCTTCGCAGTGGGAAACCTCGACATATCTAATCCGGTTTCAATGAGGATTGTTTCAGCGGTGCGGCGAGCAATACCTGGAATTTCATCCAGCTTGTCAAGAGCATCTTCATACTTTTTCATCTGCTTTCGGCAAAAGTCGTCCAAATCAGCGATACGTCTGCTCATATCGTCGATGTGATCTAATACCTTGATCAGAAGCTCTTTCTGAAGTTCAGACAGCAGGCCATCCAGAGCAGTTTCCAGTTCTTTCGATTTACCGGCCAGGCTTGTATGAACCAGTCCGGAAATTACATCTTCCGTCATAGGTTCATCATTGCGAAGCAGTCGATCCAGCAATCGTCTGGAGCTGTAACCAGTGACTTCTGAAACCACGCTAGTCAACTTGATGTTGCCACCTTCGAGCATTTTCTGAAGACGGTTAATTTCACGGGCACGCTCCCCTACGAGACTTTTTCTATATCTGGACAGTTCACGCAGCTCTCTCTGTTCACGGTCTGGGATAAAGCTGGGACGGAGCAGCCCATACTGAAGTAATTCAGCAATCCATTCTGCATCATTTACATCTGTTTTGCGACCAGGAACATTCTTCATGTGTCTTGCATTAACAACAATAATTTTCATGTCAGTGCCAGATAGCTCCAGAATGTTAAAGATTGGCTTCCAGTAAGAGCCAGTACTTTCCATCGCAACACTCTGGCAGTCATTCTCCACAAGCCACATAGTCAGCTTACGAAGTTCCGCACTTGTGGTGCCAAAAGACATATGGGTCTTCTTTTTGCCACTACGAAAGCAGGCCTCAATAGTCTTTTTGTGAATATCCAACCCACAGCAACGTTCGTACATTGTATCCATGATATACCTCCGGGTAAAAAGTACGACGGGTCTCCCATAGTAAGCTTACTTTACTATACATCCTTTATGGGGCATATGCCCTGGATAAAATGTGGTTCAATAAAGGAGACCAGAACAGTTTGGGGAGCGGGCTTAAGCGCCCAAGGGGGAACGAACTATGTCGTCGTCTCCACCCTAATGATAGCAGAAATCCGTTTTCGTTCACAGTGGTGCCGCAAGGCGTGATGGTTTGGGGAAGGGAGCAGCTGGGGTATTCCGCTCTCGGAGCACGACGCCCCGGCCCTCCACATTACAGGTCCAGATTCGTGACGTCCTTCGCATGCTCTTCGATGAATTTGCGTCTCGGCTCGACCTTGTCGCCCATGAGGATGGTGAAAAGGCGGTCTGCTTCGACAGCATCGGTGAGCTCGACCTTCAGCATGACGCGCTGTTCCGGATTCATCGTGGTATCCCAGAGCTGTTCCGGATTCATTTCGCCAAGCCCTTTGTAGCGCTGGATCGCGCAGCCATCGCGACCGATCTCATCGAGGAGCTTATTCTGTTCATCATCATCGTAGGTGTAGTATTTCTGACGCCCCTTGCGTACCTGATACAGCGGCGGCTGGGCGATGAAGACGTGGCCTTCGGTGACAAGCGGCTTCATGTAGCGGTAGAAGAAGGTGAGGAGCAGTGTCCGGATGTGCGCACCATCGACATCGGCATCCGTCATGATGATGATCTTGTAATAGCGGAGCTTCGTGATGTCGAAGTCTTCGCCGACGCCCGTACCGAAAGCGGTGATCATGGTGCGGATGGCATCGGAATTCAGGACACGGTCGAGGCGGGCTTTTTCTACATTCAGGATCTTACCACGCAGCGGGAGGATCGCCTGATAGCGGCGGTCACGGCCGGACTTCGCAGATCCGCCTGCCGAGTCCCCTTCGACGATATAGATTTCTGTCATCTTCGGGTCTTTTTCGGTGCAGTCAGCCAGCTTTCCCGGAAGGCTGGAGACTTCGAGTGCATTCTTGCGCCGTGTCAGCTCACGGGCGCGGCGGGCTGCTTCGCGGGCACGGCTCGCCGTGATGCCTTTCTCGACGATGGCTTTCCCTTCCGAAGGATGTTCTTCGAGGTAGGTACGAAGGCCTTCCGAAACGAGGTTATCCACGATGCCCTTGACTTCGAGATTGCCGAGCTTCGTCTTGGTCTGGCCTTCAAACTGCGGATTCGGCACTTTGACAGAAATGACGCAGGTCAGCCCTTCACGGACATCATCGCCGGAAAGGTTCGCTTCATTGTTCTTGAGGATGTTATTCTTACGTGCGTATTCATTGAGGACGCGGGTGAGCGCGCTGCGGAAACCGGCAAGGTGCATGCCGCCTTCGATGGTATTGATATCATTGACGAAGGTATACATGCTTTCGCTGTAGCCTGTCTGGTACTGCATCGCGATGTCGACGATGACCTTATCCTTCTCGCCTTCGAAAGCAATGACGGCTGGATCGACAAGATCCTTGCCTTCATTCAGGAACTGGACGAATTCCGTGATGCCGCCGGCATAGTGGAATTTCTCCTCGTGTGTCGCACCGTCGCGCAGGTCTGTCAGCGTGATGGTGAGGCCTTTATTCAGAAAAGCCAGCTCGCGCATGCGGATCTTCAGGGTATCATAGTCAAAGTCCACGCCTTCTTTGAAGATCTCGATATCTGGCTTGAAGGTGACAGAGGTGCCCGTCTCCTTCGTTTCTCCGTAGGTCTTCATGTGCTGGGTGACTTCCCCGCGGGACAGTTTCATTTCATGGAAATGCCCTTCGCGGCGCACCACGACGCGTGTCCATTCGGAGAGCGCATTCACGACAGAGATGCCGACGCCGTGCAGGCCGCCGGAGATCGGATAGCCGTCGCCGCCGAATTTGCCGCCTGCATGGAGCACGGTCAATACGACTTCCATGGCAGGTTTCCCAGTCTCGTGCATCCCCGTCGGGATGCCGCGGCCATTATCCGTGACTGTACAGCTGCCGTCATCATTGAGCGTCACTTCGATGTGCGTGCAGTAGCCTGCGAGTGCTTCATCGATACTGTTATCGACGACTTCGTAGACCAGATGGTGCAGACCGCGCGCGGATGTCGAGCCGATGTACATGCCCGGACGCAGACGCACCGCTTCGAGCCCCTCAAGGACACGGATGTCACTTGCGCCGTAGTCTTTCTTGCCATTCTCTTCGCTGTGACGAGCCTGGATTTCATGAATATCTTCAGACATGGGATTCTCCTTACAAAAAAATGGCGGCCTGTCATGCATGACCGCCTCTTATTTATATACATATATAATGGAATTTTGATGTTGCGTATTTATTATACCATATTTGAGAGTATTTCGCATGAAGAGGAGAAGGAGGATGAGTTTAACGGTTTCAAAAGGTTCAACAGGTTCACAGGGAAGGTGCGGCGCAAAAAATAATGAAGCGCCGCGGAGTTTTGATAGCATTTCGCGTCGTCGTCATCTCGAGCGCAGCCGAGAGATCCTCCTTGCAGGACGGTCAGCGTGCTAACTGCGCTACTCCAATCACCGCTTGCTTCTAATCCCCAATCCCCAGCTACTCATCACTGCTTTCAAACTCAGCCCTTGTGGCGTGCTGCCCTTTGATTGTTTGCGAAAGAGGGGGATCCGGTTCTATAGGTAGGGCGGGGGTGGTACCTGAAGATGGTATAGTCACTAGTCACTAGTCACCAGTCACTTCTACCCCCATGCCCCGCCAACTTGTGCTACAATAAAAGAAAATGTACTGCCACAAGGAGCCATTCATGAAAAAAATTCTTTTCTTACTACTGATTTTAGCCGGAGCCGTTTACTGGGGCTTCTCCTCAGGCAGCGAGCTCACGAAGAACGTCGTACATGAACATGTCAAGCCACATGCCGCCCAAAAGGCGACGCCAAAGGACGCATCGCCCTCCGAAGAGAAAGGCATCGTGACAGAGATCTCGGATACCGTCAGGACACTGATCTCCGGTCTTTCCTCCTCAGAAACAAAAGAGGGCAGCGTTGAAACGCTGCCGCCGAAGCCGGACGCGAAAAGCCCCGTCGACGGGGCAGAGCAGCTCCTCACCGCCAAGGAAAAGATGGACAATGTGCTCCACTTCAGGAAAGCGCTGGAAGCGCGCGTGCATCGCGAAGAATTCGTCCCCTTTGCCGAGATACCGGACTACCTCAAGAAGGGGATCGTCGCGACCGAAGACCGCCGCTTCTATGAGCACGGCGCGATGGATCTCATCGGCGTCGCACGCGCGGCTTTCACGAACTATCTCGCCGGAGAGACGCTCCAGGGCGGCAGCACCATCACCCAGCAAACCGTGAAAAACATCTTCCTCTCGAATGACCGCACCATGACCCGCAAGGCCGAAGAACTGGCGCTCGCCGTCCAGCTGGAGCGGAATTACAGCAAGGAAGAGATTCTCGAACTCTATCTGAATACCATTTACTACGGTCATGGTGCCTACGGCCTCAAGGAAGCCAGCCGCACCTACTTTGGCAAAGCGCCCAAGGAGCTCGACCTCGCCCAGTGCGCGATGCTCGCCGGTCTCCCGCAGGCACCGTCTGCCTATGACCCCATCTCACACCCGAAGGAAGGCGCCAAGCGCATGACCGTCGTCCTCGCCCTCATGGCCGAGCAGGGCATCATCACGCCGACACAGGCCGCCTCGGCTGCAGCAGAGCTGTGGCTGAAGTGAGAAGTGCTGGAAGGGGCACATCATTCATAGAGTACCCTAATACCCCCCTCATTATATAAAACAGTTTGTCCATCATTTATATAAAACTCCGCGGCGCTTCCTCATTTGATACGACGTACCTTCACTCCTGACTCCTCACTTGATTCGGAAGTTGACTTCCATGACAGTGATTTAGAAAGGGGCTGTGAAATAACGATCATCTCATTTTCGTTTTCAATCTGCCGCGGAGACTTGCAGCTCTCATAAGAGTGACCGGGAAATCTTATCCCAGCTGTCTTTCATG
>OLOW01002744.1_pt1 | contig 11633 bp, 8 predicted proteins | sample 1672801 | NCBI WGS metagenome assembly OLOW01 (sample SAMEA3136725, study PRJEB25190) | human gut metagenome | biome: human gut; feature: human-associated habitat; material: faeces | place: Austria | collected 2013
CTCCCTACACCTGCCCGCCGGACTACATTAGGCAGGTGCGCGACGAAGCGATGAAGCACGGCATCCCGATCCACATCCATCTCTCCGAAACAAAAGGGGAGGTAGAAAACTGCCTCAAGGAATACGGCAAGACACCGATCGCCCTCATGAATGACCTCGGTCTCTTCGAGCTGCCGACACTCGCAGCCCACTGCGTCCATGTGACCGACGAAGACATCAGCATCATGCAGGAAAAGCACGTCCGCGTCGCACATAATCCGGGCAGCAACCTGAAGCTCGCATCCGGCATCGCACCCGTCGTCAAGATGAGAAAAGCCGGCGTCACCGTCGGCCTTGGTACCGATGGCGCCTCCTCCAATAATAAGCTCGACATGTTCGCAGAAATGCGCCTCGCCTCCCTCATCCATAAAGCGAACACCTACGATCCCTTCGCCATCACCGCGACCGAAGCCATGGAGATGGCGACCGTCGATGGCGCCAAATGCCTCGGCTATGATAACCTTGGCAAGCTGGAAAAGGGCGCACTCGCCGATATCATACTCGTGGACAGAAGCGGCTTCCACTGGCATCCGCGCTTCGACAGCGTCTCCCTTGCCGTCTATGCCGGAAACTCCATGGACGTCGACACCGTCATCATCAATGGCAAGACCGTCATGCGTCACAAAGAGATGACGACCATCGACACAGAAAAACTCTATGCCGAAGTCGACCGCGTGACAGAAAAGCTCTATGCTTTCAGCAAGAAATAAATGGTAGATATGCAAAAAGAACCTGCGAAAGCGGGTTCTTTTTTGAAGGAAGAGGGAAAATGATGGGTTCAGGGTTGTGGTGGCGGCTTCGCCGCAGTATAAATCTGGCGATGCCCGAAGGTCTGCGATGGCAGGTTTCCCTCGTATCGTCAGCCCCCCGAGGAAGGTGCCCCATAGGGACGGAGAGGGCTCTGGCGGTATGAAAAAGAACGGGGAAATGCATCTTAAGGGCGGAAAATGAGAGTACCGCCTTGCCCATGGGAAGACAGCGAAACGAGAACACCGTCTTCCCCGCATCAAAGCCTTCCCCGCGTGGGGAAGGTGGCGAGCAAAGCGAGCCGGATAGGGTTCTAACCGTATGAAAGACAAACGAGGAAAGCGGAAAGGTGCGCGGTCACTCATCACTGCTTTCAAATGAAACTGCCTTCCCCATCGCACCTTCCCGCCATTCCCACACAGACTAAATTTGCGATTTCTGAAGAAATCCGTGAAGCGGCCGTCATTTTATGGTATAATTACCGTTACAGATGAAAAGACGCAAGTCTGGTCAATAATAGAGTAAGGAGAGACATAAAAGTGGGTTTTTCTTTGATTAATATCGGTTTTGGTAATATGGCAGCTGCAGCGCGCGTGATAGCGATCATCAGCCCGGAGTCTGCACCGGTGAAACGTATGATCCAGGACTCCCGTGACAAAGGGGATCTCATTGATGCCACCTACGGCAGAAAAACGAGAGCCGTCCTCATCATGGACAGCGGGCAGATCATTCTTTCTGCCGTACAGCCGGAGACGATTTCGCACCGACTGATGAATAAAGATGTGATCACTTCTGAAGGAATGGATGAAAACTGATGGCACAGACAGCGAAAAAAGATGAAGGCATTCTTCTGGTCGTCTCCGGCCCGAGCGGTGCGGGGAAGGGGACCATCTGCAATGCCATCCGCGAGAAATTTCCGGATCTCCAGTATTCCGTCTCGATGACGACAAGAGACCCCCGAAAAGGAGAAGTGGAGGGGGAGAGCTATTTCTTCCGCACCAATGAACAGTTCGAGAAGCTCATCGAAGAAGATGCCTTTCTCGAATATGCCAAGGTCTATGACCACTACTATGGCACGCCGAAAAAGCGCGCGCTCGACATGATCAGTGACGGGAAATCCGTACTGCTTGAGATCGACATCCAGGGCGCCATGCAGGTCAAGAAACGCTATCCGAAAGGCGTCTTCATCTACATCGTCCCACCGTCTTTGGAGATCCTGTCCGATCGTCTCTACGGACGCGGTACAGACTCGGAAGAAACCATCCAGAAGCGCCTCGCCCAGATCACCAGTGAACTCGCCATGGCGCATCAGTATGACTATATCATCGTCAATGACAAACTTGAAGATGCCGTAAGAAAGACCAGCTCTATCCTGGAAGCGGAGCGCTGCAAGCTCTCCCGCAACGAAGGACAGATCGAGACCATTTTCAAACAGTATATCAATAAGGAGGTACCCTTAAAATGATGTGTTATCCTTCTATCGACAGCCTTGTCAAAAAGGTGGACTCCAAGTACACCCTCGTGACCATCGCCGCTCTGCGCGCCCGTGAACTGACCGACGGACAGACCCCGCTCATCGCTCATGCAGAAGGCAAGAAACCAGCCACCATCGCTCTCGAAGAAATCTATGAAGGAAAGATCACCTACTCCTTCAGCAAATAAAAATAAGGTCAGACAGTCCAAGAAAGGCTGCCTGACTTTTTGTACGTTCAGGGTGGCTAGTGACGGGTGAGTTACAAACGACTTTCGGCCATCGCCCCCTATGTATTTGCGGCGAAGCCGCCACCTGAACCCGTTGAACCCTTAGAACCTTCTGAACCCCTTGAACCCTGAACCTTCAACCCATTTTTTAGTAAAGGAACTCATGCATGATGTTTGAAAACAAGCACATTGTCGTAGGAATCAGCGGCGGGATCGCCGCTTTCAAAGCAGCCGGTCTCGTGAGCCAGCTCCGGCAGAAAGGAGCCGACGTCCACTGCATCATGACGGCAAATGCCGCCAAGCTCGTGACACCGATCACCTTCGGTGAACTGTCCGGCAATGATGTTACCGTCGACATGTTCGCCAATATCAGCAAATGGGATGTCACACACATCGCCCTTGCGAAACTTGCCGATCTTTTCATTGTAGCACCAGCGACCGCCGACATCATCGGCAAAGTCGCAAACGGCATCGCTGACGATATGCTCTCGACCACCATCATGGCGACAAAAGCGAAAGTCCTCTTCGTACCGTCCATGAATACAAACATGTACGAAAATCCCATCGTGCAGACGAATATGGAAAAGCTGAAATCCTTCGGCTATGAATTTGTCGAACCGGAAAGCGGTCATCTCGCCTGCAACACCTCCGGCAAAGGCCGATTCCCTGCGCTTGAGACCATCATGGACTGCGCAGAAAAATGCATCTATGGCCGCGAACTCCTGAAAGGGAAGAAAGTCATCGTCTCCGCCGGCGGCACCCAGGAAAAGATCGACCCTGTCCGCTATATCAGCAACCGCTCCAGCGGCCGGCAGGGCTATGCCATCGCCAAAGCCGCATGGATGGAAGGTGCAGACGTGACACTCGTTTCCTGTACCACGGCACTTCCCAAGCCCTATGGCGTCAAGATGGTCTACGCAGAGGATGCCCGCGAGCTTGAAAAAGCCATGAATGCGGAATACGACACCTGCGATGCTGCGATCATGGCCGCCGCCGTCTCCGACTACCGTCCGACCGTGCAGGCCGACCAGAAGATCAAGAAAGAAGACTTCGACTGCCTCCACATCGACCTGACGCAGAACCCGGACATCCTCTATGGACTCGGGCAGAAGAAGAGGGGCCAGTTCCTCGTAGGCTTCGCCGCAGAGACGCAGGACGTCATCGAGCATGGGAAATCGAAGCTCAAAAGAAAGAACCTCGACATGCTCGTCGCGAACGACGTCGCTATGCCGGGCGCCGGCTTCAACGGCACGACAAACATCGCATCGCTCCTGTACAAGGACGGACATATGGAACAGTATCCGAAGATGAGCAAGGATGAGCTGGGCCATATCATCATCGAAAAAATGGCAGAGCTGATGAAATAAATAGAAGGAATGAAAGATCTGATTTCCTTATAACTCAAAAAAACGCTTCGTGGCACGTGCCACGAAGCGTTTTTTGACGGAGAAATGGATGCTAGTGACTAGTGACTGGACGATTCTCTCATATCGTCATTTCGAGCGAAGCGAGAAATCTTTATAAGGCGCTACGCGCGCCTTTGAAGCAGGGGAATATTTATTTTTAGAGTAGATAACATTGAATTATCGAAAGTAACTATTTTCTGGAAAACATAGGCAACTTGCCCCGCTTATCCGTTTTTATAGCATTTCCTCCAGATCGTAGACTTCTTTATACGAAAGTTCCAGTGCTTTCAAAATACGCGCTTCCTCCAGCTCTCCGTCCTCTTCAAGCTGGTCAAAGACGAGATCCCTGATGAAGGAAGAAAACGATCAGATGATGCGATGCCGCATAAGACTGAAGAAGGATCTCAGTGAGACGAAATCCATCTCCACCAAAAATAAGAAAATCCAGATCGCTTTGGGCATCTGCCTCGCCCCTTGCATAGGAGCCGAAGAGATAGATTTCCTTCACTTGATATTTTTTCGCGAGCGGTCGTGCCAATAGGGCAAAAAACGAAAACAGCAAACATGTTTTCTTTTGGGCAAGCAGTGAGGCCAAAAGAACTACCGTTCGGGAAATATCTCTATGGCATGAGCCCACTCACTCGTTCCTTGATTTCCTTGATATCCTCCCGGATTGGGCTGATGACCCTTCCTGGGCCTTTCTGATTTCGCGCATCCGTGATACTCATCGACTCCCCGTTCTCCTTATCCACCAGCTCTATCTTCCCTAAGTGGAGCTTCCCATCGATGATATGGAAGGCATCCGTATGAATGAGGCCGAAATCCGTATCGATCGTGACATCATAGAAATCCAGCGCTCGATAGCGGTTATGAAACGTACCAGTGATGCCACGGAATGGGATAAGACTGTAGAAACCGCCACCGGAAGAGAAACTGCCGAAAGCTACGAGATCCTTCACATTCCCATCACAGTGGATCTCCCCATCCAGCGTGACCAGACAGTAGAACCTCGGCTCCTTGGTCGGGATACGACTATCCAGTCCCTCCCCGTGGAGATAGATATTATACACGCGGCTATCGACATTATAGTCCCCGCGCGCCGTCACGATGCCTCCGTAGACTCGCGCCTTCACGTCCGAGAACGTCATCGCCCCGTCATCGTAGTGGATATCCCCTTTCACATCATAGAAATCCAGCGCCGGCACATGAAGCTCTGGCATGGTGACCGTCCCCTCACAGATGAGATGAGACAGAGGCCCGCGTCCGGAAGCAGTCAAAGTCATCTTGTCATGGATATCATCCCCCAGCCCCATGGAAGAAGGGATCACCCCCTTCGCCGTGACAGAGACGATCGAGGGGAGATTCTTTTCTTTGAAATCAATCTCGCAGTCCGCCTCGATGCCATTCCCCACCATCGTCCCGCCGAATTCCCCCGTCTTGATGTGGAGATCACTCACGCCGCGCGTATCGATATGCCCATTCAGCGATACGCGCGAGACAAGATAGCGACGCTGCCGATAGAAAGCCGCCATTCGGCCATTATGCACCGTGATCGTGACATCCAGCGGCTTTCCCTCACGATTGAAATTCGAGATCCGATCCTCCAACTTTTCCTTCGCATCCCGCGCCTTTTCCTGCTCGATCTCCCCCTGCCGGCGGTTGATGAAGTCCACATTCATCTCCTCATCGAAATGCACAGCAAAGGCCGGGCTCTCCAGCGTGATCTCCCGGATAGTCGTAGAGACGAAGTGCATCCTGAGCACATCCCACGGATCTACCTTGAAAGATCCGGACGGCACACGCAGGATCGGATTCCCCGCCGGATCATCCCATGCGAGCTTCTCGAAAGTGACACCGCCATGGATATTCGCGGTGATCGACTCCACCGTGATCGTCCCCCGAAGCATCTCCTGCCGAGAAGCCGCATAGTTGAAAAGCTCTGCCGCTCCATAGCTCATGATTTTCGCTACCAGAAGCAGCAGACAGAAAAGAGCGAGCAGCATTCCGAAGATCATGAGAAAATATCGTGACCAACGCTTTCCCTTCCGAAGCTCTTTGAGTCTCTTCTTCATCATGCCGCTCCTTTCTATTCTATGCCTATTGTAGCATGTTCCGAACAAAGAAAAAACGTGGAAAGCACCCATGCGCAAAAAATCCCGCCTTCCTTTGGGAAAGCGGAATCACAGCATATGCCGTCCTACTTCATGACCTATCATCACTTACCAAGCCTTTGATATAATAAATTTTCCCATTTTTTACTCCAGAAACAGCATACCAACCATTTCCCCAATCACTATACGTAATGCTTTCTGGTCCAACACTTTCTACGGTCATGTTATAGTACCACTCAGTGTCAGCATTGATGGGATTATATCCACCTGAAACAGAAAAGATAATTGTATGCTCATTATTATAAAAAGTAGCTCCATCACCGTTCATAGGAAGCTTAGCTAAAGTCACACAAGCAGGTACAAATGCATGATAAGAAAATCTCGAATTATCGTACTGATAAAAATCTTCCGAATACGTCGTATATAGTTCAGCAGAAATCATTTGTTTATTCCATATCGCAGGAATGCTGACCTCTTCCGCATAGGAAAAAGTAAAAGGCATAATCAAAACCGCTATCAACATAATAATTTTTTCATTTTAGGTCACCTCTTCTTTAGAAATGACTTTCATTAAAGCACTTGCTATATGATTCTTAATTATTATACTACAAATACATGACATTTTAGTACAAATAAAAAAGCATACAAGACTATCACTAGTCCTGCATGACTTTTTTACCAAACTTTAGAATTTATATTCATACCCGAGCATGTAGTTTCTGCCCTGCGAAATATAAGCAAACGTATCATCACTTGGCGCTGTCACCGTAGTGTAATCTTCTCGACCAAAGAGATTATTGACATGTAGGAAAACCTTGTGCTGTGCGCCTGGAGCATAGGAAATATCCAGATCTGTGTAAAGTGCCGGTTTTACTCTGGTCTTGCCATCATCCTCGGAATTGTATCGATATCCCAGATAGTTCGCCGTTAAAGCACCATTCCACTTGCCCTTATGATAGCGAATGGCAGAGGTGAATTGCAGGCGATTATTGGTATGAATCCAATCCCCTACATTAAAGTTTTCATCCACACTTCTTTCGGTGGGATTGCTGTACGAGATCCCCCAAGATGTATCCCAAGCATCATTGTGATGAATATCAGCAGAAATTTCAATCCCGGTATTTTTGCTATCCGAATTGGTGTACTGCATATCTCCGGTAATAGGGGAAACGTCTTTGATACTCTGGATCGCATCCTTGATATCGTAGTGATAGAGCGCTACTCGCCAGGAGGTTTTCCCCTGGTTCAGCTTGTAGCCCATTTCATAATGAGTGCCATGTTCTGCTTTCAGATCCACGTTCGGTAACATGGCAGCCCCACCAAAAATCTTAGAGAGCTCGGGTAAGCGGAAGGATTTTCCTGCCTTAGCATAGAAGCTGCTCTTGTCATTGATCGTATGCAGGTATTGAATTTCCGGCGTAAATTTATTCTGATTAGCCTGGACACTATCTGTTGTTTTGCCACTGATTACTTCTGTGCTGCTACCAGTGGCACGACGCACGAAGGTTTCTCTGGCGTTAAAAATCATCTGGTCTTTGGGTGTCATATGCCAGTCATAGGAAGCATAAATGGAATACACATCCCTGTTGTATGTCCCAAATTTCGCGGGCTGCGCCGGTCTATCTCCCATTTTCTTCGTCCCGGCGCTTTTCACATCCATGTCTTCCCGCTTATAAGAAGCCCCGATCAGGAATGTATCATCCCCGCCTGTCTTGAATACCTGCTGCAGGTTCAGATTGGTATTATGCCCCTTGCGCCAGCTGTACTGAATATTTTCCTTCACGTTTCCAGTTTTCTTATTGTAGGTCAGCTGGTCATAGTTTCTTTCCTGTGTCCCATAGGAAGCAAAGGCAGTGAACCCATTCTGATCATCAAAGTTCAGCAGGAATGTATTGTTATCGTCTTCATACCTTTTCTCCTGATACGGGCTCTTCGTATAGGCAGAATCCATTTGAGAAGCGGTATTTTTCGTATTTACATAATTATGGCTAAACTTCCAATGGTCATTGATCGCATAGTTCCAAAAGATTCCTTTATCTTCGCCTTTGTTATAGTCATACCAGCGATCCGACGTTTTCCCCTTCGCTTTGGTGGTCGTCGTCATGTGACTGATTTCGCCCCTGTGCTCGTAGTAAGCAGACGCATTGAACTTATCTGCTCCGACATTCAGACTATATCTCTGCTTGTCATAATTGCCCGCAGACACTTTCACACTGTTCTGCGTATGGGAGCGTGTAATAATGTTAATTACGCCGCCGGTTGCCTCCGAGCCGTACAGAACAGAACCGCCGCCACGAACTACTTCAATATGATCGATGGCATCAGCACCAATATCCTCCAGATTGTACTTCCCATCCTGGTTCATTGGCACTCCATCTACCAAAACCAGCGTTCCTTTATCCACACCACGAATGTCGATCTTGCTCGTCATCGATCCCATGCTGACACCATTTGGCATCTGCGTGCTGGCAAACACGCCCAATGTATTGCGTAAGGCTTCAAATGCACTGCCTGCACCACTCTTTTCGATTTCTTCTCGGTCTATGACTTCCACAGATGCCGGTGTCTGTAGATCACGGTTTTCTACACGCTGCGCGGTTACCACCACGGGATCCAGCTCGTAGATTTCAGCCGCACTTACCCCCCCAGAACATACGGTCGTACTCATTAAAAGGGCACCAAGAATGGCAATGCTTAACTTTTTCCCTGACATATCATTTACTCCTCTCAGCAATAAAGCGTACAATGCATAAAACAGAAACCAAGAAAACTGCTTTAAGGAAACCCCCAATCCTTCTTGCCTTAATTTATGCCAAGTACGCTTGTAATAAGTTCTATTTATTTTATCATGATTATACCATTAATTCAATTGTGATTATAATTACAATAAATGCTCACATAATACTGAGCCAATTAGGCCTCTGATGACCGTAAAAAAGTGAGCCACATGTCCGTGAATGATTGAGTCACTGTGATTGCGACAAAAAATCCCGCCTTCCTTTAGGAAAGCGGGATCGGGGAATCTTGTCTATTTTCTTACATCTTTAGGCATTGATTTGTTTCTTTCCCCTTTTTAGCTCCGTATACACTTCATTGGCAAAGATCCCCAACACTTGGCGCTTGATCTCATCATTATCCAGAAGCAGGCTGAAGAAATCTTCATTCTGTTCCAGACCTGCTATCAGAGCATCATCGATGTGATCAAAATAAGCAAATTCAAAGTCTCTTTCCGTATTGTTCTGCGCGCTGGCACGTAGCTTGTCAGACTTCATCATGATATCCTTGATCTGCAGCACTGCCTTGACCGCCACGTCATTATCATAGTTTTTCCCCGTTTTGCTATTGATCTCCGCAATGATTTGCGACAGACGTTCCATCTTGGCAGGAGTAAGGCTCAAAGATTCAGCGGTCGGCAGATGCACCATAGGATCAGCCTTATGCTTCACATTCGCAAACTCACCACTCTTTTTCTGCACGAAGCTATCAGCCTTTATTTTCCCTGTCAGATCAAAACCGCCGCCGGAATGCCGCACCTTCAGATACGTCGAGAGATACGACAAAAATTTGTATTTCTTGTGGATCTCACCATCTTCGAAACAGGTGGCCTGTACCAAAAACTCATAGCAGCGAATGAAATGACGGATGACCATTTGGATTTCTCTTTGCATGGGTTCGTCATGATTTTTTTCGATGAGATTCTTCGCCTTCTGCAGGAAAAAGGTCATTCTCTTTTTATCTGCCGCTGTGACTTTTTCCTTATACAGCAGCGTATTAAAATCTTCCACATCCCCGGGATCCAAGAAAAAGTATCCATCGATCTTCGCACTGATATCGTAAATCGAGCGCGGGTTGATACTGCTTGACAGCAAAGTCACCGTATAGTATTTACTGAAGGCCTTTTCTATATCTGCATAATCGTTCGCAAAATCCAAAACAAAGGTTTTCTTATCAAACGGTGGGCAGATGCGGTTCAATCGGGATAACGTCTGCACCGCATTGACGCCGTGGAGTTTTTTCAGTACATACATCGCGCACAGCTTCTTCTGGTCGAAGCCCGTCTGATACTTGTCTGCGACCAAGAGCACCTGATATTCGTCCTTATCGAATTCCTTTGGCAGTTTTTTCTCCGGAAACCCATTCATACCTACTTCCGTATATTCCTTGCCATCTATGGTGACTTTACCGGAAAACGCGACCAATGCTTTCAGCCCCGTATAGCCCTTGCGCTTGATATAGTCTTCAAAGGCCTGCCTGTATTTGACGGCCCCTGCGCGAGACTCTGTGATCACCATAGCTTTCGCCTGCCCATTCAGCTCCTGCATGACATTCTGCCGGAAATGCTCGATGATCACCTCGATGCGCTGCGAAATGTTCGTCTCATGCAGCTGCACGAAGCGAGCGATCTGACGCTTGGCCTCATTGGTCTTCATTTCCGGATCATCTTTGATCTCTTTGTTGAGACGATAGAAGGTATCATAGGTGATGTAATTCTGCAGCACATCAAGAATGAATCCTTCCTCGATCGCCTGCTTCATAGAGTACATATGGAAGGCTTCGTACTGGCCTTTGGCATTCACTCTGCCGAAAAGTTGCAGCGTCGTTGGCTTTGGCGTAGCCGTGAAAGCAAAGATGGAAACATTGGGCTGTTTCCCATGGCAGCTGATCTCGTGAGCAATCATATTTTCCGTATCCGCATTCGCATCCACCTCACACGAGCCCAGAGACTTTGTGATGGCGGCCATATTTTTCCCTGCCGTAGAGGAATGCGCTTCATCGATGATGACAGCAAAGTGCTTGCTCTTTAAATCCTTGACACTGTCTACAATGTAGGGAAACTTTTGGATGGTTGTCGCGATGATCTTGGTATTCCCGCTGAGTGCATGCGCCAGATCCTGTGAATTACACTGGTCATCCATCACACGGATGAGCCCTTCCTTATGCTCAATGCCAAGCACCGCCTGCTGCAGCTGCCTGTCTACCACCACGCGGTCCGTACAAATGATGATATGATCGAAAATGATTTTGTTATCCGCATTGTGCAAAGACGCCAGCCGATGTGCAAGCCATGCGATCTCATTCGTTTTGCCAGAGCCTGCACTGTGCTGCAGAAGATAATTCAGACTGCTGCCATGCTCCTCTACATCAGCGAGCAATTTCCGCACGACATCCAGCTGATGATAGCGCGGGAAGATCACCGTCTCATTCTTCTTTGCCTTGCCGCTCGCATCTTCTTTTTCACTGACCTCGATAAACATGAACTTGCCAAGGATCTCCAGCAGGCTGTCCTTTTGCAGGATATCATCCCACATATAATGCACGCTGTAATTGTCCTTCAGTATCGGATTCCCAGCACCGACCTGTATCCCTTCCCCGCAGCCCATGTTGAAGGGCAATAAGAAGGTGCTGCTGCCGCTGAGCCTGGTACACATATAGACCTGCTCCAGATCCATGGCAAAATTGACCAAAGCGCCGGCCTTCCACAGAAAGAGGCGATCCTTCGGACTACGCTCCATGCGATACTGATAGATGGCATCCTGATAAGACTGTCCCGCCGCATTGCACTTCAGCTCCAAGGTGATGATAGCCAGTCCATTCAGGAATATGACAAGATCCACGCGTTCGCTGTCGC
>OLOW01002746.1_pt1 | contig 11629 bp, 6 predicted proteins | sample 1672801 | NCBI WGS metagenome assembly OLOW01 (sample SAMEA3136725, study PRJEB25190) | human gut metagenome | biome: human gut; feature: human-associated habitat; material: faeces | place: Austria | collected 2013
CGGCTACGAATGGATTCAGTATATCGCGCAGCTTGACGACAGCCGTGCCCTTTCCATCGGCCTTCGCAACTTGGACTGCGTCCCGGGAACGATGCCGGACATCATCCTCAGCAACATGTCATTCAGGTAAGGTCGTCGTCCTCCTGAAAACCATATGGAAACCGGCTCCCGCCCCATTTTGGAGCGGGAGAATCCGGCTTTTCGCAAAAAACGGAGGTTGTGCCATGAAACGCAAAGCGCTCCGCATCATGGCAGGTCTGATCGCAGAAAAGCGGATTGCGATCACGCTTGCCAACAGCGACCATGCAGCGGCCGATGTGCGCGTCTTGTACGATTCGGAGGAAAACGTCATAAAGGACACGTACCCGATCTATCATAAGCAGTGAGCCTGCGAACATATCCGAAAAACACAATCATACCTGCGCTTGGCGCTGCAAGCTGCCCTTGCGGACTGTAACGCCTGTCCAGGAAACGAGGATTTTTAGATGGCAACACAAGTAACAAATTATCAATGCCCCGCCTGTATGGGGCCTCTCCATTTTACGGGAGAATCCGGCAGATTGGAGTGCGACTACTGCGGTTCGAGCTTCAATACAGCGGAAATTGAGGCGCTCTATGGGGAAAAAGAAGCGAATGCAGTGGAAGCGGAAGAGGCTACCGCAGACGGCTCCGACTGGGACACCTCCGGTCTGAGCGAGGACTGGGGTGCAGACGCAGGCAGCATAAAAGCGTACTGCTGCCCCTCATGCGGTGCGGAACTGCTCTGCGACGCAACGACGGCAGCCACGTCCTGCCCATACTGCGGAAATCCGTCGGTGATTCCGGGGCAGTTCTCCGGCGTTCTGAAGCCCGACTTTGTGCTTCCCTTCAAGCTGAGCAAGGAGGACGCCATCAAGGCGCTGAAGAAGCATTATCTCAAAAAGCCATTGCTCCCATCGACCTTCTCCAAAGCCAACCATCTGGAGGAAATCAAGGGCGTGTACGTGCCCTTCTGGATGTACGACGGCAAGGCCAGCGGAAGCGTCCGGTTCCATGCCACCACGGTACATAAATACACCTCGGGAGATTATGAGATCACGGAGACGAGCCACTACGACGTGCGACGCGCCGGTTCCATTGCCTTTGAAAAAATCCCGGTGGATGCATCCAGCAAAATGCCGGACGATTATATGGACTCCATCGAACCGTACGATTATACAGAGCTAAAGCCGTTTTCCACGGCGTATCTGCCCGGATTTCTGGCGGATAAATATGATGTAAGCGTGGAAGACAGCCGGGATCGGGCGAATCGGCGCTGTGCAGGCTCGCTGGTGAATGCGCTGGAAAAAACCGTGACCGGCTATGCCTCCTGCAATGAAACGGGCCGGAGCATCCAGTTGAAGCGCGGAAAGGTGCATTACGCGCTGCTTCCCGTCTGGATTCTGAATGTGGTTTTGCTGCGCTGGACAACGATTTTCTCACAAATTCGACAATTTCCCCCAAATCGAAGAAAAACGGCGGTTTCTCCTATTTAGGAGGAACCGCCGTTTTCCACCATGGTCATTTCGGGGGAAACGGTGTAAAGTTGTCATTGTCAGGTGGGATTCCGCCGGACAATGACAACTCTGTCATACGAGGAAGAATGTTATGAACAGAAACAATTTTACCTCTGAATCCGTCACCTGCGGCCATCCGGACAAAATCTGCGACCAGATCGCGGACAGAATTCTGGACGCGCTGCTGGAACAGGACCCCCAGTCCCGTGTTGCCTGCGAAGTGACCTGCACTACCGACGCGGTACATATTTTCGGGGAGGTCACCACGAAGGCGGAAGTGGATTATGCCGGTCTTGCCCGGCGGGTCATTGAGGAGATTGGATACACGGAACCGAACCGGGGGTTTGACGCGGAAACGTGCCGGATCAAAGTAGATCTGCACGAGCAGTCCCCGGATATCGCAAGGGGCATTGCCCGCAGAAACGAGGCGGAACGCATCAACACCGGCGCCGGAGATCAGGGCATTCTGTTTGGCTATGCCTGTAAGGAAACCGTCAACCGGATGCCGCTGCCCATCGAGCTGGCCCACGCGCTGGCGAAGCGGCTGGAGCTGGTGCGCCGCAAGCTGGTGCGGGTCATCGCCAAGCTGGCCAAGGAGATGGGAATGCTGACCGTCGGCATCGTCACTTCGCCGCTGGCCGTCGAAGGCAAGATCCGTTACGAACAGGCGTTCCGGGGCATCGAGGAGCTGCGTCAGAACGTCGATTCGCTGCTGATTATCAACAACGAGAATATTCTTGAAATATACGGCCGTCTGGCCTTGAAGCAGGCTTTCGGCAAGGCCGATGACATCCTGGCTTCGGCTGCGAAGGGCATCGCCGAGATCATTACGGTCGAGAGCGACCTGGTGAACGTCGATTTCGCCGACGTGTCGAAGGTGATGCGGGACAGCGGTCGCGCGCACATGAGCGTAGCGACGGCCGAAGGCGACAACCGGGCCGAGGCGGTGGCCGAAGCGTCGCTGCATTCGCCCCTGTTGGATCACAACCTGATTTCCGGAGCCCGCAACATTCTGCTCAATATCTCGGTGGCCAATGCCGAAGAGCTGATGTACGAGGAGGTGGTGCGGATTCTGGAGTATATCCAGGCGCATGCCAGCGTCGAGGACGAGTCGGGCAACATTCACAACGCCAATATCATCTGGGGTACGAGCGAGAAACCCCAGTTGGGCAATGCCATCGAGCTGGTGGTGGTGGCGACGGGATTCGAGGGCGACGAGGAGAAGCGGATGATGGAGACGGTCATTCCGCCCGCACGGATCGTCAAGCCTGTCCCGGAAGGTGCCGACCCTGCCGGAAAGCCGGTGTTGGAACCGGTGGGCAAGCCCGGCAAGGCCACTCCGCAGACACGCCCTCTGGAGCAGGTGATCCTGGGCGAGAAATCGACCCGTTACAGCAATATCGACCAGATCCTCGCCAAACCGGCTTATCAGTCGCGTAAGGCGCAGTTCATCGTCGAGATGCCTGCGGGCCGCAAGGAGGTGCTTAAGGAGGAGAAGGGTGCTGCGGAGCGTGCGGAGGAAAACCGCTCCGAGTCGCTGTTCGATTAACATAAAACGGATTGGATTTGGAAGATAGTGCTGCGGCCATCATCTATCACGGCATGACGTTTCATGTCGTGGTGCTGTGTTGTGTGACTTTGTTCCTGCTATTGGTTTCGGCGTTGGTTTCCGGCTCCGAAACCGCTTTTTTTTCGCTTTCGGGCAACGATGTGCGCAAGATCCGGCGGCACGATACGCCGGTTTGCCGGCGGATGCTGAATCTGCTGGGCAAGGCCGATCTGCTGCTGGCTACGATTCTGGTAGTCAATAACCTGGTCAATATCGGTATCGTTATCCTCTCTTCGGAGATCATCGATTCGCTTTTCACTTTCGCCCGTTTCGAGTTTCTTTTCAAGACGGTGATCGTGACGTTCCTGCTGCTGCTTTTCGGGGAGATTCTGCCTAAAGTCGCGGCGCAGACGATTCCTTTGCGGTTCGCCGGTTTCGCTGCGCGGCCCCTTTTGGTGCTGCGATGGATTTTTTATCCGTTGTCGTATGTGCTGGTGCGCACCGGAAACCGTATCAGCGAGCGGGCTGCCCACCATCAGGAAATTTCCATCGGCGAACTGGCCGATGCGATCGATATGACACGCACGGCCTCCAAGGAGGAGCACGGGATGCTTTCGGGCATCGTCAGCTTCGTCAATACCGAGGTGCAGGAGATCATGAAACCCCGGGTGGATATTACGGCCGTTGCCATCACGGATTCCTATGAACAGGTCAAGCAGACCATCATCCGGTCGGGTTTCTCGCGCATTCCGGTTTACGAGGGCGATTTGGACAATATTAAGGGAACGCTTTATGTCAAGGATCTGCTTTCGCATATCGACCGGGGCGACGAATTCGGCTGGCAGCAACTGATCCGCAGGCCCTATTTCGTGCCGGAGCACAAGAAGATCAACGACCTGCTGGCCGATTTCCAGAACCAGAAGATCCACATGGCGATCGTCGTCGATGAATACGGCTCGACGCAGGGCCTCGTGTCGCTCGAAGACATCGTCGAGGAGGTAGTGGGTGAAATTTCGGACGAAAGCGACAAGGACGAAGTGTTTTATACCCGTTTGGACAAAGATACCTACCTGTTCGACGGCAAGACCCATATCGGCGATTTCGAACGCATTGTGGAGATTGCCGAAGGTACTTTCGCCGATGTCAAGGGGCGTGCCGAAACACTGGCCGGTCTGATGCTCGAACTGAAGTGCGACTTCCTGAAAAAGGGGGATACGGTAACGGCTCACGGTGTGCGGTTCACTGTGGAGGAGATCGAGGGACACCGCATCGACAAGATCAAAGTCCGTCTGCATGGATAATATCCTTTGTATCGAAAAGGTTTTGTCCTGGGAACGGTTGCTGCGGCTGGTTCCCGAACGGGATCTTCGGTTGGCTGCGGCGTTGAAGCCGGCTTCCCGCCGCGAAGAGTTTCTGATGTGGCGGTCGATTGTTTACCGTCGTCTGCCGGATGCCGAAATCGCATATAATGCGGTCGGAGCTCCCGTCGTATGCAATTATCCTCTCCATATCGGAGTTTCCCACTGCCCCGGATACGTTGCGGTCTGCTTCTCCGACCGTCCATGTGCCGTCGATATCGAGCCGCTTGCCCGCGATTTCGGTCGGGCGGCAGTCCGCTTTGCTTCTGCCGAAGAGCGGCAGTTGTCCGACAGTCCGCTGTTGTTGCCGGCCCTCTGGTGTGCCAAGGAGACGCTTTACAAATATTCGGGGCGGCGGAACCTCGATCTGCTCCGGGATTTACGGATCGAGCGTTTCGATCCGGACGAAGGCCGGATGACGGGTCGTATTTGCGGGGAATCCGCATTGGAAATCGGACTTCGGAGGGAGGAGGAGTTTCTTGCAGCCTATATCTTGGTGTGATTATGCTTGCAGGCGTAATTCGGTTCGGGACTTTCGGGGTGTCTGTCGTTCTATGATGGAGGTTCCGCCGAGGAGTTGATTTTCGGACGCTTGGGGCGGTGCCTGCGGCGCCGGATGCAAGGATGCCGCCCGGCAGCTTCGAGGCGGGGCTTCGGTGCTCTTGAAATTTCGGATCGTCTGTTGGCAGACCGTTTTGCCGCCGGGGAGGGATGTCGGGCGGCTGCGGAGGATTCGGAACCTTCTTCTTGCCGAAATGGGACGAATACCCTCCTCCTTGCCGGAAGTTTCACAAATCCTTTTTCGTATCGGGCGGCCGGAAATCGAATCTCTTGCCGACGAAATCCGGTCGGTCGGGGCGTTATTCCGAATGTTATTGTTATTTTTGTAACGATGAAACAGACTGTCACCCCGCTTCGTTTAGGTTCCGACCGGATTTCGTCGCTGCTCGTCCGTTATGCGATCCCTTCGATTATCGCGATGACCTCTTCGTCGCTCTACAACATCGTCGATAGCATTTTCATCGGACACGGCGTCGGTCCGATCGCCATTTCCGGCGTGGCGCTTTCGATGCCTCTGATGAACATCGCGTCGGCTTTCGGGTCGTTGATCGGGATCGGTGCTGCGGCGCTCACCTCGATCCGGCTGGGACAGGGACGTCGGGAGGCTGCCGAGGGGGTGTTGGGCAATGTGGTGTTGCTCAATTTTCTGGTAGCGGCGCTTTTTACGGCCGTAGGTCTGTTGCTGCTGGACCCCATTCTCTGCTTCTTCGGGGCGAGCGATGCCACGATCGGTTATGCACGCGATTTCATGCAGATCATTCTCGGCGGTACGATCGTTACCCATATGTATTTGAGCCTGAACGAAGTGATTCGTGCTTCGGGTTATCCGAGGAGAGCCATGACGATTATGCTGACGGCCGTCGTGTTGAACTGTCTGCTCAATCCGCTGTTCATTTTCGGGTTCGGCTGGGGTATTCGCGGTTCGGCGGCCGCGACGGTGCTGGCCCAGGTCGCAGCACTCTCGGTTTCGCTCATCCACTTCTCTTCCCGGGGAAGTTTCATCCGGTTCGAACGGGGGATTTTCCGCTTGCAGGCGTCGGTCGTGGGCAAGATCTTTTCTATCGGTATGGCTTCGTTTCTGCTGCACCTCTGTGCTTCGGCGGTAGTGATCGTCGTGAACAAATCGCTCCGGGAGTACGGTGGCGACGTGGCGATCGGGGCGTATGGCATCATTTATCGGGTGGCGATGCTCTTCCTGATGATCGTTTCTGGACTGAATCAGGGCATGCAGCCCATCGTGGGGTACAATTACGGCGCCCGGCGGTACGACCGGGTGTTGAAGGTCCTGCGGCAGACTGTCGTGTGTGCGGTTTGCGTGACGACGACGGGATTCCTGCTGGGACAGCTCTTTCCCCGGCAGGTGGCGATGCTCTTCGTCGATGCTGCGGACGGAGCTGCGGCCGAGCGGATGATCTCTACGGCGGCCGAGGGGCTGCGGATCGTGTTGTGCGTTTTCCCGATCGTCGGATTCCAGATCGTGACCTCCAATTTTTTCCAGTATATAGGCAAGCCGCACAAGGCGATTTTCCTCTCCCTCACGCGGCAGATGCTGTTCCTCATCCCGCTGCTCCTTGTTTTGCCGCCGCATCTCGGTACGCTGGGTGTCTGGATGTCGATGCCGATTGCCGACGGTACGGCCTCTCTGCTGGCCGCCGTGCTGCTCTTCTACCAGGTTCGTAAATTCAGACACCGGCCCCATGCGGAACGGAGTATCTGAGTTTTTTGAAAATATCGATTACAGACTCTTTCGGTGAATTGATGGGGCATTCGCTCGATCCGGGAAATACGACAGAACTCTCGGACGGATCGTTGCACGCGTCCGATTTGGCTTGAATACGGAGCAGGAGCGAGGAGGTGTCGGGTGCCTCCGGGCGTTGGTCGTAACGATAGGGATATCTGCGCAGAAAGAGCTTTTACGATAATAAAAAACAGAGCCGGTGATCCACCGGCTCTGTTTTGGATTTTGTGTTTTGGATTAAATTCCGAGTTTGGTGCGGATCTCCTGCGGAATGGCGTTCTTGTTTACCATAACGGACAGGGTTTTGTACTCCACGAACGGACGCGAGAAGTAGTAGTAACCGTCGTAGGGAGGACGTACGTCCCACGAGTTCTTTACCTTGAAGAAGGGATTGCCCTGCTGATCGACGGCCGTACCCACGATTACCATGCCGTGGTCGTCCGTAGTTTCGTAGTTGTCGAAAGCGATCTGGCGCATCTCCTGCGTGATCTTCTTCTCCTTGACGGGTTTGTCGAACTTGTAGAGGGCGGCCTCTTTTTCGGCGGCGCTCAATTTGCCCCACTTCTCGGCCTCGGTACCCTCCATGCCGTCGATGTCGGTTTCGGGAATGATTCCGATCGCCTTGATGCGGTCGAAGCCCTTTTCGCTGACGTCGGTGGACCATTCGATCGAATAGTTGTTGGCCATGGCGTTATCGACGACGGCCATCATCTCCTCCAGCGGTACGTTGTAAACGGTTTCCCACATCCAGTTGTCGGGAACTTCGATGATGAACTCCGAATAGAAAGGATGGTGCGTGAAAGAGGCTATGGACACGTAGTCGTCCATTTTGATCGGCAGCGACGCTGCGAACGATTCGGGGGTATATTCCTTGCCTTCGTAGGTGAATTTTTCAGGGCGCACGCCGAAATAAGTGTCCAGCAGCGCATTCAGACCGTCCTGCCAGGCCGTGGTCAGCACCCTGTTGTTTCTTGCCTTGATAACTGCGTCCAGGTAGGCTTTCAGAGCAGCGTCGAGTTCGCCGAAGACCGGTTTCTCCGTGCCGTAGTTCAGACCCGGATAGACCTCCTGGGGTACGATGCCGTATTTCTTGATGCCTTCGATTACGTCGTGGGCGGCACCGCCTTCCGCAAAGTTCAGGTGTCCGTGCAGACGGACGTATTTAACGCCTTTGTCGAAATACATGTTGCGGACGATCCACATTTCGGACAGGTCCATCTCCGGCCCGCCGGCCCGCAGAATTTCGTTTTCCAGGAACGAAAGAGCCGAATAACACCAGCAGGTGCCGCTGCGGTGCTGGTCTTTGACCGAGGTGGTCGGTACGGTGGTCAGATCGGTGAACTTGTAGCCTTCCTCCTGGGTTTTCTGTGCAGGTTTCTTGGCCGATGCGGAGCACACCATAAGTGCCAGGCCTGCGAGTAACAGCAGTTTTTTCATCGTAATTTTGGGGTTTGTTATTTTTTAGAAGTTTGAATGATTTTCATGCACGCTTCGAGAGTGATCTCTTCGGGTTTGGTTCCTTTGGGAATACGGTAGTTCTTGCCTTTGTAGGCGATATAAGGACCGTAACGGCCGTTTTTAATCAGTAGTTCGGGCTCTTCGGCGAAGGTTTTGAGCGGCGTGTTCGCCGCAGCGGCGCGGGCTTGCTGTTCGCGCACGAGCTCCGCAGCGCGATCGTAGCCGATCGTATAGGGATCGTCCGTACGGGCGAGCGATGCAAACGATTTGCCGTGCCGCACGTAGGGCCCGAACTTTCCGATGCCGATGACCAGATCTTCCCCTTCGTAGGGTCCCAGGTTGCGGGGCAGGCTGAAGAGCGCCAGAGCCTCTTCGAGGGTGAGCGATTCGATCAGCTGCCCCTTCTTGAGCGATGCGAAACGGCTCTTTTCCCCTTCGTTGCCTTCGATTTCGACCATCGGACCGTAGCGGCCGATGCGGGCTTTTACCGTATGCCCCGTAGCGGGGTCGGTGCCCAGGATGCGTATCTGGTTGTTTTTGGTGGTCTGGGTCGTGGTCGCATGATCGACCATTTTATGAAAAGGACCGTAAAAATCGTCGATCATGCTGTTCCAGGTGATCTCTCCGTCGGCGATGCGGTCGAACTCCTTTTCGACGTTGGCCGTGAAGTTGTAGTCCATGATCGGCTCGAATTGCGATTCGAGGTAGTCGTTGACCACCATGCCGATATCGGTCGGCTGGAGCCGGTTTTTCTCCTTGCCGTAGGTTTCGGTAAGCCTTTTTTCGGCGATCTTGCTGCCCGTCAGCGTAAGTTGCAGGTAGCTGCGTTTCTGACCTTCCTTGTTCTGTTTGACCACGTACCCGCGGTTGATGATCGTCGTGATGGTCGGCGCGTAGGTCGAAGGACGTCCGATGCCGAGCTCCTCGAGCCGTTTTACGAGCGAAGCCTCGTTATAGCGGGCCGGCGGAGCGGTGAAGCGTTCCGTGGCCGTAATTTGCGAGGGATTGACGCTCTCGCCTTTGGCCATTTTGGGAAGGATGCCCGATCCCTCCTCTCCCGGCTCCTCGTCCGTGGACTCCGCGTAGAGTTTCAGGAAGCCGTCGAAACGGATCACTTCGCCCGCAGCGACGAACTGGGCGTCCGAACCGGAGATGTCGATGACGATCGTGGTGCGGTCGAGCTCCGCAGGAACCATCTGCGAGGCGACCGTCCGCTTCCAGATCAGGTCGTACAGTTTCTTTTCGGCGGGAGTGCCTTCGATCGTCTGCCGTTCGATATACGACGGGCGGATCGCTTCGTGGGCCTCCTGTGCACCTTTGGTCTTGGTCTTGTAATTATGTGCCGACGAGTATTTCTCACCGAAAAGTTTGATGATCTCCTCCTTGCACTGGCCGATCGCCTGTTTCGAGAGATTTACCGAGTCGGTACGCATGTAGGTAATCAAACCCTGTTCGTAGAGGTGCTGCGCCACGGACATTGTCTGCGATACCGACATTCCGAGTTTACGGCCCGCCTCCTGCTGGAGCGTCGAGGTCGTGAACGGAGGCGCGGGGTAGCGCTGCGCCGGTTTTTCCTCGGCCTTGGCGACGGTGAACCGGGCGTCGATGCAGCTGCGCAGAAAAGTCTCCGCTTCCTCGCGGGTATCGAAGCGGGTGGACAGTTCCGCTTTGAAAAGGGTTTTGTCGGGATCGGCGGCGGCGTAGAATTGTGCTACGACACGGTAGTAGGGCGTCGAACGGAATGCGATGATCTCCCGCTCCCGTTCCACCAACAGCCGTACGGCGACGCTCTGTACGCGTCCGGCCGAGAGTTGGGGCCGCACCTTTTTCCAAAGCAGGGGCGATAGCTCGAATCCGACCAGGCGGTCCAGCACGCGGCGTGCCTGCTGGGCATTTACCAGATTCATATCGATCGTGCGGGGCGATTCGATGGCTGCCAGGATCGCTGGTTTGGTGATTTCGTGGAAAACGATTCGTTTGGTTTGGTCGATCGGCAGGCCGAGAACCTCTGCGAGGTGCCAGGCGATCGCCTCTCCTTCGCGGTCTTCATCGGACGCGAGCCATACGGTCTTGGTCTTTTTGGCCAGCGACGAAAGCTCCTCGACGACTTTGCGTTTGTCGCTCGGAATTTCATAGACCGGCTCGTAGTCCTTGTCCAGATTGACGCCGAGATCCTTTTTCGAGAGATCCCGGATATGTCCGAAGCTCGACTTTACGATAAAGTCTTTGCCCAGGAACTTCTCGATGGTCTTGGCTTTGGCCGGGGACTCGACTATTACTAAATTTTCCTGCATAACATTCAGTATCTTTTCACTAACACAAGATAACCTAAGTCTGTACTTAGGTTATCCGCAGGTGTCTTGCTATTTTATCATGGTATAAATCAGACGCAACTTGATCGGCGCGTTGTTTCCGGCACTTTCCATGCCTTGTGCCGATGTATAGGGCATCGTGAAGAGCCCGTAGGCTTCGGGTCCGATGTAGATCGTCCGGGGGGCGGGATTCTCCGTTTGGCTGCCGCCGGTTTCGATTCCCTGGGATTTCAGGTAGCCGTTCCATACCTCCTGCAGGTGACTGGTGATGTCCATGACATAACAGCCTTGGCTGCGGTTGAGGTAACCTCCGTACGGCAACTGGAAGTTCTGGCTTGAATAGAGCCTTTCGTAGGTGTAATAGTAATCCGAAATGCCCAGTACGTGCTTGTAATCGGCATAGAGGCCCAAGCGCTCGAATGATGCGTCCAGCAGGGGAGTGATGGCTCCCACGTCGATCTTTTCCCAATCGTAATCGCTCTTTTCGAGGTAGATCATCAGTTCCGCCTGGTTGATGGCGATCGAGGTGTAAGGCATGCCCGATTCGTCCGTAACCTCCTTGTAGAGGGCTTCGATTCCTTCGAACAGGGCGTCCGTGAGGGTCAGCTCCGTGATTACGCCGTCCATCCCTTCGACATATACGTTGGGGTTCAGGGGCCGCTGTTCGTTCCGCTCGTCGATGTCGGCCGGATTGATTTTGGAGCCGGTATAATCGTGCCGGATGGTGTTGATCGAAACATTGCCGTAGGGATCGTCTTCGCGGTAGAAGAGGTAACTGGCCGTAATCGTATCCTGAATCAGCGTAGGGTCGGTTCTGTTCCGGCTACGGGTGTACATCAGAAGACCCGACTCCGCGAGGTTCGTAGCGAACAGGTTCCCTTCTCCCGACGGATCTTCCTGGGCCGGCTTGATGTAAATGCCGTTGAAATAGTTCACCCAAAGCTCCGGATTGCGGTAGATCGTCATATCGCCCTTGTACTTGCCTTCGAGCAGCATCAGACGCTTGATGAGCCCCCGTCCTTCGGGCGTAGGCTGCAGGGTGACGTACTCCGTGGCCGGTCCGGTCGTCGTGCCGTTGGGGAAGGTGAAGGTGAATACCGGATTGGGGTTGAGGTAGG
>OLOW01002753.1_pt1 | contig 11618 bp, 4 predicted proteins | sample 1672801 | NCBI WGS metagenome assembly OLOW01 (sample SAMEA3136725, study PRJEB25190) | human gut metagenome | biome: human gut; feature: human-associated habitat; material: faeces | place: Austria | collected 2013
GCTGATTAACTAAAAGCTCAACCGAAAGGTTGAGCTTTTTGCTTGCTTTCATTTGGTTCAGGGTTCAGGGCTCTCGTGGCGGCTTCGCCGCTTTTTTTGATTGGGCGATGCCCAAAAGTGGTATTCAAGTCATGGGTTACCAGTCATAACAACAATATGAGTAGGCCCTTGGAGACGGAAGTCCCGCAGAGGGACTTCCGAGTTTGGCCTAATCCAAAGAGGCGCCTAGCCTGCCCGTTAAGGTGCCTTCCTGTGAGGCCAAACGGCCCGCGCCAAAGGCGCAGGATAGAGTGCCTCGAAGAGGCACAACTCTACGCAGCGGTATGAAAAATGATATGAGACGATCCGTCTTTCTTACGTGTCATGAGGGCCGAAGTGGAGGGAAGACCGGTAAACCGTGGGTGAGGGAAAGGCAAAAAAAGGAAGCACCAAGGTATCATTTGAGTGAGAGCGCATGTGTGACTATGGTGGCAGTGCAATAAAGATCCCTCGGCTGCGCTCGAGATGACGATGCTTGGGGAGCGGATAGGTTCACAAGGGTGGTGTGCCGCCTTTTTTAGAAGAGGGTATTCTCGCATCGTAGCCTTCCCCTCTAGGGGAAGGTGCTCCGCAGGGGCGGATAGGGTGACTATGGTATAAAAGACAGCTGTGATAAAGTTTCCCGGTCACTCCTAGGATTGGTTCTCTTTGCTTTCATTTGGTTCAGGGTTAAAGAGTCTGCGAGACTGCTCTTACAAGCTTTTTCCTGTCACGTAGCAACAGGAAAAAGCTTGTAAGAGGGGATCGTGTGACAGACGGTGAAGGCAGTTTGTGTACTATTCTACGACGTTTGGGGATAGGGTTTCAGGATAGCGGAATAGTTCAAGTATAGCAAATTTAAAAAAAGCCAAAATTTAAAGTTATATATAGACGAAATTCGGGGGGGGTAGTATTAAATTAGATTGAAACGTTTCCCATGGATTCAGCGTTTCTACTTTTTTAGAAAGAGTTTGTCTTAGAAGGAATTGGTATGATGAAAAGCAAGAAATTAGTTTCGGCAATTTTGGCTGCTGCATCGATTGCAGGGGGTGTGGTTGGCGCTCAGGCAGCGACTATTGATGATTTGGCTGCAAAAGTTCAAGAGCAGCTGGACGCTCAAGACAACAAAAACAAAGCACAAGATGAATCCATCAAAGCAAACGGCGCAGCAATCAACGCTAACAAAGATGCAATCAAAGCTAACGCTGATGCAATCAACGCTAACAAAGAAGATGCTGATGCAAAAAATACATATTTTAACAGCCGTATCGAAAACAATACCGCTAACATCGATAAAAATAAAGTTGCTATCGAAAACGAAGCAAAAGCTCGTAAAGATGCAGACCAGAAGCTGCAGAACAACATCGATAAGGAAGCAGCAGCTCGCATTGCAGGCGATGATATGCTGAACAGCCGCATCGGTCAGGTGGAATCGGATGCGAATAAGGGCATCGCCAAGGCATCCGCTCTGGCTGCACTTCACCCACTCGACTATGATCCGGACAATAAATTCGACATTGCTGCCGCAGGTGGTTTTTATAAAGGCGAGAATGCATTTGCTCTGGGTGCATTCTACCGTCCGAACAGAAATGTCATGCTGAGCATGGGAACGACCTTGACCGGCGGAGATAATGCTTACAATGTTGGTCTGACCTTCAAAATCGGTAAATCCGGTAAGCACACGGAGGCTGGTCTTACCACGGCTGACCTGTACGCAATGATCGGTGCTATGCAGGACAAGATGGATCAGCAGCAGAAGAAAATCGAAGAACTGGAAGCAAAACAGGCTAAGTAATCATTTCCCTGGATGCTTCGAAAAGGCTCAGATAAAATTCTGGGCCTTTTCTTGTGCATAGGGAGGCTATCCGAAATATGATTCGTCTCTATATTATTTCCCATAGCACATATGCATATTTGGTATAGATATATAGAAATTTGACAATATAATCGGGGGGGTAATCTATAGGCGGGGTTTTAAGCTTCTAAATAATAGTTGTTTTAGATTCTTCGTGGTGTGGCGAGCGTGTCTCGCAGAAAAGAGGAATGCAAATGAAAAGCAAAAAGATGTTAGCACAGATTGCCGCATTTTCGCTGGTTTTCGGAATGACGGGTGTGGTTTCATCATGGGCAGATAACACGGCGGATGAGGTCGTAGTTAAAGGCACGACGGTGGAGCAGTACGATCCTCTTACGTGCAAGATGGTACAGAATACATTGGTAGATAAAGCTGCGGATGGCAGCCTGTCCATTACTGGCAAAGATGTAAGAGGTATTTGGCTGACGGATGGAGCAAAATTAACGGCGAATAACGTTAATTTCAATGATAAAGGAACTGCGAATGAAGTGACTGTGGAGAAGGGCAGTACGCTCATCGTAAATGGTGGCAGTATCACGGCACCCATGAGACATTTCAGCGCGGATAGCGGAAGCACGATCTCGACTAATGGGACCACGATTACTACTGGCGCTTTTGCAAATAATGCTACCATCACGCTGAAGAACAGTACGACATCGGGAACTTGGCTGTATGCGGGAAATGCATTTCCTGAAGATCTGAGTGATAAAGATAATCCTGTAGAAGAAGGTCTGCCTGTCGGATCTATCACTATTGATGGCGGTACGGCCACCGTGAAAAATGTATTGGTGCAGAACAAAGGGCAGTTCAAGGTTACGAATGGTGCCGTGTTGGATGTGACGAAGGATACGTCGGCAATAGATTCGGAAATTGAACAGTCTGCTACCGGTATTACGAAGGGCGGAGAAATCGTTGTCAGAGCTTGGGGACCGAATACCGCGTGGGCAGAAAAAGAGAATAATGATACAATCACTAACCTGGAACAAGTATCGACTCTGGCAGTGAACGGTGCGACGGTCAAGGCAAATAAGCTTACCGTAGAGGGGAAAGAAGCTAAAGATTTAAATTATTCTGAGAGCGCTGCCTTTACGGCGAAGAATAACAGTGCGGTGGTATTAGATTCTGCCGTACTAAATCGTGCGAAGTTTTATGCAGAAAACAGTCAGATTTCCATCGGTGATTTGCACGCAGACGATAGCCTGTTTTTTGCCAATAACGGCACAAAAGCTGAAATTCAGAAGATGACAATGGACAACGGCAGTTGTCTGTATGTAGGTTCTTATGATGACGAAGATATGGTAGTCAAAGAAGCTGCTGACGTCACTGTTCATCAGTTAGACATGAAGGGTAACAGCACCATTGCCATTGAGAACGGTCAACTGAATTCCGACCAGATCACCATGGATCACTCAACAATCGACATCGCGGGCGTCGGCACGCTGATCGCGAACAAGATGACGCTGAATAATACCACGTTGTCCTTGAGAGGCATTCAGAATGAGGAGGTTACGCTGGCCCTTGATGCGGATGAGGATATCCAGCCGCTGGATGTCATGCAGAATGGGGTGACTGTCGAGGTCAAGGATACGCTCGATATGAATGGTGGCACGCTTCAGGTCAATGGTGGCTCGAAGCTCATCACGAACCAGATGAAGCTCGCCAATGACAGCAAAGTCAATGTCGTTGGACCGGGTTCATCCTATACCATCAACGGCAAAGAAAATGTCATGAGCGGAAATGCGAAGATTGCAGCCACCAATGGCGGCAGCGTCACGCTGGCAGAGGGCGCTGGCATCAAGACGGAAGCAGATGCCAACAACAAGGTGAAGACCATCATCACGGCGGATGCGGGCAGCACGGTCGACGTAACGAAGGGCAGCCTGTATATCGCGAATGCGAAGAGGGATGGCACGGTCTATGATGTTTCTACCGCTGTCAAGAGCGGGACGGAAAACAAAGGAAATGCTTTCGATAAAATTTATGGTAACAGCCGCCGCACGATAGCCATCAAAAAGGATGCAAACGGCAACTACACCTTCAAGTCAAATATCGATGAGATCGCGAAGAATTCCCCGATTTATAACATCCTGAATGAAGCGGATCAGAATGAAGGAAAACTGGCGGAATTCGCGGAATTCATGGACAAGGCATTGGGCGAAGGCACATTTGGCGAAGGCATGACGGAAGCACAGCAGAATGCACTGGCGAATAATGCGCTTGAACATGCAGCGGCGATTGCGGAAATGGCTGGCGTGACCCACGGCACATATGGATTTGCACAGGATTTCTCCGGCATGATCGCTAACCACAAGGGAGAAGGAAGCGGCATCTGGGCAAACTACCTCCGTCAGGATAAGAAGGTGGACGGGTTCCAGGTCGCTGGACGAAAGGCGAAGTATGATGTGAAGTACAATGGCTTCCTCATCGGCAGTGATCTGATTTCTGATGAAACCTCTCGCACGGGCATCGCTTTTGCGTATGCGGATGGCAGCCATACAGAGAAGGATGGCGTAATCGGGACGAATGATACCAAGTACTATGGCGGTGATGTGTACCATCACTTCACCGCTGGCGGTATCCAGTATAAAGCGGATATCGGTTTCATCAAAAGCGATAATGATCTGGAGCAGACCCAGCTGGGAACGACCATCAAGGGCTCTGTGGATGGCAATGCCTTCTTCGCCGGCATCCGTGCTGAGAAGGAAATTGCGCTTGGCGCATCTTCCCTGACTCCGTATGCAGGACTTCGTTACTATCGTATCCATACCGGAGACTTCACGGACAGCCTTGGCATGAAGCATGAAACCGAAAATGCCAACCTTTGGAATCTGCCGGTCGGCGTGGAATTCCGTCATGAGGTCAAGAATGGCAACTGGAGCCTTACCCCGGTCGCAGAAATCGGGTACAATTTCGCGATGGGAGATAAGGACACGAAGGAAACTGTCAGCCTCGGTAATGCAGCGGATACCTTCGCCTTCGACATCGGTGAAAGTGCATTCCTCGCCCGCCTCGGCGTAGAAGCAGAAAACAGCACATGGACTTTGGGCGGCGGCTATCGCTATCAGAAGGGCAGCGATACCCAGTCGAACCAGTGGTACATCCAGGCCGGCTACCGGTTCTAATTGTTTTTGAAATTCTACTATGGCAAGCAAAAGCACCAGTCTTTATGGCTGGTGCTTTTGCTTGCCGGTATTTCATCCGCATCGAGGGCTTCGCGGCCTTTTTATTTGAGGAGGTAGGTCATTTGCTTTTTAGTTGCCAGTAGTTATGCCTACGATACGGGAGAGCAGTCTTTCCTGCAAGGCACGCAGGTATCAGCTGGCAACCACGCATAAAAGCGCGCCCTCATAAGGCGCGCTTTTATGCGTGGTTATTTTCCTGTATCACTGTCTGCACTTCCTGTCGATGTGCCGAAGGAGGAGTAGGTGACGCCATTAAAGGTGCAGGTGACTTCGCCTTTGCTTCCTACGGTATAAGCACCGGCGCCCGTGGGCGGTTCGGGGACTTTTTTCAGATAGCCGTTATCGCCTGCGAGAGTGGAGAGGTCGGTGGGGTAGGTGCCGCCTTTCTTGACGTGGTAGACTTCCATGGCGGTGCCGATGGTGGAAAGATCAGACTGGATCTTGGCGACCTTCGCTTCGTCGGTCATGCCGACGAGGTTCGGGATGGCAACGGCGGCAAGGATGCCGATGATCGCGACGACGATGATGAGCTCTAAAAGCATGAAGCCTTTTCTTTTCTTGATCGTTCTCTTTTCTTTTTCCATGGGACCTCCTTGTTGTGAAGTGACGGGGGAATCGTTTCATTCATTATGCGCTTTCCGTTTTTGATTTACCAATATGAAATGCGAATGCTTGCTCGGGGTATCGGTGAGCAAATTAGATGAGAGGGGCTTTTTCCGGAAACACTCCTCCGTGAAGATCAGCACCTCTCCTTGGCGAATCGTCATCGCTCACAGGCCGCTGGTCCCCTTGCATTTTTCAGAACACAATGCTAGAATAAGCCGGAACGAAGATCCTGAAAAAGTCAATAGAAAAATTGACGCATAAAAACTTTTATATGGTGTATGATAATTTCTATAAAAGAAAATAAACGATACGAGTTATAGAAGAAATCTTTATGCGGGACTTCGCGGGAAATGTTGCGGATATTGACTTTGTATGATATAATTTTTATTCGCAACGGTTCTTTTAGTAGAGTATATATAATAGGTGATGTAATGCTTCCGGAGGCAGGCAGGGACTCGATGATTGGTTCGATTTCCTGCTTCTTTTTTCCGGGAGGAAGAAAGCCATGTTGTTTTTATGAAAGGGTGAGGCAAGGAATGCCGAACAGCAAGATGTTCAAACCTGTCGTGGTAGGGAAGAAAAAGAGATACACCTATGCCAGATCGCAGGAAGTACTGAAGATGCCCCATTTGCTCGATCTGCAGACGAAGTCGTATGAATGGTTCTGCAAGGAAGGGCTGAAGGATGTTTTCGCAGATATTTCTCCTATCGAGGACAGCGCTAAGAAATGGGCGCTGCACTTTGGCGATTTCTATTTCGGCAAAGGCAAGTACAATATCGAACAGTGCAAGGCGAAGGATGTGAACTACTCCGCTCCACTGTACGTGAAGACGCGTCTGGAAAACAAGGAAACCGGCGAGCTGAAAGAGCACGATCTGTTCATGGGGGATTTCCCGGTCATGACGGACACGGGTACATTCATCATCAATGGTGCAGAGCGTGTCATCGTATCCCAGCTGGTTCGTTCCCCCGGCGTATACTATAAGCGCGAAAGAGATGCTTTTGACAAGGAGATCTATACCGCGCAGCTGATCCCGAATCGCGGCGCGTGGATCGAGCTGGAATCGGATCCGGCCGGCTCCGTCTCTGTCCGTATTGATCGCAACCGTAAGATGCCGGTCACTGTCCTCATCCGTGCGCTGGGCTACTCTTCCAATGAAGAGATCCTGGAGCTTTTCGATCATGATATCCATATCGAAAAGACGCTGGAAAAAGACAGCACCACGGACAAAAAGTCCGCTCTGATCGAGATCTATCACAAGCTCCGCCCAGGTGAACCGGCCACCGAAGATAGTGGTACGACACTGCTCCATAATTTCTTCTTTGATCCGCGCCGTTATGATCTCGCGAAGGTCGGCCGTTACAAACTGAATAAGAAGCTGGCTTGGAAGAACCGTCTTCTCGGTCACAAGACCGAAGGCCCGATCGTCAATATGGAAACGGGTGAAGTGGTCATCGAAGGCAACAGCACCATCGATGAAGAAGCCATCGCAAGAATCGAAGAAAGCGGTGTATTCTCTTCCTTCGATCAGGTTGAAGTGATGACCCAGAAGGATGATGGCACCCCGGTCAAGGTGATCTGCTCTTCCGGCAACCGCGAAGACAATTACCGCACGCTGGAGATCTGTGATATCATCGCCTGCATTGATTATCTTCTGAACATGATGCAGGGCTATGGCAAGAGTGATGACATCGACCATCTGGGCAACCGTCGCGTCCGCTGCGTCGGTGAGCTCCTGCAGAACCAGTTCCGTATCGGTCTCACCCGTATGGAAAGAGTGGTTCGCGAGAGAATGACCACCCAGGACCAGGATAAGATGAGCGTACAGGCGCTCGTCAATATCCGCCCGGTCGTAGCTGCTATCAAGGAGTTCTTCGGAAGCTTCCAGCTGTCTCAGTTTATGGACCAGACGAACCCGCTGGCAGAGCTCACGCATAAGCGTCGTCTTTCCGCTTTGGGACCTGGCGGTCTTTCCCGTGAACGTGCGGGGTTCGAAGTCCGCGACGTACATTACTCCCACTATGGACGTATGTGCCCGGTAGAAACCCCAGAAGGTCCGAACATCGGCTTGATCTCCTCTCTGTCGAACTATGGCGTCATCAATAAGTACGGCCTCATCGAGACACCGTACCGTCTGATCGATGAAAAGACACACACCGTCACCGACAAGTGCGAATATGTCACTGCTGACATCGAAGAAGACAAGATCATCGCGCAGGCGAGCGAACCGCTCGATGCAGAAGGTCATTTCGTTCATAAGAATGTAGCGAGCCGCCGCGGCCCGGACGTACTCGAAGCGGAACCGGACGAAGTCGTGCTGATGGACGTATCCCCGAAGCAGGTCGTCTCCATCGGTACCTCCCTCATTCCATTCCTCGAACACGATGATACGAACCGAGCTCTGATGGGTGCGAACATGCAGCGTCAGGCTGTACCGCTTCTGCGTCCGGAAGCACCGCTCGTTGGCACCGGCATGGAATGGGTCGCTGGTCAGGACTCCGGCGTCTGCATTCTCGCTAAACGTGCCGGCACTGTCGAAAGAGTTACCGGCCGCCAGATCATCGTCCGCGCTGACAATGGTGAGCTTGACACCTACGACATCATCAAATTCATGCGTTCCAACCAGTCTACCTGCATCAACCAGCACCCGATCGTATCCAAGGGTGACCGCGTGGAAGCAGGAGACACGCTGGCAGACGGCATGGCGACCGATGGCGGCGAACTTGCTCTCGGCCACAATGTACTCGTAGCTTTCGTATCCTGGGAAGGGTACAACCACGAAGACGCCGTTCTGATCTCCGAACGTCTCTGCAAGGATGACCTGTACACCTCCATCCATATCGAAGAATATGAATGCGATGCCCGCGATACCAAGCTGGGCGAGGAAGAGATCACCCGTCAGCTGTCTTCTGTTTCTGAAGACGCTGTGAAATACCTCGACGAAAACGGTATTATCATGGTCGGCGCTGACGTCCGACCAGGCGATATCCTGGTCGGCAAGGTCACCCCGAAGGGCGAGACGGAGCTGACGCCGGAAGAACGACTGCTGCGTGCGATCTTCGGTGACAAAGAAAGAGAAGTCCGTGATACCTCCCTGCGTGTGCCGCACGGCGAATTCGGCAAAGTTGTCGATGTCAAGGTATTCACCCGTGAAAACGGTGATGAGCTGGCACCTGGCGTGAACAAGCTCGTCCGTGTCTACATTGCGCAGAAACGTAAGATCCGTGAAGGCGATAAGATGGCAGGCCGTCACGGCAACAAGTGCGTATGCTCCCGCATCATGCCTATCGAAGATATGCCGTTCACCCCGGATGGCCGTCCGGTCGATCTGGTACTGAACCCACTGGGCGTACCGTCCCGAATGAACATCGGCCAGATCCTGGAAATCCATCTTTCCTGGGCCTGCCACATGCTCGGCGAAGAAATCCATGCGGCAATGGCAGCCGGTGTCGGCTCTCCGAAGTATGAAGAAATGAAGCAGCGCCTCATCGACTGCGGCTATGATTTCGAAAAATACGGCATGCCGGAACCGACCGAGTCCGGTATCCATATCGCGACCCCGGTCTTCGACGGCTGCCGAGATGAAGACCTTGCAGCGACCCTGAAGGCAGCAGGACTCCCGGCCGGTGCGAAGACGGACCTCTATGATGGCCGTACCGGTGAAAAACTGGACAATCAGGTCACCATCGGCTGGAAATACATGCTGAAGCTCCATCATCTCGTCGATGATAAGATCCATGCCCGTTCCACCGGCCCATACTCCCTCGTTACCCAGCAGCCGCTGGGCGGCAAGGCACAGTTCGGCGGCCAGCGTTTCGGTGAAATGGAAGTCTGGGCTCTGGAAGCCTACGGCGCGGCTTACACGCTGCAGGAAATCCTGACTGTGAAGTCCGATGATGTCATCGGTCGTGTTAAAGCCTATGAAAAGATCGTCAAGGGCGAAAACATCCCGAGTCCGGGCGTACCGGAATCCTTCAAGGTCCTCATGAAGGAACTCCAGTCCATCGGCCTCGACGTCCGTATCCTGAATGAAAATGGCGATGAAGTCGTCCTGAAAGAGCTCGATGAAAGCGATCTGGAACAGGGCTACGGCGGCGGACAGCCATGGCATAAGGATGAACTGAAAGAAGCCATGGAAGGTGATGATGCCGTTTCCGATTCCAGAAACGACATGGAAAGCCACATGAATGGCGCTATTGAAAACGCCGGCGATGATGTCGCATCCTTCAATGATACACTCGAAGCAGAAGCCAATGCACAGGCTCCCGTAGAAGCCGGCTTTGGTGAAACTGATCTTGATACAGAACTTGGCTTTACGAATGACAGCCAGGATGACTGATTCCGGAAAGGAGCGCTAATCAATTGTTAGATGTAAATGAATTTGATTCCATGAAAATCGGTATCGCTTCTCCGGAAAAGATCCTTGAATGGTCTCACGGGGAAGTGACGAAGCCGGAAACCATCAATTACAGAACCCTGAAGGCAGAAACCGATGGCCTCTTCTGTGAAAAGATTTTCGGACCGACCAAAGACTGGGAATGCAAATGCGGCAAGTACAAAAAGATGCGTTACAGAGGCACCGTCTGCGACAAGTGCGGCGTCGAAGTCACCTCTTCCAAAGTCCGCCGTGAACGCATGGGCCATATTTCTCTGGCCTGCCCGGTTTCCCATATCTGGTACTTCAAGGGTACGCCGTCCCGTATCGGCCTCATCCTTGAAATCTCTCCTCGCCAGCTCGAAAGAGTCCTCTACTTCGCTGCTTATATCGTCCTCGATCCGGGTGATACGAACCTGTCCAAGTGCCAGGTCCTGAATGAACAGGAATATCAGGATGCCGTAGCTGCTTATGGCAAGAAAGCATTCAAAGCACAGATGGGCGCAGAAGCGATCCAGTACCTGCTGAAAGAGCTCGATCTGCCAAAGCTGGAAAAAGCACTGCAGAAAGAAATCGAAGAAGGCAGCGGCCAGCGCAAGGTCAGATGCATCCGTCGTCTCGAAGAAGTCGAAGCCTTCCTGCACTCCGGCAACAAGCCGGAATGGATGATCCTCTCTGTCCTGCCGGTCATCCCTCCGGATCTGCGCCCGATGGTCCAGCTCGATGGCGGCCGTTTCGCCACCTCCGACCTGAATGACCTTTATCGCCGCGTCATCAATAGAAACAACCGTCTGAAGAGACTTCTGGAACTCGGTGCTCCGGAAATCATCATCAGAAACGAAAAACGTATGCTGCAGGAAGCTGTCGATGCCCTGATCGATAACGGCCGTCGCGGACGCGCCGTCTCCGGCCCGGGCAACCGTCCGCTGAAATCCCTCTCCGACATGCTGAAGGGCAAGCAGGGCCGTTTCCGTCAGAACCTCCTCGGTAAACGTGTCGACTACTCCGGCCGTTCCGTTATCGTCGTCGGCCCGGAACTCAAAATGTACCAGTGCGGCCTGCCGAAGGAAATGGCGATCGAACTCTTCAAACCGTTCATCATGCATGAACTCATCAAAAGAGGCGTCGCAAGCAACCTCAAGGCAGCACGCAAGAAGGTCGATAAGCTCGCTCCGGAAGTCTGGGAAGTCCTTGGCGATGTCATCAAAGAACACCCGGTCCTCCTGAACCGCGCACCGACACTGCACAGACTCGGTATCCAGGCTTTCGAACCGATCCTCTGGGAAGGCCGCGCGATCAAGCTGCATCCGCTTGTATGCCCAGGCTACAACGCTGACTTCGATGGTGATCAGATGGCCTGCCATCTGCCGCTGTCCGTCGAAGCGCAGGCTGAAGCACGCACCCTGATGCTCTCCATCAACAACATCCTGTCCACGAAGGACGGCAAGCCAGTCGCTATTCCTTCGCAGGATATGATCCTCGGCTCCTACTACCTCACCATCGTACAGACAGCCAACGATACGAAGGTCGATTTCACCGATGAAGAAAAGAAAGAAAATCCGAAGGCGAAATTCGATGTCA
>OLOW01002756.1_pt1 | contig 11608 bp, 17 predicted proteins | sample 1672801 | NCBI WGS metagenome assembly OLOW01 (sample SAMEA3136725, study PRJEB25190) | human gut metagenome | biome: human gut; feature: human-associated habitat; material: faeces | place: Austria | collected 2013
TTTTTTTTATCTCCAAATAAATGTTTGAGTCTATTCAGCATAATCTTAATGTATATATTTGATAATCCCTTTAACTACTTCCCCACACATCACTCCACCGGAAGGATAATCTTTATGCGGATTGGAAATAATAACCAAACAAGTATATAAAGAACCATCCACATTAAAGAGGGTGCAGCAAGAAGCATCTTCACACATAGAACAGGGGGGGGTAAAGGACTCTCACCGCCGTCCACGGACACAGGGTCTCCCTCGACAATCGAACCCCAGTTATCTACCACGCTCCATATTCTATACGTGCCGTACCCTTTTGGGGATCTATACGCATTGTGAAGGAGGTTCCATCTTCTGAAATCTCATTAAAGTAAAAACCACCGTCCTCAGACACGCTCCAATGAGCCGGGGGATTCGTCTTCATCCACCAGTAAAATCTCTCCGTTTCACGACCCGGTTCAAACTTAATATCTATCCGATCAATATAGTCCAAAGTGAACGACTTTTTTCCATAGGTGCGATCTATAACCTCGTACGCTGGCAATCCTACACCTACCTTGTATGAGATCTCCATACGGCTCCCATACGGCTTATTGACGATATCTGATACAAACGAGCAAACATATATTAAGCTAATAAGAGAGATAGGGGATAACAGCGCATAAGAACACCTTCTCCAACTCGCCCACCGCCATTTCCGCTCAATCCACACGTACAAAGGCGGACAACATACCCATGAGACCCAAGTAGCCAACCAAAGGCAAAAAGACTTAAATGTCCATCGCTCCGGCCTTGCCCAAAATAGAAGGATTATGAAGGCCGGTAATCCAACCACCCCACCAACAATACAAACGAATAAGAAGGTTAAAAAATCTTCCATATCTCCTTTTTTACCGATTATAGGTCGTTCTTGAATATAGTAGGATTCAATTCAACCGGGGATCTCCACTCTATTCGATAGTCCTCCCATAAAAAACGTTTCATCACTTGCCAATACTCGAAACATGAGACCGGGGTACGAAACCAGCTACCAGAATCAATTTTTTTATCAGAGAAGTAAGATCGTAGCTTTTCCTCCAACTCCGTCTCTATAGACAAATAGGCCTCAGATTCCTCAACCGGATCATGTATTAAACCCGTAATCCGAGGTTTACAATCCCAGCTACAAGAAGCACGATCAAAGCATTTACTTGTTTTCATACCAAACTAATATCCATCATCAACTCTTTTTTCTTCACATGTTTTCATCACCATAAATATGTTACTGAGCCATGCAAGGATCTAGGCCTTTAGGCGTACCATTCAAGATATTAGAGACCTCACGACAGCCGCAATCACACACACCGATATCAGAACAATTCGCGCAATAAGCCGGATGATAGTCGCTTTGAGCAAACAGATTCCAATACGCATTGTCTGTTATCATTTCCCCCTCTAAAACATGCCCGACAATCCTTGGGGAATGATTACACGTCCGGATCTGTCCGCTTGGATCTATCGCAAAGAATCCCTTGGCGGCAGCGCATTGAGTCCCAATCCCCAGGTAACGATATTTATTGATATCCTTGATGAGGCACCTCGGGAACTCCGTCCCTACATATCCATAACATTTCCTATACGATAAGACCTCTTCCGCCGTATCAAGCATTCCATTCAATTGCTCCCTGCTCAACTCAAGCTTTTGGCGATACAGCAAGCCTCGTCCCCCGGGTAAAAAACGGTTTAACAAGACTGATGAGGCCCCATTCAATAACCCTAAAGCTATCGTTTCGAATAACTCGTCATAATTTATTCTTGTCACCGTAATATTAACCGTCGTTCTAAGCCTTAATCTTTTCGCCTCCCTGAACCAACCCAATACTCCATCCGCATTATCAACCCCGGTATGATCCTTAAACGTAGCATACCCCGGTAAACTCATCGCTAAGTTCACATGGTAACGTTGGAAAAGCCGAAGATACTCATTCGTCATGAAACGTCCATTTGAGATCAAGGTAATCCCCGGATACTTGTTTCTCTTGCCACTCTGTATATGGATGTACTCAAGTATTTGAGGTAGGCAATCCTTTTGCAAGGCCTCACCTCCGGAGATAGAGAAAACCTCCACGCCCTTGTCATACAATCTGTCCACCACCTCTTTCCACGCTTGTAAATCCAGTTCCTCACCTTTGGGATATTTCCCCTCGGGAGCATACCAAGGACAGGAACAAAAGAGACATCGGTGATTACATTGGTATGTAACCTCCAACACCGCATTTCTTGGCAATCTTATAACCTGATTCCTCATGATTCTATGCCTACTATTTTCTTCAAGAAATCCAAATATCCCACGAAATGCTCATACCCACCCTTTGGATACACACCTTCTTTCATCCACTCCTTGACCGACTGAATAGTATCAACTCGCATTTCTAGGTCTTTATAATCCTTAATTTCTTTTTCATTCAACAAAGCGAGAAAAATCTCAAGCTCTTCCATTGAAGCAGGTACGACACAATGCTTCTCCTCTCCAGAACCCATTGTGCGCTCATCAATATCCAGAATATCCATATAAAGATACATGTCAATACCTATTTGGTTACAAGCAGAACATAATCTTTTCGCCCTCATATGGAAATATGGCTGTAATCTCATATTTACATGACGAATCATTTCTTCCATACGATCAATGTCACATTGACTCATATGCTCCACACCCCTTATTTCATTCCCGCATTTTGGACAGGATTTGATGCCTGTCATTTCCTCAATAACATCTATCTGTTCGAAATTATTAAAATCTTGTCGTTTACACTCTCCCTTAAGAAAAGCTAAAACCATCCTGAGTTTCTCAATCGAGGCCAATGCCACATGATACGTCTTCATGTCCTTAAAACGGATATAGAAAAGCAAGTCTATCCCTGTCGCTTTTTTCTCTCTTCGACTGCAAACAGAGCACACCCATCTTGCCTTCACGTCATACCCTAAACTCTCCATCTCATGAACAATATCGTTTACAATCTCTATGCCTTTTTCATAACCATCTTTATGGGTCTCAACTTTTACTTCCCTTCCACATTCCGGACATATGAAAGAATAAAGCGTATCTGGTGCGGCCGGTCTGTAGCACATAGCTCCCCCAAATCCTCTTTTCTCTATCTTGGGAACAATGTCATCCTCCGCCATCTGTTTCAAGCGGACAATAAGGTTCTCACGCTCTCGGCTTGATCGCTCCATCAATTCCCTCTCATGCTCATGCCACATCGCTTCCAGCCACTCTCCACCGTTATCGGTCTCCGGGGTTTCTCTTAGTTTACGCTGCCATTCTAGATACTCTCTTTCCCTCTCTTCTCTTTGTTTATACTCCTCACTTTGTTTATATAATTCATAACTTCGCCTAGCGTCTTCGTTGAGCTTTATCAAAAATTGCTCGATCTTTCTTTCTGATTTACGAAGTTTTTCCTCTGATTTACGAAGTTTTTCCTCGTTCCTACGACACTCTTCTTCATATACCTTGCGTACCTCTTCTTTTATTTTACGCATTTCTTCATCTTCTTGCTCTATATCCATTATTTCATGCTTTTAGATTGTTAATAAAAAAAATAAGACATATGTAAACTCTCACCCCAAAGTACCAAAGAGAAAATGGGGGCTGGTGTCCCCGCCGCCGCCTTTCGCATCCGCTCGCAGCCTCCTCCTTTGGTGCCGCCCCGATCCACGCCATATAAAGCCATTCGTACCCCAAATACCCCCTAAAGATCATCCTTGAATAAGAAGGATTCAATTCAACCGGGGATCTCCACTCTATTCGATAGTCCTCCCATAAAAAACGTTTCATCACTTGCCAATACTCGAAACATGAGACCGGGGTACGAAACCAGCTACCAGAATCAATTTTTTTATCAGAGAAGTAAGATCGTAGCTTTTCCTCCAACTCCGTCTCTATAGACAAATAGGCCTCAGATTCCTCAACCGGATCATGTACTAAACCCGTGATCCGAGGTTTACAATCCCAGCTACAAAAAGCATGATCAAAACATTTATTAGTTTTTCTGATATCACTCTTCATATTCAATATATATTGATATAGCGTATCAATTGTTTTTGCTTATATCCCACTATTGAACAAGGTATTAAACTATTGAATAATAATTTAATACCTTGTTCAATATATACCACAACAATGTATTTTCTTAGAGTTATTTATAAACGCATTCTGCAGAATGTTGACCATCCGTGAAGAAAAAGTAATTTTCACGCCATACATAAATAGACCTAAGATCATCCGCATCAACACAAGTATAATAAACTTTACCATCTCTCATAGCCTTATGTATGCCTTTAACATTATAGGACTGTTTATCTCCATCCATATTTACGATAAAAATCCCCATACCTGCAATTTTACCTGGAGTAAATGAGATACTTACATCAGCTTTGTAAACATAGCTATTTTCTTGTCCATTAGTATACATTTCAACCTCATTGCAATAAATGCTAAAAGTTTTCATTCCATTCATTTCCAATGTTTTATCTTGAGCATAGACAGCTAAAGACAATATCAAGAACATCAATATTGATATATTTTTCATTTTAAGAACATGATTTTACAAGTAAAACAATAATAATTATAGTTATTACAGTAGGAGCTATAGACAAAAGAAAATAAGCTCCTGCAGCTGCACCAGCCTTAGCATTTTCTTCCGCATCCTCTCCTTTAGGAGTAGCTATATAGCTTAAAAAAGCGAATATTGCAATAACACCGACTATAATCGAAATAATAGTACCCATTACAATTCCCTCCCTGTTTATACATAAAAACTAGCAGTATCAAAACCTTTCGCTTTCAACATATCGATAATATTCGATAATGGCAGGTTATTCACAATACAATTTTTGATCTCTCTTTTTACCGCAGTTTTTCCAAAAAAGCCCAATTTACCCCAAAATGAGATACACTCAATAGACCTATCCGTATAAATATCGATATACGTCATACCAAGAGCATCATAATGTCTAATTCGAATATCCATACACATACCATATATAAATCCTCCCTGTCCCCTTCGTTCGGTGGTTTCTAAATAAAAGAAGCGTGGGGACTATTGGATACTACTGCATTGAGGCCTTGGACTGCCCTTCGCACAATAATAAACAATAGCCCCACGCCTTATAAGTACATATAATTTGCCCATCTATAGATAGGTAAGTATACGACAACAAAGACGTAGGAGCATTTTGTCCATTATCCTGTGCGAATGAAAGTGTCCAAGTTTCAATGCAAGATAATATCTTAACGCTTCTACGTTATTTTCAATACACCGCAAATGTATTACATATAAAACAAAGGGCAAAGAAAATCGCAGAGAATCTTATTTAAAGCTACTCACAAAACATTTCAAGAAAACACATGAAGAAATATAGGGGCGGGGTTATATAGTCTAAAACGGGCTTAAAAACGCCTTATACGCCAACATGCACTATCGTATAGCAGTTTGCCGAAAAGTACGAGATTGGTAACTTGGTTGATAGTGATCGTATTAAAAATGAGAGAGGCGAAAGATACCACCTCCTCGGAAATATCCCCCACCTCTCTAAATTTATTTGATATACCCCCCAATAAAGGGTTATTTTCTAAACAATACATTGAGTTATTTACAGAGCAACCGTTCTATCTTATCCTTAAGCGGAAATAGATCTGTTTGAATGGTTCCCCACACAATCTCATCCCGAATCTGATAATACCCATGCACCAACACATGACGCATGCCTATGACCTCATTCCATGCGATCTCCTGATGTTCCTCCCGAAATTCCTTTGTAATCAAATAAGCAGCCTCCCCCACAATCTCCAAATTCTTGATGACCGCAAAACGCAATATCTTGTTCCTGGAATACTCCTCAAAAGTCACATCTGTCGTGAACTCAATGACATTATTTATCGCCTCCAGCATATGCCGTAGACGTGTATCGTCTTTAGGCTTCTCTCTCATATACCAATATTTTATCCCGATCTACAGAAGAAACGGCGAAATCCTTCAATTGTCCTTCCTCCACCAAGTCAACCTTACGATGCAGCAATTGGCTTAGAGCTTCCACCATACCCGCATACTTGAATAATGTAATACGAGCGTGGGAGTCAAAACGAACCAGAATATCAATATCGCTATCCTTCGTCTCCTCTCCACGTGAACAGGAACCAAACACCCACGCTTTCTCTATTGGCTGCAAAGAGAAAAAGCCTCTTAGCTTATTAATTATCTGTTGTTTCATCTTTTAGTGATTACCTCACGCAAATATAACGAACATTTTCTAAATTCCGTTTTATCGTGATTCTTTTTTGGGAAATCGTTTACAGAACAATATCCTCTAAAACCAAAAGAAGTGAGAGATACCACCTCCCCGGAAATATCCCCCACCTCTCTAAATTTATTTGACAGATCCCCGACAAGGGTATTATTTCCTACATTTTATTAGGAAAAAATTAAGACTAGATACGTTGCAAGTCTCAAATATGGGCAAAACAATGATATTTAATCAAATCTCTTTAACTTCAAAAATGACCTGAATTTCACATCAAATTCTTCTATCTCTGGGCCAACGTCTTTTCCTTGAGAAGAGAAACAACACTTCTTGATCTTTTCTATAATAGACTTGCAGGCTCTTTGCGCCAATTCTCCATCACGTACACGAGCCTTAAATCCAGACCTCAACGGATCAAATCCATTACGATTAACATAATCACATAAGGCACAATCTTTCAAAATCTTTATCCCATTTATCTTATCAAGCGGTAAAGACTCTTTACTCACCTTGACTTTGGAATAACAAGATAAGAACCGATCCAGCAAATCATTCCAAAAGCTAGGATCATATAACATTGACGCAGTAACCGATCTCCCAAAGCACCTCCTAACTTTCTTTATCCGAAACTCGCATCGAGCTATATTCTTATTATTACTCCCCTGTTCCTTTCCTTTATCGTAAAACGAAAGTTCTTTCTCTGCTGTTTGAAACGTAATTCCTGTAGGATATGAAAGACGCCTAAAATAAGGTAAATCTAACATCCGATTGAAATATTCTATTGGAGACCGCTGTAACTCCAAATCCATTGCTGAATCCATTCTAGTCACAATGACCTTATCCATAGGGATGTTTAAATCCTCTCCTATCCTCCCAATGGCTTTCCGTACGTCCTCTAAAGGGAAATCGTGCATGTTGGTACCGTAGTAATATTTACATAAGCTACAAGCATTGATTTTTAGAGTATGAGTATTTACATACACATTATACCCCTTATATTTCCCACGTACATAAGGGAGGCCATCATTACCAATACAATCACTTCTATTCATCAAATATGGCGACACTTCCGCTAACAAATCTATTTCTGGAACATCTTTCTGATTAAGAACAAAGTCAACCGTATCATATAACATATGACCATGTACCATATCATGCAACATACTACTATATTCAGTACATGAATCATGTCCTTTCTCACACCTTGATAGATTGACATAGATTTTAGAAGCTATCTCATCTTTCATACTCTCCCCCTTCCTTTTTTATTCATTACAACATGATTAATGGCGGCTTGCTCTATCTCTTCTACCGAATCAACACGATTTCGTTTAAGCCACTCCTCAATCTCCGAGCGATCAAAATAGACTTGCTTTCCAGATGGTTTGTAATGAGGTATCTGATGACTATATGTAAGCTTGTATATATGACTCTTACTTAAGCCAGTAAGAGTTGCTACATCATCAACAGTTAGTACTGTCTTTGTCGCAAGTAGAGTATTACACTCTATTCTTTTTAAGATATTTTTAATCGAATCCATTTTTTTTGTTTTTAATTATCATATCTTAATGCTGAATGTAGGTAGATTCAGCATATTCACATATTGTCAATATGTACCTACTCAGTATTGACACAACAAAGATCATATTAAAAAACAACTAAAAAGGGTGATAATAAAAAGTATCACCCAAAATCACCTACTATCACCTAAAGAGTGTCACTTCTCTTTTAACCAACATGCAAATTTTTTTTCTATATTTTCAATATCATCTTCCTTACTGACAGCAGTAGTTAAGCTTCTATAGTTCAAAAACTTATCACCATATAAAAATATTTCACTTGCCTTTTTCCACCTATTTCGCTCTGACTTCCAAAACACATCTATAAGAACATGCAATTCCTTCAATGAAGCTAACCATTCAATATAAAAGTGCTCAGGCACATTATCGATATTCCCCAATAAATAAAGAAACGTATCTAAACTTGTATTACTATTAATATAATTTTCCTCTTTCAAATGAAGCCAGATAGCTTTTAATTTATCATCGTCATATTTTTTCGTAAACCGACTTTTGCAATTTTCCAAATATCTATCAATCTTCCCCGAAATTAAATCATTAAAATACCGCATGTTTTCTACTATATCTAAATCTAATTTTTTATCGGTTGAATCATCCCATCTGGCAGCCCCCGTTGTAGCATATCTTTCTTCTCTTTCTTTTATATAATCAGTATCAAATGCTATTTTTAATCGTGTGCTTGTTACTTCCATCACTTCCACGATTGCTTTCTTCAATAATAGAGCTCTTTTATATAACAAAGTATTAGTATTCATTCCTCTAACCTTTCTACAAGAGATATCATATTGATATAACAAATCATCAAGAATAAGAGAAATGTATATCCATCTATCTTTTGATGTCATACCAGATAACAAGATAATAGTTTCTAATTTTCGACCTTCACTATAAATACTTCTCTCTAATTTATTTAGTGTTATTAACTCATTAATAGGATCACCAGATAATGAGTTATTCATGCTTATAATATTTTCAAATGGTCTTTCTTGTATACCCATATCGTATGATTAGTTTAAGATACTTATTATTCTATTTACTAAGGATCAATCAAATACGCCGTCTTGCTTATGAACAGCAGCCTTTTTATTTGCGTCAATAACTTTTGCATAAATTTGAGTTGTACTAATCTTAGTATGTCCTAATAGCTTACTAACTGTCTCTATCGGTACACCCAAACTAAGATTCAACGTTGCTGCAGTATGCCGAGCTACGTGGAAAGTGACATTCTTTGTTATACCAGCCAAGGTACACCAATGTTTTAGTTTCCGGTTTGAATTATCATTTTTAGGCAATTTAAAGATTTTCTCATCACCAGAGCCAATTCTTTCCGGTAGCCATTTCAAAGCTTCTTTACTTATAGGAAAGTCCTCACAACGTTTCGTCTTAGTCACACGAATCCGAAGGATAATGGCACCTTCATTATCTTCATACAAATCATTCCAGACCAACTTCTTCACATCACTGTAACGAAGCCCAACTAAACAGCAAAAGATAAAAGCGCATTTCAACATATCATCTTCACATGGTGTATTCATCAACCTCTTTATTTCCTCAATTGTTAAAAATTCCCTTTGCCCATCCTCCGGCTTAGGTTTATCCGTGTTATCTATCTTATCAAGAGGATTAATCGCCATTATATCAGCTTGCATCGCTTTACGAATTACCCAAGCAAATTTTTTGTATAGATTATGTTGAGTATTCTGTGAAAGAACTTCATATTTTGATTTCTTTTCACTATTCTCATAGTTAAAATTCATTGCAGTACGAAGATAAGCAATGAACCCTTTAACAAACTCTGTATTTACCTTTGTAAAGGTAATTTTATCACCAGCATAAGCCTCTAAATGCTTAGCAAGTGAATGAAGCGTATAATAATAACTTCGCTTGTTACCCGATTTTGCTAGTTGTTCATCTGCCAAGTGTAAGACAAATTGAATAAGATTCATCTTTGATCTGGTAGTATTTGTTTTAAAGCCATGTTCGTTATTTTGCAACTCTACGATCCGTTTAGCCTTGATCGCATTAGCTAACTCTAACGTTTTACGGTTCGCTTCCTTATCTGCTTTTGATTTTTCCGGAATAAGATAGAGTTTGAGAAACTCGTACACACGATCACCGTCTTTGTATAGATCCAGGTAGATCGATTCATTCCCGTTAGCCAGTTTCTTTGTACGAATACGTACCGGCTCTTTAACTTTGACTTGCTTTGCCATATCGTTACTTTATTTGTTACCCACCGTAAAGATAAGTAACATTTCCGTTCACGGGTAACAAACGAGTAACAAAAGTAACAAAAAAAAGAGCTAAACAAAGGAAAACACGTTGTTCCTATTTAGCTCTTATATTACTTATAAAACACTAATATTTAGTATTTTATTTAACTTTTGCTTTACTCTTATTTTCTTTGATTTTTCGGATAGGTCTTTCAAAACCGGTCATCCCCATGGTTTTGTAACTAATTAAAAATCAAAAGAAAGCGAACACATTTTCCGTTATAGGTAACAAACTGGTAACAAAATCAAAGAACTTCATTCTTCAAATGATCGCTTTCTTTGGTACAAAGATAGGAATTATTCTCAATAATACAAAAGACACACATAAATCAACATATGATGCTAAGCGATTACGCAACTATAGCCTATACAATCAAACACCAAAAGAAAAACAAAGGGGGGTAAAGGACTCTCGCCGCCGTCCACAGGTACAGGGCCTCCCCCTGCAATCGAACCCCAGTTATCTACCACGCTCCATATTCTATGCATGCCGTACCCTTCTGGGGATCTATACGCATTGTGAAGAAGGTTCCATCTTCCGAAATCTCATTAAAGTAAAAACCACCGTCCTCCGACATGCTCCAATGAGCCGGAGGATTCGTCTTCACCCTTTGTTGAACCCCTCTGTTTCACTACCCGAGTCAAACCTAATGTCAACCTCATCCGTATCCCCATTTCGGCCATGAGAATTTACAATCTTGTATGCTGCCCCTATCCCTACCTTGCTTGAAAGATCTCTTCGGTTATAGAAAGGCTTATTAACGCACTTACATACCAATGAACAGATATATACTAAGTAAATAAGAGAGATTAGAGATAACAGCGTATCAATCCCTGTCCAGTCTCTATTAATAGCATTGAGATCTATTATCAGGCTATCAAGGTTATGGATGAAGCGATGCGGATCGAACGTACAGGCATCCACCAAGAAAAGAAAAGAGACTGGGGATAACAGCACAAATAGCGCCCTTCTTAGACTAGCCTGCCGCCACTTCCGCTCAATCCATACGTACAATGGTGGAAAACAACACCACGAGACCAAAGAAACCAACCAAAGACAAAAAGACTTAAATGTCCATCGCACCGGCCTTGTCTTAAATGCAAGGATTATAAAAACCGATAATTCAAAGATAATCAAACTTATACAAGCTAACACCAAAAACACCATAACGCCTCAAATTAGGAACAACTTATTTAATACCATAGTACACACTATCGAATAGAAGATCAAGAACCTCGTTTTTACCATATTCACGACCTTACTCCTTTCTTTCAATTCCAACTATCCAGCCAAACAATTTAACAATCAGCCAAACAATTAATAATACAATAGCGACATATACTGTAACAATCATAATCCTATTCCTTGTTTAATAGATTAATAATTCCCTTAATCAAATTTCTAGCCATTACACCATCAGACAGATAATCCTTTATCTATTGGTTAGATTTGTTTTTATCAGAAAATTTATCGTCATT
>OLOW01002765.1_pt1 | contig 11586 bp, 9 predicted proteins | sample 1672801 | NCBI WGS metagenome assembly OLOW01 (sample SAMEA3136725, study PRJEB25190) | human gut metagenome | biome: human gut; feature: human-associated habitat; material: faeces | place: Austria | collected 2013
CTTTGTCGATCCGCCATCCATTATTGCTACACACCTGACAGAGGTGATCCGGAACCATATTGCGGAGCTTTTGACAAGGCAGGATGTACAGAATCTGGTCAACAATCTGAAAGAGAGCAATCCGGTTCTTGTGGACGAACTCATACCAAAATTGCTTGGTCTTGGTGAAGTACAGAAAGTATTACAGAATTTATTGAGCGAGGGAATTTCCATCCGGGATCTTTTGACTATTTTTGAAACACTTGCAGATCATGCCGCTGTGACAAGAGACACGGATGTCCTGACAGAATATGTCCGCCAGAGTCTGAAGAGGGCGATCTCAAATAAATTCTTCCCGGCAAATGAGACAACCAGTGTAATCACTTTAGATCCGAAGATCGAGCAGGAGATTATGTCGTCAGTCAAACAGACAGAGCAGGGAGCGTATTTAACCTTAGACCCTGAACGCACCAAGGCCATTATGGCATCTTTGGAGCAGGAGGCTGCAAAGCTTGAAAATATGGGAAAAACTCCGATCGTTATCACTTCACCGATTGTCCGTATGTATTTTAAGAAACTGACAGAAGATTATTTCAAAGATCTGATCGTTGTTTCATACAATGAAGTGGAATCGAATATTGAATTACAATCAGTAGGGATGGTGACAGCATAAATGACAATAAAAAAATTCCAGGGAAAAACACAGGAAGAGGCAACAGAGAAGGCAAGACAGGAGCTTGGAGCCGGAGCTGTTGTGATGAATGTAAAAGAAATCAAACCAAAGGGGCTTTTTAATTTTTTTAAGGGCTCTACCTTTGAAGTCACTGCAGCGATCGAGGAGAAGGAGCAGTTTTTAAATGCTGTCCAGATGGCAGCAATGCAGCAGAAAAAGATTGAAAATATTAATCTTGCCGCAGATGAGAAGATCAGTATTCCGCTTCCGGCAGAAAAAACTGTTGAGCCAGCGCCTTCCTATCAGCGTCCGGTAACACCAGAAAAAGAAGTTGTGGTGAATAAGAGCGAAAGTGATATTGAAAAGAAATTGGAAAACCTTTCCAATATTTTGGAAAAAAAGCTCAGTGAAGATGGAGCAAGGGCGCAGAAGATGATCGAGGACGCCGTCGCGGCCCTGTAAGAGGTGTGAAATGATCGTAGATTCGTTTGATTACATTGCCTGCTACAAGGGTCTGCACCCGAATCTGGACAAGGCCATCGACTGGCTGAACAGCCACACGCTGGACGCGCTGGAAAACGGCAAGACCATCATTGACGGCGAGAACGTCTTTGTCAACGTGATGGACGCCGACCTGCGCGATGCCGACGGCGCTGCGTTCGAGTACCACCGCCGCTATGCCGACCTGCAGATCGACCTGACCGGCAGTGAGCATCTGGGCTGGGCATCCGAGGGCACGGAGCAGGGCGAGTTTGACGAGGAAAACGACTTCGGTCTGCGGACCGGCCCCGAGCACTGCGGCATGACGCTGGGCGAGGGACGCTTTGCCGTGTTCTTCCCCGGTGAGCTGCACAAGCCCAGCTGCAAGACCCCCGGCTGCGACCACGTAAGAAAAGCCGTGGTCAAGATTTTGATGAAATAATTTGCATTCCCCAAGCCTTCCCCCTTGGGGGAAGGTGGCCCCGCAGGGCCGGATGAGGGGTAAGCTATCGATGGTTGCCCGTAAACGGGTTGCCGCCGTAAGCTCCGCCCTCATCAGTCACCTTCGGTGACAGCTTCCCCCGAGGGGGAAGCCTTTTTGCGTATAGAAAGGAGCCTTTCCCATGACCCACGAACAAATTTTCAACCAAATCAAGGGCGGCCTTATCGTCTCCTGCCAGGCGCTGGAGCATGAGCCGCTGTATACAAAAGAGGGCGGCGTCATGCCGCTGATGGCCAAGGCGGCGGCACAGTCCGGCGCTGTCGGCATCCGCGCCAATACGGTGCGCGACATCACCCAAATCAAGCAGGTCGTGGACCTGCCGGTCATCGGCATCATCAAAAAGGATTACCCCGGCACGCCGATGTACATCACCGTCACGATGCAGGAGGTTGACGAGCTCGTCGCCTGCGGCGTGGACATTCTGGCCGTGCAGGGCACCGGCGCCCTGCGCCCCAACGGGCAGACGAGCGCCGAGTTCATCCGCGCCATCAAGGAAAAGTACCCCGACCAGCTCGTTATGGCCGACTGCGACAACATTGAGAACGCGCTGGCCTGCGCGGGGGCCGGTGCCGACTTTGTCGGCACGACGATGCGCGGCTACACGCCCGAGACGACGGGCATCAACGATGTGGACTTCGGCTTTATCGCCCAGCTCGCGCGGGAGTGCCCGGCCAAGGTCATCGCCGAGGGCCATATCCACACGCCGGAGCAGGCCGTGCAGGCGCTCTACGCCGGTGCGTTCGCCCTCGTCGTCGGCGGTGCCATCACCCGCCCGGCGGAGATCACGGCCCGCTACACCGCGGCCATCAACAACCACAAATAAGCAGGTGCGCTATGAGTAAAACCTATCTGGGCGTTGACATCGGCGGCACGGCGGTCAAGCTGGGGCTCGTCGATGAGAACGGCAGGGTGCTGCGCCGCGCCGAGCGCAGCGTCAGCTTTGACGGCTACAAAACGCCGATCCTGGATACCGTGCAGGCGGCCATCCACGAATTTCTGACCGCGGACGCGCCGAGGCTCGAGGGCATCGCTGTGTCCGCCACGGGCCAGATCGACAGCCGCCGCGGCGTGGTCGCGGGGACCTGCGGCAATTTCCCGGGGTGGATCGGCGTGGACATTAAAGGTACGCTGGAGCGTGCCTTCGGCCTGCCCGTCACCGTCGCCAACGACGCCAACTGTATGCTGCTGGGCGAGGTCTGGGCCGGTGCGGCTAAGGGCTATACCGATGTCATCGGTGTGACGCTGGGCACCGGCGTCGGCGGCGGCATCCTGACCGGCGGACGTCTGCTGGAGGGTGCGCGCGGCCTTGGCGGCGAGCTGGGGCATTTCCGTCTGCACGCGCTGGACGGCGTGGCCTGCACCTGCGGGGCCATCGGCTGCTATGAGCGCTACGCCGCCACAACGGCGCTGGTCCGCAGCGCCCAGAAGGCCGGGCTGGACGCGCCCGACGGGCGTGCGATTTTTGAGGCTGCCGCCGCAGGCGACGCCCGCACGCTGGCTGTGCTCAACGGCTGGATCAACGAGATCGCCCAGGGCCTTGCGGGCCTTGTACACATCTTCAACCCGCACCTGATCCTGATCGGCGGCGGCGTCAGCGCACAGCAGGCGCTGCTGATCGACCCGCTGGCCGCGCAGGTGCGCAAAAGCATCATGCCCGCCTTCGCCGAGGGCCTTGAAGTCAGGGCTGCAGCCCTCCAGAACGACGCCGGCCTTGTCGGTGCAGTGTATTATTTTAAGCAGCAGCAGTAAGGCGGACGGCCCGGGTCACCGAGGGTGCCGCCTCCCTACAGCTCCACCATGAAAATCCCCCCGCCGCACCCCGGCGGCGGGGAATTTTTTTGTGGAAATACAATATGTAAAATCTGGCACGCAAAAGCGCAAAAAATGTGCGAATGACGGCATTTTGTGGGTTCTGGACAAAAATATTGACTTTGAACCGATGGTTTTGGCACGGCGCAGACGGGCGTAAATTGTTGCAATTACAGAGAGTGTGTGTTATACTCTTCATTATGAATAAGTGTGTAAAATTGCCCAAACGAGGCAGAGCGCACGGGAGCAAACCGGTCACCAACGGACTGACCGGCTCACAAAACAATAAAGGAGCGCATTATGAAAGTAGTAATCCTGGCTGGCGGCCTTGGCACGCGCATCAGCGAAGAAAGCGTCTACAAGCCCAAGCCGATGATCGAAATCGGCAACATGCCCATCCTATGGCATATCATGAAGGAATATTCCTACTATGGCTTTCACGACTTTGTCATCTGCGCGGGCTACAAGCAGCACATGATCAAGGAGTGGTTCGCGGATTACTTCCTGCATACCAGCGATATTACGTTTGATTTCACCCGCGGCCAGAACGAGATGATCGTCCACAACCACCACACCGAGCCGTGGAAGGTCACCGTTGTGGACACCGGCCTCAACACGATGACTGGCGGGCGCATCAAACGCATTCGTCCCTACATCGGCAATGAGACCTTCATGATGACCTACGGCGACGGCGTCTGCGATGTGGACATTGCCAAGCTGGTGGCATTCCACCGCGAGAACGGTAAGATCGCCACGCTGACCGCCGTTCAGCAGGAGCAGCAGAAGGGCGTTCTGGATATTGCCGAGGATAATTCTGTCCGTTCTTTCCGTGAAAAGAAGGCCAGCGACGGTGCGCTTATCAACGCGGGCTATATGGTGCTGGAGCCGCAGATTTTCGACTATCTGGACGGCGACGCCTGCGTCTTTGAGCAGAAGCCGCTGCAGAAGCTGGCCGAGGAGGGTCAGCTGATGAGCTATATCCACAAGGGCTTCTGGCAGTGCATGGACACCGCCCGCGAGAAGCAGGTCTTGGAGAAAATGCTTGCCACCGGCAACGCGCCCTGGAAAAAATGGGAGGATTGATGATGGTACATTACGATCCTGAATTTTACCGCGGCAAGCGGGTGTTCGTCACCGGTCACACCGGCTTCAAGGGCAGCTGGCTCTGCAAGATGCTGCTGATGGCCGGGGCCGAGGTCACGGGCTACAGCCTGCAGCCGCCGACGCAGCCGAACCTTTTCTCCATCGCCGGCGTCGAGGACAAGATGCACAGCGTCATCGGCGACATCCGCGACTTTGACGCGCTGAAGGCCGCTTTTGACGCGGCGCAGCCCGACATTGTGCTGCACCTGGCCGCGCAGCCCATCGTGCGCGACAGCTACAAGGACCCGCGCTACACCTATGAGACGAACGTTATGGGTACGGTCAACCTGCTGGAATGTGTGCGGCTGGCCCGGCAGCAGGGCAGAGCGCCCCGCTCGGTGCTGAACGTCACCACCGACAAGGTCTACCACAACAACGAGTGGGCCTGGGGCTACCGCGAGAACGAGCCGTTGGACGGTTTCGACCCCTACTCCAACAGCAAGAGCTGCTCGGAGTTGGCGACGCACTCCTACATCAACAGCTTTTTTGCCGATAAGACCGTGGCTGTCTCGACGGCCCGCGCGGGCAATGTCATCGGCGGCGGCGACTTTGCCAATGACCGCATCATCCCCGACTGCGTCCGCGCCATGGCCGCGGGCCGTAGGATCGGCGTGCGCAACCCTTACTCGACCCGCCCGTACCAGCATGTGCTGGAGCCGCTGGCGGCCTACCTGCTGATCGCCCAGCGCCAGTACGAGGACAGCCGCTTTGCGGGCTACTATAATGTAGGCCCCGACGACTGCGACTGCGTCACCACCGGCACGCTGGTGGATCTGTTCTGCCGGGCCTGGGGCAGCGACGCCGCCTGGGAGAATCAGGCCGAGGCCAATGCCCCGCACGAGGCCAACTTCCTGAAGCTGGACTGCAGCAAGCTGAAAACGACCTTCGGCTGGACGCCGCGCTGGCACATGGCCGAGTGCATGGAAAAGACCGTCGCCTTCAGCAAGATCTGGCTTGCCAACGGCGACGTCCCGGCGGAGATGGAAAAGGAAATCAATATTTTTTTGGAGGAGCAATAATTATGTGGAAGAACGAGGCAGAAGCCCGCGAGCAGATCAAGGCGATGGTCGCCGAGTATTATCACGACTTCAAGGAGAAAAAGACCCCCTATCAGGAGGGTGATCGCATCACCTACGCTGCCCGCGTCTTTGACGAGAAGGAAATGTGCGCCCTGACCGATGCCACGCTGGACTTCTGGCTGACGACGGGCCGCTTTGCCGACCAGTTCGAAAAGGAATTTGCCAAGTGGATCGGCGTTAAGTTCGCCCATCTGGTCAACAGCGGTTCCTCCGCCAACCTGATCGCCTTCATGGCGCTGACCGCCCCCGAGCTGGGTGACCGCCAGATCAGGAAGGGCGACGAGATCATCACCGTGGCCTGCGGCTTCCCCACCACCGTGACCCCGGCCATCCAGTACGGCGCTGTGCCCGTGTTTGTGGACGTGACCGTGCCCCAGTACAACATCGACGTCACCAAGCTCGAGGCCGCCCTCTCCCCCAAGACGAAGGCTGTCATGATCGCCCACACGCTGGGCAACCCGTTTGACCTGTCCGCTGTCAAGGCGTTCTGCGATGAACATAACCTGTGGCTGGTTGAAGACAACTGCGACGCGCTGGGCACCCAGTACACCATCAACGGCGAGACCCGCTTTACCGGTACCTGGGGCGACATCGGCACGTCCAGCTTCTACCCGCCGCACCACATGACGATGGGTGAGGGCGGCTGCGTCTACACCAACAACCCGCTGCTGAACCGCCTGATCCTCTCCTTCCGCGACTGGGGCCGCGACTGCATCTGCCCCTCCGGCCAGGATAACTTCTGCGGCCACCGCTTTGACGGTCAGTTCGGCGAGCTGCCCAAGGGCTACGACCACAAGTACGTCTACAGCCACTTTGGCTATAACCTCAAGGTCACCGACATGCAGGCCGCCATCGGCTGCGAGCAGCTGAAGAAGTTCCCCACCTTCATCGAGCGCCGCCGCCACAACTGGGACCGCCTGCGCGCCGCGCTGGAGCCCGCCGCCGACAAGCTGATCCTGCCGGAACCGGCTGCCAACAGCCGCCCGTCCTGGTTCGGCTTCCTGATCTCTGTCAAGCCGGAGAGCGGTCTGGACCGCAACGCCGTGACCCGCTATGTGGAGAGCCACAACGTGCAGACCCGTCTGCTGTTCAGCGGCAACCTCATCAAGCACCCCTGCTTTGACCAGATCCGCGGCACCGACGCCTACCGCGTGGCGGGCGAGCTGACCAACACCGACTTTATCATGAACAATACTTTCTGGGTCGGCGTTTACCCCGGCATGACCGACGAGATGATCGACTACATGGCCAAGACAATTATCGAGGCTGTGAATCAGTAAGACGGAAAGGCCGAACCATAGGACAAAAAGCAAAGCCGTGCTGCGCGGAAGCATCAAGGCCGACTTTGCTTTTTGATTGTTTATAAGAAAATAAAAGGAATGGACCCATGCAGAAATTGTTAGCCCTGTTGGGCGCGAAAAGCAAAGAGGAATTTTTGGCGCTGCTTGCCCAGTTTATCAAGTTTGGCCTTGTAGGCGTGAGCAACACGGCGGTATCCATGGCGGTATACTATATCTTTTTGTGGATCGACCCGGGCCTGTACATGGTAGGCAGCATATTGGGCACGATTTTGAGCATTGCCAATGCCTTTTTTTGGAACGATAAGTTTGTGTTTACCGGAAATGCAAACGACTGGCGCAGCAAGCTGAAGCGGTTGGGCAAGACCTATGTCAGCTACGGCGGTACATCGATCCTTTCCAATGTTTTGCTTTGGATAGAGGTTACCTTCTTCGGCGTGAGCAAAACGATTGCACCGATTGTGAATTTGCTGGTTACGATTCCGCTGAATTTCATTATCAATAAGCTGTGGACATTTAAGGAGATCTGAATCAATGATATTAGGAAAGAAAAGGCTGGCGGTAAGGTGGTTCAGTATTTGCTTGATTGTTCTTGCAACGGTGGCACTTGCCTATTTGGCAATATCCAATGGGCAGGCAATCCAATACATGACATGGACATACGACACGGCAGGAATTTATCCGGATTTGTTCGAGTCGATCCGTGATGCGGCAGATTTACATCCATATGAGGGGAAATCGATCTATCCACCGCTGACATATCTGATATTGTGGATCTTTTCAAAAATGGTTCCGGGAGATTACAGTGCAGGCTTCGCATTTGGCGAAGCATCTGTAACGCCGAATGGGGTTCTTGTCGGGACGATGTTCTTTCTAGTGTCAACAGGCGTTGTCTGTGCCATGGCAGCAAACAAGTTGTCATTGAAAGGCATTGATGTAGTACTTTACAGTGTGGCCTTTGTATCTTCTCCGGCGTATGTATTTATGCTGGAACGCGGGAATATTGTCATTCTGTCATTACTTTTTCTGATGTTTTTTGTGTTCAATTACAACAGTGAAAATACGGTAATAAGAAATTTGGCATTGCTGTCGCTGGCAATTGCAACAGGTTTGAAGCTATATCCGGTGTTTTTTGGTCTTTTACTTTTGAACAAAAAGCATAAAGAGGATGCAGTAAAGGCTATTGTATACGGTGTGGCACTTTTTATCCTTCCATTTGCAGGTACGGGTGGGATTCAGAACATTGCCAAAATGCTTCAAAATATTACTGATATATCAGCGGATACGATCAATAATGCCAAAGGATTTGGATATGGCTTTAAGGTTAATATTTCCAATATCTGTCAAGCGTTTGGCGAAAAGATGAAAGTACAGTCTTCAACGACGGATTGGATTGCCGGAGTGTTGATGCTGATATTGCTATGCATGGTAATTTTTGTTGTTTTTATATCCCGGCAAGAATGGGAAAAAGCTTATGCACTGTGCATGGTCTTGACGCTTATTCCGACATTTTCTTGGATATATAACGAGATTTATTTATTGATACCCATTACATTACTTCTTTATGAAAGACCGGAACTTAAGAAAAACACGGTTTTGCCGCTTATACTAATGATGCTGATTATGGGGGAATTCCCATACATAAGTCTTTTTAATAGCCTTGAAGGATATCATAAAATCAGTCTTTCAACAATGCTGGGAAATGCATCGATGTGGGTATTGATGATTTATCTCGTTGCAGAAAATTTTGGAAAGTTGAAAATGTGGAGCAAAACCAAGGAAGGAATGTGAAGACTAATGCAGGGAGCTGTGCTGCCAAAAGCGCAGGAAATGCCAGTACCTAAAATAAGTACCATAAAAAATGTACTGTCGATTGGAATCTTCTTGGCGGTGGTATGTTATTCAGCAATTTATGCGAACAATACGTTCCCCATCAGTGAAGGGTGGAACGTTAATTATGTGGAGCTGATCTGGCACGGCAAGGTGCCGTACCGGGACTTCTACTATTATCTGCCCCCGCTGAATCTGCTGGTCGATGCAGTGCTGTGGAAGCTCTCGTTTGGGAGCCTCTTGCTGTATCGCCTCTGGTGGCTGTTGCAGCGCGCTGCTATTTTTACGCTGCTGTTCCGGCTGATCTCGCGCTATATCAATGTGGTCAGCACGTTTGTGGCGTGTCTGTTTTCGGTCATGCTCTGCGCGTCGTCTGTCTATGACCTGCTGGGCGACTATAACCAAACGGTTGCTCTTCTTTCGATTCTGCTTCTGTATTGCGTCATCGGCTTTCAGGAGGCGGACACAAGCAAGCAGAGGTACACCAAAATTTTTGGGGCCGGCTTTATGCTGGGATTGGTTTTTCTGAATAAGCAGACGATTTTTCTGGCGTCGGGCATCGTGTATTTTGCAGCGCTGGCGTTTTACTGCATCCGCAAAAAGGATGCTCGCTTTGGCTGGTACTGCCTTTTTGTAGTCGCGGGTGCGGTGATTCCGCTGGCCGTGGCCGCGGCCTATCTGCTAGCGAACGGTGCATTCTTCCCATTTGTGGAGCAGGTGTTCATGCACACGGGCGGCAAGGGCAGCATCTTTACGATTCTGTTTGGCGGTCTTTCCATGGCCCTGCTCAAGGTGCAGAACTGGCTGATCGCTGTGGCCGCGGTGCTGCTTGCAGTAAATACGGGCGTGTCAGCGTCCCGGGAAAAGGCGCTCCGCGCCCAGTCGCTGCTGTTCCCGCTGCTGTTGCTCCTGCTCTATGTCAATTTTGAGAAGGAGATTTCCTCCTTCCTGGAGCTGCTGGGCAAGAGTCCGGAGATGCAGGCAATTCTGCTGATCGACGCGGTGCTGACGGCGTTGCTGTTATATCTCTGCGTAAAGCGCAAGGTCCGCGGCAGCCGCGTGATGCTCCCGGCGGGCAGCATCCTTCTGCTGCTGTTTACGTGGCGGTTGGTATCCGTTATAAAAATCTGTCCGAAGTTATCGCCTGCTACCAGCTTTACGATCTGTTCCACACGGGAAGCATCCAACTTATCAAAAATATCATCCAGCAACAACAAAGGAGTGCTATTGCTCCCCGTTTTCTTCAAAAAATCAAACTGAGCCAGTTTCAAAGCGATCAGATAAGTTTTATTCTGCCCTTGTGAACCTTCCCTCTTTATAGGGAAATCACCCAACTGCATCACCAAGTCATCTTTATGAATTCCTCTCAGCGAATACCCCATTATACGGTCACGTTTGCGGCTCTCTTTTATTATATCCAGCAAATTCCCATTCATAGCATGAGATTCATACGCCAGATTCACTTTCTCCTTATCTTGCGAAATATAAGAGTAGAAAGATTGAAAAGTAGGAATAAATTCGGCTATAAACTCACTACGTTTTCTAAAAACAACCTCGCCTGCAAATGCCATCATCTCCTCCCATACCAACATCAATTCCTCATCAGGTTCCTGCTCCGACTTCAATAAGGCGTTACGCTGTGTCAGCGCTTTATTATAACGTATCAGTGCATCCAAGTATTCCTTATCATATTGAGATATCACCACATCCATAAAACGGCGGCGCTCGTCACTACCTCCCGCAATCAGTTCCGCATCAGCAGGAGAAACCATTACGAGAGGAATAAAACCGATATGATCTGATAAACGGCTGTATTCCTTTTTATTCCGCTTAAACTGTTTTTTCTGACGACGCTTCAAGCCGCAATATACCTCTTCAGGATCTCCTTGATTCGTTTCATAGAAACCCTGAATCACAAAAAAATCGCCCTCGTGACGGATATTCTGCGAGTCTATGGGATTAGTGGCACTTTTACAGAATGAAAGATAATAAACCGCATCCAGCAGGTTCGTTTTCCCCATGCCGTTCTGTCCGAAAAAGCAGTTTAACTTGGGCGAGAATGAAAGCTCCACCTGCTCCAAGTTCTTATAATTGAGTATAGATATACGTTTCAGTATCATTATAGTAACGATGAGTTCGGTTACAAAGATAATGCAAAACCGAAAGCAGTACAAAATAAGCCTGCTTATTTTTAATACAGAGGTGAAGCCCGGCTTATTGAAAAGTAGAAATAATTTCGGTGTTTTCTGATACAAAACAAAAAAAGATGCCGCTAAATTTCGTTGATAGCTATAAAAAACTTACTTTTGCGGGTCGAAATAGATAAATAAGAATAATAACAAAAAGATTATATAAAAATGGCAGAACAAAAAAAGACGAATGAAGCCTTAAACGTGGAGGATGCACTGACACAATCGGAGGCCTTTTTCATTAAGAACAAAAAAGCAATCATCGGCGCTGTAGTAGCAGTAATCATCATCATTGCCGGTGTAGTGATGTACAAGAACCTTTATGCAGACCCCCGTGAAGAAAAAGCACAAGCTGCCTTATTCAAAGGGCAAGAATACTTCGAAGCAGACGCTTATGCACAAGCACTGAACGGTGATAGCATCGGTTTTGCCGGATTTGTAAAAGTGGCAGACGAATACAGCGGCACAAAAGCAGCCAATCTTGCAAAAGCCTATATGGGTCTCTGCTATGCACACCTCGGTAAATATGACGAAGCAGTGAAAGCATTGGACAGCTTTGACGGATATGGTTTTTTCAAGCTTGTTCTTTTTATATATTTTTCTG
>OLOW01002768.1_pt1 | contig 11578 bp, 10 predicted proteins | sample 1672801 | NCBI WGS metagenome assembly OLOW01 (sample SAMEA3136725, study PRJEB25190) | human gut metagenome | biome: human gut; feature: human-associated habitat; material: faeces | place: Austria | collected 2013
ACTTGCCAACTGCATAGGCCTGATTGGCCCCTTTGCCACCCGGATGATAAGTAATGCCATCGCCAATGATCGTCTCTCCCGGCACCGGATGATGATCTACGGAAAGGACCATATCCATATTCAAGCTCCCCACAACTAAAACTTTCTTCATATCCCCTTTTTCCTTTCCTTCCAAAGCCAGCTTCCCCCAGCTGTCCGGAATCCAGTTCTATTATTTATCCTATACTACTGTTGTACCACATTTTGAGAGTAACTACAACCTAACTTTTCTTACAGCATTCGTTAAAAACAATCGATTAAATTTCATCTTGATAACGCAGTAAAATAGGTTTATAATTGCTCTGGTGCTTATGGCACTTTTTATTTAAAGTATTTCAGAAAAGAGTGATTTTTTTGACAACTAATGATCATAGACCCGTACTGCGAGGTGAACTGGTTCTTGTACTGGCCGTCATCATCAACAGTATCGGCGTTCTGCTGATGCTCCATTCCGGTTCCGGTATTTCGGCTATTTCAAGCGTTCCCTATGCTTTTAATCTAGTATTACCAACGCTTTCTCTTGGCACATGGACGTATATCTTTCAGGGTCTTCTTGTCTGTGTACTCATGATACTTCGCCGCAAATTCGTCCCTGCTTATTTGTTCAGCTTTGTTGTCGGGTTTTGCTTCGGTGAAATGATGGATATCAATGAACTGTGGGTTGACCATCTTCCATTGAGTATTCCTCTTCGAGTTGCTTACTTTATATTAAGTTATCTGATTTTGTGTTTCGGCATTGCCCTTTCCAACCGCTGCAAACTGCCAATCACACCAACCGATTTGTTCCCACGGGAAATGGAAGATATCACAGGCAAACCCTATTCTAAAATAAAAATCAGCTACGACGTGACCTGCCTGATCATCACAGCCTGCATGACTTTCTTCTTCCTCGGCCATATATCCGGCCTCGGCATCGGCACTGTGCTGGCTGCTTTTACCATGGGTAAGGGTGTCGCTCTTGTTGGCAAAAAAATCGACAAAAAAGCCGCATTTGTGTCCTTTCTGGAGCATTAGGTGACATGCTCCCACCACTTAAATCACAGATTTTGAAGTGGGGGCTTCTTGCTCAATGGCTCTACTGAGCCAAGTATCTACAAGCTATCCTCGCGTGCCCCGCGATTCATTTTTCCCCAGTTATGGGATATTTTCATTGTCTGGATACAGACACTTCCCATTTATCCTGCTAACAACATGCGGCGTGCTTCTTCACGTATATTGATTGCCGCATTCAGATCCCGATCTATCCGATTTCCACATCTACAAAGGTATACTCTGTCCGAAAGTTTCAGTTCTTTCTTTACACTGCCACATTTACAGCATTTTTTACTGGAAGGAAAAAAACGGTCTACACGTACCAATTTCTTGCCTCTCCATGTCAGCTTATATTCCAGCAATTCCCGAAACTTTCCGTAACTGTTATCCATGACACTTTTTCCAAAATGCATACACTGGCTCATTGCTTTCATATCAATATCTTCTACTGCAACAACATCATATGCCTCTGCCATTTCATAACTCAGCTTATGTAAGAAATCTTTCCTCTGGTTTCGGATTTTTTCGTGACATAATGCAACACGTTTTTTCTGTCGGTAATAATTATTGCTTCCTTTCACGCAATGGGATAACTTTCTTTGTTCCCTTGCCAGCCGCTCCTCACTTTTTCTGAAGTATCCTTCATTTTCCTTCTGTATATCTTCAGAAAACACAGCCATTCCATGCATTGCATAATCAATTCCCAGTATCTTTGCGTCTTCATAATCAAATTCTTCTGCTTGGTTTTCACAGTCAGATTTTTCATATAATAGACTTGCATAATACTTTCCGGATGGTTCCATACTTATTGTTACAGATTTCAGGCAATATTTTTCTGCAATTTCACGATGTTTTTTCATACGGATCCATTTCAACTTCGGTAGTTTTATCCGATGATCTTCTACCTGAATATTTCCATTGACCACATTTGTCGTATAGCTTTTTCGGCTCCTGTGTTTTGATTTGAATTTTGGAAAGCCAATCTTTGGATTCCTGAAAAAATTCTTATATGCCTTTTCCAGATGCATCTGCACATTTGCAAGTGCCAGGGAATCCACTTCTTTCAAAAATGGATATGCTTTTTTATACATCGCCGGTGTATTTCGCAGCATTTTTTTCGTTGCTTCATATTCCCGTATCTTATCATTCAACATCTGATTATATAAAAAACGACAGCAGCCAAATGTTTTGGCGAGCAGGACTTCCTGTTCTCTGTTTGGATATATACGAAAACGGTAAGCTATATTCATCTTTTTTTCTCTCCCTGCGTCTCGATATAACTACGGATAACATCAATCGGTGCACCACCCGCTGTCAACAGGCAGAAACTTTGACTCCAGAATGCTTCCTTCCAAAGTCTTTCCCTGATCTGTGGATATTCCTTTTTTAACAAACGACTGCTTGCACTTTTATACGCATTGATAAATTTACTGAGTTCTGATTTTGGCTGTGCCCGAAACATAACATGCACATGATCAACATCATGATTCCATTCTTCCAGTGTGATTCCATAATCAGGTGCAATACGTTCCCAGATCTCTTTTGCACGTTCCGAAATCGGATCATCTATTACTTTTCTTCGGTATTTTACAACCATGATCAGATGATAATACATCAAATATACTGAATGTGCATTATGATCCATTTTGTCCATATAATCAGTCCTTTCTATCCTTTCGACTGATTATAGTATACCACACTTCGCACCGCAGAACAAGCGTTCTATTTTCTTTTTTCTGCAATTCATCTCCCACCTGTAGAGGAAGGAGAATTCTTGCTAACTTTTGTTAAATTATAAGGCGGTGTCTGTCATGGATTTTCTTACATCCTTAACTGTTGCCGTTCTGGCAAGTGTTATTTGCCATCTCATCTGCAAATGGCTCAACGGTGACAATTATTTCTCTTTATAATAAAGATGACAATGACAATAGCCCTCAAAATCCGGATCCTGGATCTGTGCTTTGAATTCATCACAAATACACTTATACTCCGGTTTGATCTCCAGTCTGCACGGACAGTAACCTTCTTTCCGTTTCAGCCCTTCCTTAACTCTCGCAACGATTTCATGATCTTCGTTCAAACGCACTTTACCCATCTGCAACGCCCCTTTTCTTAATAGTATCCTCCCACTTTGTATTTCGTGATCGCTATTATTTTAGCATACTAAACATGTCTATTCAATTATGTCCCCATTAAGATTTTCTGATAAAAAGCACTTCCCGAAAAGGCGTCTCCTTCTCCAAATGCTGACTGCGATTTTTTCACCATCCGGGAACGGCTCCCCTAAAGGCCTCTGATATACTGATTACATCAAAAGAAAACAGGCACTTAAAGAAAAGGAGATTATATTTATGTGGATCATTATTGCAGCGATTATTATTTTTATTATTTTTGCAGACAGCGACACCAAGCCTTCAGCTAACAAAAAAGGAAACACCAACAAGTCCGTTCCCCACAGCAACCGGTTGGGATTGGCCTTGACGTATTCCCGGCCTATGGCCAGGGTGTCTCCATAAGTTTCCTCCCCACTGTCAAAATACCAGCCGGAAAGTTTGACCCAGGCCCTTCCCTGATCCAGCCAGTCACAGATCATCCGGAATGCGGGATGACTGGTCCCTGTCCCTGCAGGCAGGTGTCCCCGATGGTCAAGGACCAGCTGTACAGGCAGATTCTCGAAAAATGTCCGTTTCTCCACCAGAAGATCCGGATCCATCCACAGACAGACACACCAGCCATATTCCGCAACCCGTTCCACCAGTCTGCGGATTTCTTCCCAATCGCCTTTATATCCGCAGTTCATGTTGAACCGGATGCCCCGTGCGCCTTTCCGGTGAAGGGCCGCCAGCTGGGAATCCATCACCTGGTTGTCCAATACCACAATGGCCCGGGTATTTTCCACACCCAGTCTCTGGACCGCATCCATGGTGCACCGGTTGTCCAGGCCATAAGCAGAAGGCTGCACCACCACACTTCGGGCAATGCCCAGTTTATCCTTCAGCAGACGGTAGCATTCCACGTCAGCCGGAGGTTGGTTTCTCACATCCCCCGGTACATAAGGGAACCGGACGGGATCATAGATGTGATGATGGCAGTCACAAGCTCCCAGCGGGATACGATTTCGGGGAAAAGTCTTCCCTCCGCAGTAAGGCACCTGCTCTCTCCGTTTTTCCATTTTTCCTCCCTCATTTCTTTCCGTTCAAAATCTTCCTTCTGTCAGGTATTACATTAAATGATTTTTCAAACAGTTTCCAATACTATTCCTCCCATAGGAGTTATATGATATTTTTTATGATTCATGGCAAGTTATATGTTTACTGTATGATTTTCCGGAGAACCAGCGGGCTCATCGTTGGTCGTCCATCCTTCATCGTTTTGGATGCCAAATGCCAGGCATTCGCCGTTGAACAACCCTCTGGGCGGCACTCTGCACTTGATTTCTGTCGTACAAATACAAAAAAACACCAAAACTGTACCCCTTACCAGGTACGGTTCTGGTGTTTTTTTATAGCAGTACGGCTGTCTTATAGCCACAGGCTGGCGATGTAGGTGGCCAGCAGCCCTCCCAGGGACATGAAAACGTTGCCCAGGGACAGGGTTTTCAGCCCGGTCTTCATATCGAATCCCATGCAGTTGGTATAGACCCAGAAAGCGGAGAATATAAATCGGGTCAGGAGCTGAGCCTGACCGCCATTGCGGAACAGCTGGGCATCAGCCGCACCCCCGTACGGGAAGCCTTTCAGACCCTTGCCGCAGAAGGATTGATCACCCTCAGGAAAGACCCTGGGAGCAAACCTGAAAGAGGTTTCTTTTGCTGACGGACCGGTGATCCATTCTCTGGATCATCCCAAAAAGCCAGAAGGAGGTATTGCCATCCTCTACGGCAATCTGGCTCCCAAAGGCGCTGTAGTGAAGAAAGCCGGAGTAAAGCCATCCATGTACCAGTTTACAGGGACTGCCCGGGTATTCAACTATATGGAAGATGCCTGCCGGGCCATCCAGGCAGGGGAGATCCCTGCCGGCACCGTCATCGTCCTGCGTTATGAAGGCCCCAAAGGAGGCCCCGGCATGCGGGAGCAGCACATGGTCACCTCCCTGCTGGTAGGCCGGGGCATGGATGAAAGCTGCGCTCTGATTACCGATGGACGGTTCTCCGGTTCCACTCGCGGTCCCGCCATCGGACACATCTCTCCCGAAGCCGCTGCAGGGGGGCCCATTGCCGCTGTACAGGACGGAGATACCATTACCATAGACATTCCCGGGAGAAAGCTGACCCTGCATCTTACGGTCGAGGAAATCCAAAAACGGTTAACCCAGGTAAAGCTTCTCAAAAAAACGGCAACACCGGCGCTTCAGAAATATGCAGCACTGGTTACCAGTGCCGACCGGGGTGCCATTCTGGAAATTCCCGAATGCCTGAAATAAGCTTCTCAACGACTGACAACATAGAGACCATTTCTGCCTTCTTGTCCTGGGTTCTCTCACACCCTGCCCCAATGAACCCGTTCCGGACGGGCTTCCTCCAGGGTCCTGGGCCGCTGTTTCTTGACCTCATGGCCCAGGGCCAGGATGGCTTCCACCTCCACCCCTTCCGGCAGATCCAGCAGCCGTGCCAGATACTGATGGGACGTAAGACACTGACCGTCCGCCCCTTTTTCCCCAGCCGTCATATGACGCACCTGGACCCAGCAGCTACCCAGTCCCAGTTCCGCCGCCTGGAGCATCATGGCCATCATGGCCACTGAAGAGTCTTCCACCCAGGCATGGGATTCCAGTTTCCCCATTACCACAATGGCCGCCGGCGCCTGCTCCAGCATCTGGCCAAAACGGGGTTTGCAGTGGGCCATGGCCTTCAGGATGCCCCGGTCCTCCACCACCAGAAATTCCGTACTGTGCAGGTTCTTGCTGCTGGGAGCCATCAGCCCCGCCTTCACGATTTTCTCCAGATCCTGCCGGCTTACCGGCTGTTCCGTGTACTGCCGCACACTCCGCCGGGCCGCCAAAAGATCAAAAAGTTCCATATGCGTCCCTTCTTTTCCTCTATTATCCAATCCTTTGGCAAAATGAGCAAGGAGGGGCGGATTTTTCTTATCCGAAATCCGCCTGGCAGTATACGCACTTGCCCCCTTTAAACGTCATCTGGGGCACCAGCACCTGATGTCCCGTCATGGTATGGCCGTTGATATCACAATAGGGGACCTCTTTCTTTTTCAGTCGGAACAGCGCCACATCAGCGGTTGTACCTTCTTCCATGGTTCCCAGTTCCGGACGTCCGATCAGTCGGGCCGGGTTTCCAGTGGCACAGTCCAATACCTGTTCCAACGGCATCCCGAAATCCAGGTACTTGGACAAAACCCGGGGCAGGGAATGGAGAGGCTGCAGGAAAAAGCTGGAGGCATTGTTGTCCGAACTGATCACATCCGGGACGAATCCCTGTTCTACGGCCTTCCGAGCCACCTCCAAGTCAAAATTGCTCCGCCCGTTGGAGGCATCAAAGAGTACGCCTCTTTCCCTGGCTTTCCACAGTCCCGGCAGCACCTTCCCCTTTTCGTCCAGACAGGAATGATTTCCCCGGTTCTGGTAAATATGGCAGATCACATCTCCCGACCGCAGCATGGCAGCCACTTCATCCAGGGGCAGAGGACAATCCGTCACATGGACGATGACCCTTGTGCCGGCCTTTTCAGCAATCTCCACAGTCCGCTGCAAAGATTTCCGTGCCATTTCCGGGCCCAGGATTCCCCGGGAAAGCCGCGTTTTAAGGCCCACCAGATTGTCTTCATACCGCTGAAAGAAATCCAGAATCTTTCTTTCATCAAAATACCGGGGATCCAGATTCTCCGGATACTGGTCATTGGACTGTCCGCCGGACGCCACCAGCAGATAGTTCAGGATCCTGACTTCTGCCATGGCCATAATGCTGGCTCTGTACAGTTCATAATTTCCGGTGCCTGCACTCCCGCCGTCCACAGCAGTGGTGATCCCCATGCAGAAAGAGGCGGCATCCCCATTGACACCATTTTCACTGCCCCGGAAACAGTAATGGGTATGATAATCGATCAGACCCGGTGTCACCAGGCATCCAGATGCATCAATGATCTGCCTGTAACCGGCAGAGCCCGCATTTACCGCGGGATAAACGATTTTCCCTTCCACCAGGGCCACATCTTTCCTGATCAGCCGATGGGCTGCCGGATCATAGAGCAGTCCATTCCTGATTAAAAAATCCATATTCAGCACGTCCTTTCAAAAGACCCGGCAGAAAATGTCCTGCCGGGTCTTTTCTTTTATTTTCCGTTTTTTCTGGCCTGGTCGATGGCCTGGAGCAACTGATCCACGATTTCACTGCCCTGATCTTTTCTGACCATGTCATAAACCACTTTGCCCTTGTCCCGCAGCTGGGCAATGACCTGAGGATCCAGAGCGACGATTTCGCATCCCGCATCGATGCAGGTCTGTTTGTATTTCTGGATGCTCTTGTCCGCCCGCCGGTTGCCGTAGGCTGTAGCAGCTGCAGCACATTCATCCACCAGTTTCCGCACATTGTCCGGCAGAGAATTGTACACGTCCTTGTTCATAAAGAAGGTAATGATGTGCCCCACATGGTTGGTTTCCACCACATACTTCTGCACTTCCTGCACATTGTTCCCCACGATGTTCATATAGGGATTTTCTTCCCCGTCAATGGTCCCCTGCTGCAGGCCCATGAACACTTCCGTAAACTGCATGGGAGTTGCCGCAGCTCCCAGAGAATTCCAGTAGGCGATATGATACTTGTTGGTCATCACCCGGATTTTCTGACCCTGGAGATCTTCCAGTTTCGTCACTTTTTTGTTGGTGGTCAGTTCCCGGAAACCGGCGTCCGAATAACCCAGCATCTGGATGCCGCCGGCGTTGCAGTACTGATTCATGACCTTGACAAAAGGCCCATTCAGCACGGCCCGCATCTGTCCTACATTGTCAAACAGGTTGGGCATATCAAAGACCGCATACTGAGGAATGAAGTCCACCAGGTCCGTAGTCATGCCGGTACCGATTTCAATGGAGCCGCTGACCACGGCTTCGGTAAATTCCGTGGTGTTCCCCAGCTGTCCGCCGGGATACAGGTCCACCGTAATCTTTCCGCCGGATTTTTGTTTCAGCAGATGGGCGAATTCTGCGACCATCTGGTAGTTGATGGACGAATCCGCCACGGTCATGGCCGCCCGCCAATGGTATTCTCCCGGAATCTCACTGGGATCCAGCGGCTGGATATTTTTGCCGAATTCGTCAGCATCCGCATCCAGCGCCGTACTGATATTGGAGGCCACCTTGGCCTTTTCTTTGGAAAGTGCGCTGACCAGACCCATGGAAATGCCGGGGATGTTGGTGATCAGCATCAGGGACAGCAGGAATGTAGCCAGGAAAGGAACCGTGGCCCGGGCCAGTTTCAGCATGGGGATCTTGGTCATCCCGGATGCCACAAACAGGTTGATGCCCATGGGCGGAGTCACCATGCCAATGGCCAGGTTGCAGGTCATGATGATCCCGAAATGGATGGGGTCCACGCCCAGTGCTGTAGCTACCGGCACCATAATGGGCGTCAGGATCATGATGTTGGGAATGTTGTCGATGAACATGCCGCAAATCAGCATAATAACGTTCATGATCAGCAGCACCACATACTTGTTGGCGGACATTGCCAGCACCGCCGTACTGATGGTCTGGGGATACCGGAGCAGGGTGATGACCTTGGCAAAAGCCGCTGCTGCCGCAATCACAAAGAGGATGTTCACATAGGTCTTGGCCCCTTCCATGAACACCTTCCCCAGGTCCTGGAACTTCAGGGTCCTGTAGACGAACAGGCAGATGAACAACCCATAGAACACACTGATGACAGCCGCTTCCGTAGGACTGCAGATACCGGAATAGATGGTCCCCAGAATGATGACCGGAGTCATCAGGGCAAAGAAGCTTTCCCGGAACAGTTTCCACAGCCCCTGTTCATGGAGTTTCTGATAGCTGGCGTTGAGCTTTTCCTTGTCCTCCCCATGCTTTTTGCAGTAGATCCAGCAGTATCCCATCAGAGAAACCCCGATCAGGACGCCGGGAATGATGCCGGCAATGAACAGCTTGGAAGGCGAACAGTTGGCCGTGGAGGCATACACGATGTAGGAAATGCTGGGCGGAATAATGACCCCCAGCCCCCCGGCCACCGTTACGATGGAGGTAGCAAAGATTTTTTCATACCCCATGGAAACCAGGAAAGGAATGGTCATGGCCCCTACGGCAGAAACCGTCGCCGGAGAAGAACCGGAAATGGCTGCGTAGAACATGCAGGTTGCCACCACCGCACAGGGGAACCCGGCCGTCTTGTTGCCAATGAAATAGCCAAAGAAGTTGAACAGCTTTTTGGAAATCCCGCCCTGGGCCATGATCATCCCGGAAACCATGAACATGGGAACGGCCAGCAGAGTAAAACTGTTGAGCCCGGAAAACATGGCCCGGGCCACGTCACTGATGCCAAAGGTAAAATGGCTGTTCAGCAGATTGGGAGCCGCTGACAGCAGGGCAAACACCCCGCCCACCGGCAGTGCCACAAAAAGGAGGAGACCCAGCAGTGCAAAAAAGAATCCGATATTCATTCTTTTTCCGCCCCCCTTCCCTTTTCCAGATCATTGCCGTTGTCCGCTTCCAGATTCACTTTTCCCTGGAAGACCCGGACCATCAGCTGTGCATACCGGAAGATTCCCAACAGGATTCCAAAAGCCATAATCCGGTAAATATCCGCTACCGGAATGGCCAGAGCCGGACTGGCCTGATGGATCAAATCCGCTTTCTGAATCAGTTCCTGAGTGCCTTTGAACAGATAAGCCAAAAGAAGGATCATCACTCCGTCACAAACAAGTCCCAGGGTTTTCTGCAGACTCTCCGGCATCATAGTGGTAAAGGTATCCACCTTGATGCTCACCCCGTGGCGTACCGCACAGGGCAGGCAGTAAAAAGCCGACAGAGCCAGTAGATAACAGCATATTTCATCCGACCAGGTCAGCGCATGATGAAAACCGTACCGCATGATTACATTGGCAAAGGACAGGCAGCACATCACAGCCAGCATAATGGCCAGGATGAGCAGTTCCAGATTTTTATCAAACCATTTGACCAGTTTCATTTTCTCCTACTCCCCTCTCTGAAGCAAGAATTTTCCGGAAATTTCATACTTTTATCCTATCATCTTGTCTGCTAGCAGTAAACGTGCTAATAATTATAGTGATAAGAAGTAATACTACTAGCAAAGAATGGAAAGGGGCCACATCATGGATATCCAGGTTCTGGAATATATCGTAACCATCGCCGACTGCGGCAGCATCTCCAGGGCTGCTCAGAAACTGTTCATCACCCAGTCCGGACTGAACCAGCAGCTGATCAAACTGGAAAACAGGCTGGGCATCAAAATCTTTGAGCGGGACAATCATCATCTGGAAATCACCCCCGCCGGCCAGCTGATTGTGGACAGCGCCACGGAAATCCTCCGGATCCGCCGGAACACCCTGACACAGCTCAGTGATCTTCAATCCAGCATCAGCGGCCTGATTTCCCTGGGACTGACCCATGAGCACGGCATCGATGTGTTTACTGCCATTTATCAGCAGTTCCATCAGCGTTACCCCCATATCAACTTTTCCCTGAAAGAAAAAATCGTGGCGGACCAGTACCAGATGCTGGGCCGGGGCTCTCTGGACCTGGGCATTGTCCTGATCAAGAAACTTCCCGCCGAGATCCAGCGCACCCTGATCCGGGAAGATCTGTATCAGGAAGATCTGCTGCTGGGGATTCCTTTGTCCCACCCCCTGGCCTCCCGGGCGGTTCCTCTCAGTGCAGGGAAACCTCTCCGAGTCATTGATCTGCACCTTTTCAAAGATGACCCGTTTGCCCTGATTTTCAAGTCTTCCACCATGCGGCAGGACGTCATTGATCCCTTATTCGAAAAGAGTAGATTCTATCCCCATATCATGCTGGAAACTGCCATGAACAACGCCCTGGCCACCCTGGTGAGCCGTGGCTTCTGCTGTACCATTCTGCCCCATTCCCGGGTCCTGGCCAGCAGTCACCAGGACGAGTGTGCCTGGTTCCGCCTGCTGGAAAATCCCACCTGGTCCGTTTCCGTAGTCCGACGGAAGGATTACCGGCTGGGCGAAGCCACCCGATATCTGCTGGAACTGGCGAAACAGTACGGCCGCTCTATGGAAGAACAGTTTTCCTGTCACAGTCCCGGATACAACCGCTAAAAAAGGCGCTGCCCATTTTCTGCAGCGCCTTTTTCTTATCTCTTTTCCACCGTCTTTGTGGCGATCACATCCGCTCCCAGTCCCAGTACGTTGGGAATCAGCACCGTACCTGCCCTGACCGGCGCCTTTACCTGACATTTCCGGATTTCTTCCATCACTGGAAAGATCTGTTCTTTGGGAATGGCCCCCCGGGTCCGTACGCTGACCAGGGGCAGTTCTCCGCCCTCCACCAGGACGGAACT
>OLOW01002774.1_pt1 | contig 11568 bp, 9 predicted proteins | sample 1672801 | NCBI WGS metagenome assembly OLOW01 (sample SAMEA3136725, study PRJEB25190) | human gut metagenome | biome: human gut; feature: human-associated habitat; material: faeces | place: Austria | collected 2013
GTACAGCAAGGATATTTCCAAGAAAGTCCATTCTTCCTATGTGCTGAAAGCCCAGAAAGGCCAGTTCACCGGCTGCCTTGCCCCCTTCGGCTACAAAAAAGACCCGGAGGACAGGAACCGCCTGCTGGTAGACGAGGAAACCGCCCCGGTTGTCCGGCTGATTTTCAGGTATGCGCTGGACGGCCACGGCCCCAACTACATCCGGCGCAGGCTGGAGGAAGAAAAGCACCCCTGCCCCACATGGTGGAACCGACAGCGTGGGCACCGGAACATCCGCACCAAATGGGAGAAGAAAGACCCGGAGAATGGGCGGTACATCTGGGATTTTACAGTGATTAAGGAAATCCTGATGAACCCCGTCTACACCGGCGCAATCGCTTCCCAAAAGACCGAGTACCGCTTTAAAATCGGCACTATCCGGGACAAGAAGCCGGAGGACTGGATTGTGGTGGAAGGGACGCATGAGCCGCTGGTGGACAAAAAGAGTTTTGCCATCGTGCAGGACAAGCTGAAATCCCGCCAGCGCCCCCGGCAGGACGGGGAAACCAGCCTGTTTGCCGGGCTTATCAAGTGCGGCGAGTGCGGCAAGTCGCTGACCATCCGTACCACCCACGCCAAGCACCCGCAGCAGATTTACGCCTGTAAGACCTATGGGGCGTTTGGCAAGAACCATTGCACCCAGCACCGGGTGGAGTACGACACCCTTTACCACCTTGTCCTGAACAAAATTCGGGAGTGCGCCAAGGCTGCCCTGACCGATGGGGAAGCCATTGCCGGGAAGCTGACCAACACCTGCGAAGCCGAACAGAGAGGCCAGCGGGAAGCGTTGGAGCGTTCCCTGACAAAAGACGAGGAACGGATTGAGGTTCTGGAAAAGATGGTGCTGCGGCTCTATGAGGACATGGTTGCCGGGCGGATCAGCGAAGCCAACTTCAATCTCATGCTGGACAAGACACAGAAGGAACAGGCCGAGTTGAAAGAACGGGTTGCACAGGGGCGCAAGAAGCTGGCCGATGAAATGCGGCTGGCGATGGACGCCAAACAATGGGTGGACGCCATTCAGGAATATGCCGACATCACGGAGCTGGACGCAGCCACCCTAAACCGCCTGATTAAAGAAATCGTTGTCCATGAACACATCGACAGCGATAAGACACGACACATTTCTATCGAAATTCACTTCAATCTCAAACCCATCCCGGAGGTGGAACAGGTCAAGGGCTGACCTGTTCCCACTGGGGCGGTTCTAAAACAATTCCATATATTTTTTGACACGCCGCCGCCCGCCATCGAGCAAGGTTTTACTCCTAATTAGGGATAAAACAGCTCATGGCGGGCGGCGGCGTTGCCCTGATCGGCACCACGCTGGTTCCGCTGCTCTCCGGTCTTTTTAGTTGATGCACCTCATCCATTCTCTCGCCCTCTCCCATCCCATCGGGAGAGGGCTTAAAGGAGGGATGCCCTCTTGAACTTCATATGGGACAAAATTACAGAGTGGCTTAAAGAACTGCTGGTCAGCGGCGTTGTAAGCAATCTGTCCGGGCTGTTCGACAGCATTAACAGCAAAGTTGCCGATGTTGCTGGTACAGTCGGTGCCTCGCCGCAGACATGGAACAGCAGCATATTCAACATGATCCGCAGCCTGTCTGAGAACGTCATGGTTCCCATTGCAGGGATCATCCTAACCTTCGTTATGTGCCTCGATCTGATCCAGATGCTGATTGACCGCAACAATATGCACGACGTGGATACCTGGATGTTCTTCAAATGGGTATTCAAGACCTTCTGCGCGGTTCTGATCGTAACGAACACCTGGAACATCGTCATGGGTGTGTTTGATGTAGCCCAGCATGTGGTCAATCAAGCCGCCGGCGTGATCATCGGCGACACGGCTATGGATATCAGCACATTGATGGGCGACATTGAGGCGCGGCTCATGGAAATGGAGATTGGCCCGCTGTTTGGGCTGTGGTTCCAATCTTCTCTGATCGGCATCATTGCTTGGGCACTGAGTATCTGCATCTTTATCATTACCTATGGGCGTATGATCGAGATCTACATGATTACCTCCGTCGCGCCGATTCCCATGGCTACTATGGTCAATCGCGAGTGGGGTCAGATGGGGCAAAACTATCTCCGCTCCCTGTTTGCCCTCAGTTTTCAGGCGTTTCTGATCATGGTGTGCGTTGGTATCTATGCCGTTCTTGTGCAGAACATCAGCGTCGAGAGCGACGTTGGCGCGGCGCTTTGGACATGTATCGGATATACCGTTCTGCTCTGTTTCACGCTTTTCAAGAGCAGCAGCGTGGCCAAATCCGTTTTCAATGCTCACTGATCGCCATGAAGGAGGACACAATGCATTACACAAGCAAACGCGAATGGCGGCGTCACCTTCGCAAGCGCAAGCCCAAGCGTCAGGGCAGCAGGCATCAGGCCGGCAAAAAGTTGCCTGTTCGCATTTCTCAAAATCAGAAGGCGTATCAGCTTGCATGGCGTAAGCGTCAGCGCCGCAGAATGGGAGGTTAATTCATGGCATACGTTCCTGTTCCCAAGGACTTGACGCGCGTCAAGTCCAAATTCATTTTCAACCTTACAAAGCGCCAGGTCGTTTGTTTCGGCCTGGGCGCTCTCGTGGGTGTGCCTATGTTCTTTTTGACAAAGGACACCATCGGCCCGAGTATGGCGGCGCTCGTCATGATCGCTGTCATGCTGCCGTTTTTCATGTTCGCCATGTATGAACGACATGGGATGCCACTCGAAGTACTCATAAGTCACTACATTCAAGCACGCTACATCCGTCCCCGAAAGCGTGTCTATCAGACAGAAAACTTCTACGCCACCATCGACCAAAACATCCGCAACAGACGGGAGGTGAAGAAAATTCTTCATGGCAAAGCGTAAAGAGAAAATCAAGCTCACACGCGCGGAAAAGCGACAACTACAGGAGCTGATGGCCCGAAATCAGCAAAAAAGCAGGAAAGGGCCGCATACCGTTCAGGACACTATCCCATATCAGCGAATGTGGCAGGATGGCGTCTGCCGCGTGACGGATCACTATTACACTAAGACCATTCAGTTTCAGGACATCAACTATCAATTAGCCCAGAACGACGACAAGACTTCAATCTTTGAGGGATGGTGCGACTTCCTGAACTACTTTGACAGCAGCATTCATTTGCAGCTTTCGTTTCTGAACCTGACTGCGGAAGCGGAAGCCTTTGAACAGAGCATCCTGATTCCCGATAAAGGTGACGGTTTCAACGATGTGCGGCACGAATATGCCCAGATGCTGCAAAACCAGCTGGTCAAGGGCAACAACGGCCTGACGAAAACCAAGTTCATCACCTTCGGCATCGAAGCGGAGAACTTCAAGGCCGCGAAGCCGCGGCTGGAACGCATTGAAATTGATCTGCTGAATAACTTCAAGCGTCTCGGCGTGTCCGCGTCTCCATTGGATGGCCGAGAGCGGTTAAAGCTCATGCACGATATGTTCCAAATGGACACCCAGCCCTTCCTCTTCGACTGGAAATGGCTCTCGCCCTCCGGACTTTCGACCAAGGACTTCATCGTTCCATCCAGCTTTGACTTCCGTGACAAGCACACCTTCGGGATAGGCAATAGGCAGGGCGAGGTCAGCTTCTTCTCCATCCTTGCGTCTGATCTGAATGACCGCTGCCTGGCCGATTTCCTCGCCATGGAATCCAGCCTCATCGTGTCCGTCCATATTCAGGCCATTGATCAGGTTGCAGCCATTCGCGACGTGAAGCGCAAGATCACCGATCTCGACAGAATGAAGATCGAGGAACAGAAGAAAGCGATCCGATCGGGATATGACATGGACATCATTCCAAGCGATCTGGCCACCTATGGCGGCGAAGCCAAGAAGCTGCTGGAAGACCTGCAAAGCCGCAACGAGCGCATGTTCCTCATTACCTTCCTGGTGATGAACACCGCCGACAACAAAAAGCAGCTCAACTTGAATGTCAAGCAGGCGCAGAGCATTGCTCAGCAGCACAACTGCCGGTTGATTCCGCTGGACTTTCAGCAGGAAAACGGCATGGTCTCCTGCCTGCCTCTGGGATACAACGCGGTCAAAATCCAGCGCGGTCTGACAACCTCATCCACCGCGATCTTCATCCCCTTCACATCGCAGGAGCTGTTCCAGTCCACCGGGGAGGCATTGTACTGCGGGCTGAACGCTCTTTCCAACAACCTGATTATGGTTGACAGGAAAAAGCTCAAGAATCCAAACGGATTGATTCTCGGTACGCCCGGCTCGGGCAAATCGTTTGCGGCCAAGCGTGAAATCAGCAACGTCCTCCTCGTGACCGACGATGACATCATCATCTGCGATCCCGAGGGCGAATATTATCCGTTGGTCAACACCTTTCACGGACAGGTTATCCGCATCTCGCCCACAAGCAGCAACTATATCAACCCGATGGACATCAATCTGGATTACAGCGACGATGATAACCCGCTGTCGCTCAAATCGGACTTTATCCTGTCGCTCTGTGAGCTGATCGTTGGCGGGCGGGATGGATTGCAACCTATTGAAAAGACGATTATCGACCGTGCGGTTCACATCATCTACCAACCCTACCTCAATGATCCCAGGCCGGAGAATGTGCCGATCCTTGAAGACCTGTACAACGCCCTCCGGCAGCAGGAGGAAAAGGAAGCGCAAAAGCTGGCCACGGCGCTGGAAATCTATGTGTCCGGCTCCCTCAACGTGTTCAATCATCGTACCAACGTGGATGTGAATAACCGGCTTGTGTGCTATGACATCAAGGAGCTGGGCAAACAGCTCAAGAAGCTGGGCATGCTCATCGTGCAGGATCAGGTCTGGGGCCGCGTGACCGCTAACCGGGCCGAAGGCAAATCGACCCGATACTATGTGGACGAATTCCACATGCTGCTCAAGGAAGAGCAAACCGCCGCCTACAGCGTGGAGATTTGGAAGCGCTTTAGAAAATGGGGCGGCATTCCAACCGGAATCACGCAGAACGTCAAAGACCTGCTGGCTTCCCAGGAAATCGAGAACATTTTCGAGAACAGCGACTACATCTACATGCTCAACCAGGCTGCCGGAGACCGTGAGATTCTGGCTAAAAAGCTGGGCATCTCCCCGCACCAGCTCTCCTATGTCACGCAGAGCGGCGAGGGCGAAGGTCTGCTGTTCTATGGCAGCGTCATTTTGCCCTTCCAGGATCGCTTCCCCAAGAACACCAAGCTCTATAGCATCATGACCACCAAGCCTAATGAAAAGTTCTGAACAATGGAAAGAAATGCGAAGAACGGCTGAGTTTCAGCCGTTCTTGCCTAAATGTCTTTCGATAAAAATTTTTGTTTTGTCGTCATAGCGATTGTAGCCAGGATACCCCAGATCACGCAATGCATCTGAAATGCCCCGAAGCTCTTTGTCGAAATTGTTTGTAATCATAGACACACGCTCCTTTCAAGGTGGTGTGTCTATTGTCGTTGAAAGGAGACACCCATGCAATTATTATCGAAAGTTTTTTCTGTAAAAATGGTTTATAGGCAGCTTATTACAATTATTCTTTCCATTTATAAAAACTTTTCATTACACGATATTATGTAAAGCTTTGCATAACCGCCCCACTGAGGTTCACGCCTCGTAACACAATCAAGATCGGAGGAGTATACCAGATGGAACAGAACCGAAACCGCGGCTCTCCCCGGCTGCTTTTCTCCAAAGAAGAGCTGGATAATCCTGCTCTGTCCCGGCCTGCAAAGAAGGCAGCCAAGGCGGCTGACAAGTATGAAGCCGCACAAAAGAAGCTGCCTACCCGACACCGGCTGAGGCTCACCCGGGAAGAAATCGAAACCGGACAGGCGGCGGTGGAAACGGCAGATGCTGAACCTGCCATGCCCCAATCTCCGGCCGCAGCTTCCAAGGCAACAGGGCAAAGTTCGCTCATACGCTCGCCAGAATCTCCAAAGGTTCCTAATGCCGCTAAAAACACCGGAAGTCTCGTCCCGAACCCACAGACTTCGACGGCTAAAACAAAGTCGAAGGACGCGGTGACGCAGCGCGCCCGGAAGAAAGCCGTTCGGTTGCGCTTTGAAGAAGAACAGGTAAAGAAGCCCTCTCGGATGATTCATCCAACGGAGCGCACAGTTGGCAAAGTCCATGACCAGCTTCACCGGCAGCTTTCAGAGGCCAATGAGGATGACAATTCCGCGATGGACGCTGTTCTCCAGGGCGATCAGTTGAGCGAATCTGCCCTGCAAATGGGCGAGCATGCCTATTATGCGCATAAGCTCCGCCCCTACAGAAAAGCTGAACAGGCGGAGAAGGCACTCGATCAGGCTAATATTCGGTATCTGCAAGCAAAGCAGCGAGACGAATCCCCGCGCTTTAGCAGCAGTCCACTGTCACGCTGGCAGCAGAAGCGGGCGATTCGCAGAGAATACATGGCGGCAAAGGCCGGAAGGTCTTCCATGGGCGGGACGGAATACACCGCAAAGGCAGCGCAAAAGGCCGCTCACGGCACGGAGACTGCGACAAAAAAGATAGCCGACTATTTTGGAAAGCACCCTACGGCGCTGATGGTCATTCTGCTCGGTGCCATGCTTCTGGTTGTCATGAGCAGCCTGCAATCCTGTTCGCCGCTCGTCCAGTTCGTGCTGGAATCCATCGTGATCGGCACCTATCCTGCCGAGGATGACGACGTGCTTGCCGCCGAGCGTGCTTACGCGGCAAAAGAGCGAGAGCTTCAGGACGAGATGGAGCGCTATGAGCAATATCATCCCGGCTATGACGAGTACCATGTCGAGGCCGCGGAAATCTGGCATGACCCCTATGTGCTCATCGCCATCATTTCCGCGTACTTTGACGGGCAGGAATGGACTTTGGAATCCGTTTATCCTGTGATCGAGAAATACTTCAATCTGCAATATGTCGTCACACAGACCATTACGACGGAAACCAGATACCGCACGGAACCGACAACCGGCACGCAGATCGTGACCGACCCGGTAACGGGTGAGCAGCACACTGAGTCGTATACCTATGGCGTGCAGGTGCCGTATACTTACAGCATCTGCAACGTTAAGCTGGAAAACAAGAATCTCTCCCATTTGCCTGTGGTCAGCATGAGCCATCATACGATGGGCATGTATGCGCTGTACATGGCCTCTCACGGCAATATGGAGGGTATATTCTCCGGCAACCCGCACGCTGTTCCCCTCAAAGACCCCATGCTCTACGACATCCCGCAGGAGACCCTGGATGCCGATCCCAGCTTTGCCGCGCTCATGGAAGAAGCGACCAAGTACATTGGCTACCCCTATGTCTGGGGCGGAGCCTCCCCGGAAACGTCCTTCGACTGCTCTGGTTTTGTCAGCTATGTGTTTTCCAACAGCGGTGTCTACAATACCGGACGCCTTGGAGCCAAGGGGCTGCGCAGCCTGTGCCGCGATGTGCCAGAGGAACAGGCAAAGCCGGGAGACATCGTGTTCTTTGACGGCACGATGGGCGAGGATGTCGCAGGCATTACCCACTGCGGCATTTATGTGGGCAATCACAAAATGCTGCACTGCGGAAGTCCCATCGGTTATGCCGACCTCACTGATTCCTACTGGCAAACGCACTTCCATTCGTTCGGGCGGGTTCCGAACTGACCACCAACCACAGGGGCCTTGCAAGTCGCAGGGCTCCTTTTTCATGCCTATCACTGAAAGGAGTATCCCCATGATGATGAATCGAAACAGCACCAACCAGACCATTTCCACTTCAAAGCAGATCATCGCCGCCATCCTGGCGTTTATCCTGATGTCGGTGTTTCTTCCCGTTTTGAGCGCCCACGCAGAGGTAACTGAAAGCGAAGTCGACTTCGCATCCACTTTCGATATGGATGGGTGGAACGGCGAGGATGTGATTCTGGAAGATCCGCAGTATTTTCTGGATATCGAGGAAGAGCCGGATGAAGCCATTCCCGTGATTACCTCGGCTGGCAAGTCCAACGTGAAGATTGGCGGGGTCAAGTCGAAACACAAGCTGGTCAGTTACACCATTCCGGAACAGCTTCTGGAGGCCGATCCTAACTTCCTTGCGCTGATGATTGAGGCCGAGAAGTATATCGGCTACCCCTATGTGTACGGTGCCAGCAACCCCGACATCGGCTTTGATTGCTCTGGCTTCGTCTGCTGGGTATTCAATCACTCCGGTCTGGGCGATATTGGCCGGTTGGGTGCCAATGGGCTTTACTCCCTGTGCAGTGATGTCAGCAAGGACGATGCGCGTCCCGGTGATCTCGTGTTCTTTGAAAAGACCATGGGAGCCAATGTCAAGGGCATCACCCATGTAGGCATCTATGTAGGCAGCAATATGATGATCCATGCAGGCGACCCGGTAGGCTTTGCTGACCTCAAGAGCAGCAAATGGTCGAAGCGGCTTTATGGATTCGGTCGCCTGCCGATTGATTGAGGTGAAGAACTTGAACGATAAGAAAAAGAAACGATACCCCACTGACCGGCTGAAGCTCCACGCGCTCCTTGAGAAAAAGGAGCAAGACCTGATCGAGCTGCAAGAGGAAGTCGAGGAGCTGCGCCGTCTGGTGAAGCAGGCTGACCACACTGCGATTCACGCGACGGCAGACATGTACAACGTCACGCCTGAGCAGCTAGCGGAAATCATGAAATCCATCTTTGGAGAAAAGCCGCTTCCTGAGCTGCCCAAGGATTTGACGGTTGCTTCTGGCGAGCATGACATTCCTCATGGAGAGGAGGACGAATCCTGATGATAATGATGTATAAGCGCGTACTGCCCCAGCTTCTGGCCCTGCTGCTCCTGCTTCTGGCGATGGCAACGGCGTTCGGCTCGATTCGGGCCGTCGCAGAGGACGAACCCACGCCCGAACCCACGGCGATCCCGCAGGAGGCGGTTTCGCCGTACCGGATTGTCCTCATGGCACCTGGCGGCTGGTGCAGCAATCAGCAAGCTGTCATGAAGGTGTCCGTGACGGACAAAAACAGTCTTGGCTGGCACAAAATCGAATACCGCATGAATGACGGCGGCTGGATTGACTGTGAAAATGAGTTCGTGGGCGGCTATGCCGAATTGAGCCTTCAGGCGAATGGTGTTTTTACGCTCCGCATGACCGATCCTCACGGCCATCAGTTTGAGGAAAGCACCGAGGTAAAGTGCATTGACCTGACCGCGCCGGTCATCTCCGCGTCCATCAACGGCACGATGCTCCAGGTCGATGCGAAGGACGATCTGTCCGGTGTCGCCGGGGTGCAGGTCAACAGTATGCTGTTTACCGCGCTGACCAATGGCGCGCTGAACGTGGAGCTGGATCAGAACATGAATCAGTTCGAGAAGCTGGCCGTTCGCGCGTTTGACTACGCGGGCAATTTCTCCGAGCCGGTTTCGCTGGACAATCCGCACTATGTCAAGCCGCCTGAGCCGACACCTATGCCTACAGCCACAGCAAAGCCCACGAAGAAGCCCGCCAGCGCCGACAACGAAGCAGTAAGCACGCCCAGCGCTGCCCCTGCTGTTACGCCATTTCCCACGCAAAACCGCCACCAGGGGCTGGGCAGCTCCCTGATTTATGTCCAGGATGAGCCTGATCCAACGCCCGAACCAACCGCCGCGCCTACGCCGGAGCCGATCATCAAGACCGAGTATATCACCATCGGCCCGGGGATGCCCTATCAGGCGGACGGCAACGCGCATACGCTGGATGTATTGTACTCGGCTGCGACAAATAAACAGTTTATCACGCTCCAGACCAAGAGCGGCAACACGTTCTATCTGGTGATTGATTACGACAAGCCGATTGACGAGGAAGCAGAGCTATATGAAACCTACTTTCTCAATCTGGTGGATGAGCGCGATCTGCTGGCGCTCATGTCGGACGAAGAAAAAGAGGCCGTACCCACTCCCACGCCGGAGATCATCTATGTGACGCCTGAACCCACAGCGGTTCCCATCGCCACCGCGCCGCCAGCACAGGCCGATACGCCGCAAACCGCTCCTAATCGGATGACAGCACTCATCGCGTTAGTGGCTATCGTAGCCATCGGCGGCGTTGGCGCTGCCGTCTTTTTCAGCAGTAAAAAGCGTTCCGCTGCTCACCGCCCTGACAACGACTTCGACATGGGCGATGATGAGGACGAAGACGAACAGGAAAACGAAGCGTAAGACAGCCCTGCGGAGTCCTCAAACTCCGCAGGGTTTATACATGGAGGAAACCATATGGAATTGATCATTACCGAAAAGGCAAGCGTCGCGCGGACGATTGCCTCCGTCCTGAACGTAACTGAACGCGCAGACGGGTATCTGCGCGGCAGGGACACGCTCATCAGCTGGTGCATCGGACACCTGGTTGAGCTGGCGCTGCCCGAAGCCTATGACCCCAAGTATGTGCGCTGGCGCTACAAGGATTTGCCGATTCTCCCGGCACAGTGGCAGTACAACGTATCCGAAGCAACGAAGAAGCAGTTCGGCATCCTCAAGTCGCTCATGAACGATGAGCGCGTGACCGGAATCATCTGCGCCACCGATGCAGGACGCGAGGGCGAGCTGATTTTCCGGTTGGTCTACAAGAAAGCCGGTTGCACGAAGCCTTTCAAGCGCCTGTGGATCAGCTCGTTGGAAGACAGCGCAATCCGAGAGGGCTTTGCCCATCTGCGAGACAGCGGCGACTATGACCGGCTCTACGAAGCCGCGCTTGCCCGTTCCAAGGCAGATTGGATTGTCGGCATCAACGGTACAAGGCTGTTCTCGACACTCTATCATAAAAAGCTGGTGGTCGGGCGCGTCCAAACGCCTACGCTGGCAATGCTGGTGGAGCGTGAAGGCAAAATCTCCACCTTCCACAAGGAGAAATACTTCAATGTCCATATCAGCAAAGACAACCTGACGGCGGACCTGGAAAAGGTCAAAACCGAAGACGAGGCGAAGGCGATTGCGGCGGCTTGCGATAAAAAGCAAGCCGTCGTTTCTTCTCTCAAGAAGGAGACGAAGACGGTCAACCCGCCAAAGCTCTATGATCTGACCACCTTGCAGCGGGAAGCCAACCGCTACTATGGCTTTACCGCCCAGCAGACGCTCGATCTGGTGCAGTCCCTCTATGAGAAAAAGATGTTGACCTATCCCCGGACGGACAGCCAGTTCATCACCGAGGACATGGAGGGCACTGCCCGTCAGGTGATCGGCATTGTCTGCCGTAAGCTGCCGCTCTTTGAAGGCATCGCCCATGAGCCGGACATCGGGCGAATTACCAACAACGCCAAAGTCACTGACCATCACGCTATCATCCCCACCGCCCAGCTTGAAAAGCAGGATCTCGCCGAGCTGCCGGAGTCGGAGCAGAAAATCATCCGGCTTATCGCCATGCGCCTTCTGAGCGCTACCGGTGAGAAGCACATCTATGACGAAACTTCGGTCACGCTCACTTGTGAGGGTTACGAGTTCAAGGCAAAAGGCAAAACGGTCGTGCAGGATGGGTGGAAGGCGATTGAGCGCTGCTTCAAGGAAACGCTCAAGAGCAAGGAAAAGGACGAGCCGGAACACTCGCTGCCTTCTCTGAAAGA
>OLOW01002777.1_pt1 | contig 11565 bp, 5 predicted proteins | sample 1672801 | NCBI WGS metagenome assembly OLOW01 (sample SAMEA3136725, study PRJEB25190) | human gut metagenome | biome: human gut; feature: human-associated habitat; material: faeces | place: Austria | collected 2013
CATATCTCTCTGACTGGTATTTGCTTGCGCTGCAAAGCGATGGCGATCCGGATGGAAAGCTGCAGGAAGCCGCAGATTATTTTGATATTCCCGGCATTACCAGTGCGAAACAATCCATACTGGATACATTTGCGAAAGCATTGCCGCTCGACACCGAAGGCGCCGCAAAACTGGCCGTTCAGAAAATTCAGGCAGAAAAAGAACGGCTGCAATACTTTGAGGACACCGAGCATACGCAGTTGGCTGTCGATGCGGTTAAAAATTTTGATATTGCCTATCGGACAGTAGACGGATACCTGCACCAAACCAGAGAAGACGCCGATTTTTCCCGCAGTGAAATCAATCAGATCTTAGCGGTCGAAGAAGGCGTCGATTTTTCAGACATAGACTCGGTTGCGAGAGGGCAGCAGCAGCTCAGCGTTTTCCATTCTGCCGTAGCCCAGCAGCACCAGCAGAAGCTGGACGAGGCATGGACCGGACTGGATATCAAGCGGCGGTCTGTTGCGACAGGGATTCCAAACGGAGAGCCGCTCGTCTTTGACACTCCAGAGTTCGCCGCACAAGCACAGCAGATCGCCGACCAATTACGGCAGCGGATGATCACATATCAGAAAAGCGCAAATGCGGAAGCTGCGTTTAAGACGATGCTCGACCATCTTGCATATGAAGGGCTCCCGGCAGAGCTGCTTGCCTGCTATACGGCAGAGCTGAACCGCCTGCTGCGCGAGATCGACCAGAAAGAACGCACTGCATTGGGGCAGGAATACCCCACCAGAGAAGCGGCAGCAAACGCACGGCAAACATATACGCAGTTGGAGCAGAGCGTTCATAAGCCGGACGCCCCCAAACATGCGGAGGCGATCCGAAAGCAGATTGCACAGGCTGATTTACCGGAGGCAACAAAAGAAGCGCTCCGAACCACACTCTTTCAGAAGGAGCATGCAACACGGATCGCCGCTGCGAAGGGATTTGGAAAAGCAAGCACATGGATTCTGATTGCCGTAATCATAGTGAGTCATTTTCTTTCCCTGTCCTGCACACAGGCTTTTTTAGGCAGACGCTTTTATATTCTGGGTTATTCCTATATGCTCAGCGACCTGAATATCTGTGATCGGCTGTCTTTCTGGGATGGCATCAAGAATGCGGTCGTTGTCTTCGGCCACTGCGCCGGCGATATCTTTATAAAGAGCTTTCACGAATTTTTTGCAGGTTTCCACAATGGCTTTCTGGCCGGAGTTGTCTGGGCCGTTGTCGGCATCTTCTGGACGCTGATCAAGCATGCGTTCCTTGCAATCCCACGGTACATTCTGTGCCTTGTCACCGTATTTTTTCAGAAGGCTTCCATCTTTTATTACGTTGGATATGCGCTTGGCACATGGCCGCTGTTCCGGGTGCTCAGCGCGTACAGCAACAAGGGAGAGGAAGAAGAAAACATCCGCCGTCAGGTCGAAGGAAACTCGTAAGGAGAAGAATTGAAATGAGAAAACAGCATTTTTTACACATCCTGATCATTTTTGTGATCTGTTTTTCATGTCTGCTGGCGATCACGGGCTGCGGCGGCTGTAACAATGCCTGTTATGATTGCGGAAGCTGCACAACGAATTCATGTCTGAAGTCCTGCAACTGTGCAACAAAATCCTGCGCAACGTGCGTCGAATGCGCGGGCTGCGGATATTTCTGCGAAGGCTGCAGAAGCCCCTTCGTGGATTAAGGAACAGAACATGTGTCCGAATTTTACATTTACGATCCACGGGCTTGCGTCGTTCTCACTTCCAGCCTACTCGGTATTTGCCTGCATCGGTCTGCTTTTTATGATGCTGTTTTTATATGCAAAAACGCAGCAGATCGGGGTCTCATTTTTGCGGTTCCTTCTGCTCGTCGGGGCAATGGCGGCAGGCGTTGGTATTGGCAGTAAGGTGCTATTCGCACTGACGCAGATCCCGGAATTTCTGAAGGAGCCGACGCTTCGGAATCTTGGGGAAATAATCTGGACGAGCGGGTTTGTATTTTACGGCGGTTTATTCGGAGCGATATTGGCCGTAAAGCTCTATGCAAAGGTGTTCCGCCTGAACGGACAAACCTTTCTTGACCAGATCGCGCCCGCATTCCTGCTTTTCCATTTCTGGGGAAGGATCGGCTGCTTTTTTGCAGGCTGCTGCTACGGAAAACCCGCCGACTGGGGAATTGCCATGCAGCAGACACCGGACGTGCCACGCATTCCGATTCAGTTGATCGAAACGGGCTGTCTGCTTGTTATTTTCACAGGACTGCTCCTGCTGCAGCGCCGAAGGTCCCATGCTCCTGCGCTCCGGATTTATCTCATTTCCTATGCAGTCTGCCGGTTTGCGCTGGAATTTTTCCGTGGGGACGAATTGCGCGGCATCTGGCTGGGCCGCTCTACATCGCAGTGGATTTCACTGGCAATTATCCTGTATTTTGCGTTAGCCGCTTTGCTTACAGACATGAATCATCGTATCCATCACACAGAAAACTGGAGGAAAATGAACAATGAAAAAGAAAACAGCAATTCCAATTCTATTATGCGCGGTATGTCTGGTGACACTTCTGAGATGTCAAAAGACGGAGTCAGACAAAAGTACCGAGACAGTGAACGATAGCAGCAGTCAAAACAGACTTGCGGAAGAGGCAGTATTACCAGAAGATTCTCAAAACGATACCCCAAGCGGGGATAGCTATGAAGAATTTGAGGGATCTGGATATATTGCCGACGGTTGTTACTTTGAATTTATTGATATGACGGTGGACGATGCTGATCGTGAAAAACCGCTTCTCTACCTCACGTATCGAATTACAAACACAGGAAAGATACCATTTGTTCCGGACAATATGTTCACAGTACAAGTCAGGCAGGCAGAAGTTGAAATCGATAGAGTGAATGAGAAATCGATTGGCTATGACCGACTATTGGAGCAGGATTTACATGCGGATATTTTGGACGTTTATTCTCTTCGGAACGCAAACGATTATCTGTATGTCGACGTTTACTCTACCACAGAAAATGTTAGGAGTGCGAACATTTTTGATATCTATAACGGCTACACAGATGTGACGACTAGCGGATGGACATCACGTGACGAAAGCACAGGCAAAATATATATAGAACCGACAACATTTCGGTGTCCAGAAGTTTCACATAGAGAAATAAGCTATAAAGTAGCAGTCCCAGAGGAATGGTTTGATAAGACAGATTATGTATGTGAAAGAAGAGGAGGGGGCAGCATGGTGACATTCTACAGCCTCCGCGAACGAAATATCGGCGGCAGAGGAGTGCTTTTTGCACTTGGATGGTTTGAATCGGAGTACAATTATGGATGGGCGGGAGATTCGGAATTGCTAGGAACGGTTCATGCTCCTTGGGACAAAGAATATAATCTAGTCGCAATTTACCCGAACTTCGATCAATTTGATATTGTTGACGAGGAATCATATCGTGCTTTATTTGATGAAGTTGCGAATATTCTCGCATCAGTCCAGATTGAAGGGGCTGAGTATTCGCCGGCGTAGTAAATGTATTGAATCCCGTGGGAGGTGTATTTCTCGGCGGCGATAATATTTGCTGTCGAATAATGTTTCCTTAAATTGTTCTCCAATTAAGAATCCCACTGCTTTTTCATAAGTGGTGGGATTCATTACTTGATTACAATTTTTTCTTGTGTTATATTTAATAATAAACGTGAATTTTTTGTAATTTGAGGATGGGCGTATATATGAAATCAGCGAGCGACTTGATCGGGAACGAATACTTGGAATGGAAGCCCGGAACACCGTATATCTTATCATCGCAGACCGGGCGTGGAAAAACAACATTCGTTATGACGCGGCTGTTGAAAAATGCTGCCGCACAGAATAAAGACGTTTTGTATATTTGCAACCGTAAAGCCCTGTATGCTCAGGTGGATCAGATTGCCGCAGACATGACGCAGAGTTTTAAAAATTCTTTTTCCCTTACAGAAGAAGAAAGCAGACACTTAGTCATCCAGACATATCAGGCTTGCGAAACTAAAATGGAAAGTCCTTTTCGTTTTTCTGGAAAACTGTATGTGATATTTGATGAAGCACACTATTTTCTGGAGGATGCTTCCTTTAATAGTGGAACAAATCTATGGTCGGACTGGATAAGAGAATTTTATGGGAAGACAATCAATGCGGGGACCCCAATTTGTGTCTTCATGACAGCAACCCCCGAGCCATTGATGTGTTTTCTTGCAATGAATAACGAAAAGACATCATTCGGGTCAGACTCTCTTTTTTGTAATATCAGGAAAATGTTTCAGCGAAGATCGTGGTTGTGCGATAACATAGATTTCTTAAAAAGAGAGTTTTATATGTATGATGGAAGCAGTGACAATAAATCAAAGAAAAATCTATGCGAAAGGGTGCTTAATGAGTATCCAGAGATAGGAAGGTATCAGCGCGAGCTTCAAGACCTAGATATCTACAGAGATGGAAAGGCTTACATTCAAACGGCACTCGATTCTAAAGACGGTGTTCAGGAGATTCGCGATGATTTGGATTATAGCTATGTAGAAGAATGTTATTTCCGGGATTTTATTGAGATAGTCGATAATATCTGCAAAACTGATGAGAAATGGTTAATTTTCATCAATGACTCGGTTAAAGGACAGCAATTTGCTCAAGAGTTGAATACATTGGGAATTGAGACGGTGTTTACTAACGCTTCCCTCAAAAACACGTCAGCGGTGAAGGAGCAATTGAAACAGTTGGAAACTAAACAGTCATTTTCGTGCAGGGTCTTAATATCTACGTCTATTCTCGACTGCGGAATTAACGTTATAGACGATGCGGTTCGAAATATTGCGATTTTCAACGTAGAAAAGACTGCATTTATGCAAATGCTTGGACGTGTTCGCGTCCGGGATAATCAAAAACTGCGATTATATATTAAAGCCTATACTGCACAGGAGATCCGAAACCGTATACAGTATACCTGCAAAATAATCCATATAATGTATAACTTCTATATGCTGCACCAGAATGAATATTCAGGAAATGGTACGACATTTCATTATAAACCAGTTATGCGTATGGATCAGCGCAAAAAATTCTTGAGGGAATTGAAGGGCTCAAATTATAACGCTATTTCTTTCAAGCCAAAACTAATGATTGGAAACAACAAGGTAAATCCAAGCGTAATAGACGCATGGAAAGAAGAAAAGATTCTTTCCGAATATGAAATAAATAGAAATTATCTGGTCCATTCTCTTTATGTGTTGTATTGTTTTGATCAGGCAAAAAAATATACGCACGAGGGAAAAATCGACGACATATACTACCTGAAATACCAACTTTCTTGGCTTGGAAAGAAATATGATGAGAGCCGTTGGGTTTCTTATACACGGCAGCGGGATGAAATAGCAACACTCTTAGACGAATATCTAGGCAACGAAGATGGCATGCTTTCTGAGGAGCAAGACGTGTTTGCAGAGAAAGTATTTGAGCTTTTATGCCGAATGTCAGTAATTCCAAGCACAGCGAAAAAGAACAGCAGTGCATTAAAGAGAACCGGGCATACACCCGGAAAAAACATACTGAATAAATGCTTTGAAGAAATTGGACTGCCATATATCATCGCGTCAAAATCAAAAATGCAGAATGGAAAACGTGAACAGCGGTGGTATGTAAAGAGGATAGATGCCGAAACTGACGAATGATGATGCCTTTCTATTTCTGTCGGAATCACAAACGAAAAATGTCTGATAAGAACATCCGTATTGATTGTCATATTTTTAATTGTCTGATATGATAAAACTGTAAAAAGTTTTTGGCTTCAGAGAAATACCGTGCTTTGAAGGCTACTAATGCTATGCATATACGCTGAAAGCGGAGGAGCATATGTCCAAACTGACAGACATTAAATATCGGATAGATCAAATGGATGGCGGGGAGTTTCAAAATCTGTGTGATGAATACCTTACCTGCCGGGGCTATAGAGCGCAATATCCATTTGGTATGAAAACCGGTACCAATAAGACAGCAAAGGGAAATCCAGACACCTATTTTATAGGCGAAGATGGTAGGTATATCTTTGCTATGTACACAACGCAAGATGGTGATTTTGTAAATAAAGCAATAGCAGATCTGGAAAAGTGCTTTGATGCCAGTAAAACGGGACTAGAGCCGGAAAAGCTTGAGGAAATTGTGTATTGTCATACATACGGAAGATTGTCGGCAGGCGAAGCTCAACTGCTGCGTCAATATTGCGAAGACCGCAATACACGGCTTACCTTAATTGGAACAGACGAAATAGCCAGCGATCTGTATAAAAAGTATCCACGATTAGCAGCAGATTTCTTGGGTATCAGCGTAGACACAGGGCAGATTTTATCAACCTCTGAGTTTGTACGGTTATGTGATGCAAATGTTATGTCAGCGCCATTATACACTGAGTTTTTATTCCGCGAAGAAGAACTGAAATCTGCCAAGGAAAAACTTTGTCAAAGCAACGTGCTGGTTCTCACGGGTCCTGCCGGAGTTGGAAAGACAAGGTTGGCTCTTGAGGTGTGTAAAGAGCTTTCTGAAGAAACGGGAATGGCGGTTCTATGCGTCAAGAATAATGGCGTGGAGATTTATGACGACTTAATTGCTGCGATTGAACCAGATAGAGAATATTTGGTATTTGTGGACGATGCAAATGAATTGACAGAATTGAATCTTGTTCTGTCGTTTCTTCCGGGCGGCGCATTTGGACACCGCTGCATTAAAAAGCTAGTCCTTACTGTGAGAGATTATGCAAAACAGCGAGTGATCCAACAAATACTTGATGTAGCACGGCCGGAAATATTGAAAATAGGATTGCTGAAAGATGGACAGATCAAACAGCTTGTAGAGAAAAACTATGGCATTATAAACTACAGATTCTTAGATCGCATTGCTCTGATTGCGGAAGGTAATGCAAGGCTGGCTATGCTCGCGGGTAAAGTAGCCGCAGAGCATGATTGCTTGGATGCAATTCGGGACGCAACGGAACTATATGAGCATTATTATGAAAAACAGTTGAAAAGTCTTGCAGCCGGTGAGACTTGGATTATATCAGCTGGAATTATGGCATTTGTTCATGTCCTTCGATTAGATACCTTGGAACGGATGCAAGCTGTTTTTCAATTCTCTAATTTGACAAGGGAACAGTTTATCGCAGATGTACATCAACTCAATCAACTGGAGTTAGCAGATCTGTGTCACGATACCGCTGTCAGAATGTCTGATCAGTGTTTTAGTAATTACCTGCTTAAATATATTTTTGTAGACACTAAAAAAATTTCCCTGAGTCAAATGATTGAAGTATGCTTCTTCATCAACAAGGAAAAAACAATTGAAGCGTGCAATACGCTGTTGAACCTTTTTGCGGAGAAAACAGTACAGGAATATATCAAAGAGCAAATTGAAGCAGTATGGGATAGGCTGCGCCCTGAAGCAGACAGGTTTATCCCATTTTTCAGAGCATTCTTTCCTATACGACCGACAAATACGCTCACAATATTAAATGACTTGATTTGCGAGACAGAACAGCACGACGTTGATGTACGTTCTATCCCGTTTTCAAAAACAAAGAGCCACGACAATATAAATGACTTCATTATTGAAATTTTAGGTGGATTTGCTGGGCAGGAACAATTACAAACAGCAGTCGAATTATTATTGCTTTATTACAGCAAACGCCCAGAGTTATTTGGACAGGTATACAGTGCCTTTATTACCAAATTGGGTGCAAACGCAGCTTCAAAAAGCGACAATTACTATACACAAAGAACGGTGGTAGATTGTCTTTGCAATGCACTGGAGGAAAATGCAACAGAAGCAACGCAGTTGCTGTTTGTGCGCGTTGCTGAACAGTTTCTGAAGCTGCGATTCTCAGGGGTCGAGGGTGGGCGGCAGAATACCTTTTCTTACTATACGGCCGCTTTGGACAACCGCGAGTCTGTGCTGACATATCGAAAGCTTCTCTGGGAGCATCTTTCCTCCCTCTATGAGAACGGATGCTGCCGGGAAGAAATTGAAAGTCTTCTTTATGAGTATGGTAAAGATTGTTATAATGATGAAGACAACGCAATCGTTTTGAAAGAAATGGATGCCGTCGTATCAATCCTAGCGTTTTTTCAACCGGAAAAACTGCACCATTGCATAATAGCAGAAAACATCAAAAAGATTGCAGAACATGTGAAATATGACTATGGAGATCGGCTTATACCATTTTTAGAGTCAAGAAAGCTCATACTCTTTAATAAGCTCTATGCAAATCGAAGCGTACACCCAGACATGGATTATACTGCATACAGGTCTTGGCGCACGGAGCAAATTCAAAAACTTGTTGCAGAATTTGATCTTGATAGCTATCTATTTGTATTCCAGCTTTGTAAAGAAGCAATGCTGCTGCCGGAATACAGGCAATCGAGTCTTGCATCCGGGATAGAAATTGCAATCAACGGATGCTTTGAACGCAAAGAGCTTTATGTGTCTGTTGTAATTGAATACTTGAAGGAAGATACCCCCTGTGATATTGATGCAGACAGCATTTTTACGAATCTTTTCTGCATTATGCCAGCAACATCCGTTAAGAAACTCATCGACGATCACAGCTTTTCACAAAAGAACGCTTGGCTCTGGAATTTTTACACGCAGTTACCGGACGAGCAGGTATCTCTGGACTGGTTTGAAGACTTCTTAGCATATTTGGAGCTTGCACCGAAAAAACTCCGCAGCAAATATGAACGTCCTTTGAATAAAATTGTGAAATACGAGGGTGTGGATAAAGATGCTGTTATAAAAGCAAGCATGGTCATCGCTGCGCATTATAATGATGCTCCAGATGTTTTTGGCTTGTATTTTTCTTTTATACTGAACCCGTATTATGAAAAGGCAAGCACAGTAATAGATAGGTACAAAGATAACCTTGCGTTACTGGAAGATATTTATCTGAAATACCTTGATCTGCACGGTGACGAAGATCAAGATGGCGAGTTCCTTGCTGAGCTTTTCTGTAGGGATCCTGATTTTTTGTACTGTTATCTGGATAAAGCACTTGACCATATGGGAACGTCTTTCTATGCGCATAATTCTTGGGCAAGTCGGCTGCATTTTGTCTGGGACAATGAGACTTTTCAATCGTATCCAGAATTGATTTCAGACTACCTTTTTGAAAAAACAGGTGAAGAAGAATGGAGGTACAGTGCAATTATCAGCCAATTGCTTCTTTGCAAAAATGAAGACAGTGATATCGTTGCGAAACGGCAGAATGCTTGGATTCTTCATACAATTGAAATGCACGCTGCGGAGCCGACGAGAATGCACTATCTTTTTGGCGCAATCAGTGAAAGCAGTGAAAGCAGTGCTGATCGGCGCAGGATAGCACTGGAGAAATTTTTGAAGCTGAATGATGACTATGCTCTGTTTGAAAAGTTGCCGTTAGAATCCCCAAGTATAGGCGGTATCGGAAGTATGATTCCCTACATACAAGCCAGAATCGACTATTTCTTATCTTTGAAGCCACTACTCACTGGTGTGAAATTTTTGAAACATAGGCAGAGAATAGAACAAAGGATTGCATATTGGACAAAGCAAATAAAGGATGAGGAAATACAGGAGTTGTTAGATAACCTTGGATAATGATTGCGCCATCTGAAATTCTGCAGGCTCAATATGTGCTTGCTTTCCCTGACCCCATTTTGACCCCAACGTAATTGCGTCTGTTTGGGCATGTTCAGGATGGTGCGAACAATTGCGGATAAATAGTGTCCTAATTTAGTTGAATTAGGCATGTTCAGGAACGAATTTTGCGGCTCTGATTATTGTTGATCCCTCATAACCCGGAGGTCGGGGGTTCAAATCCCTCTCCCGCAACCATCTAGTAGAACCAAAAAAGATATCTACGCGAAAAACCCAGAAGTTTCAACGGCTTCCGGGTTTTTTTGCGCCCATTTTTTGAAGTTGGAAAAAAAGATATCAAAAAGGGTTTTGGCAAAATCAGTGGACTTGAACCTTTACCCACGCGATTTTGGGCCGCTTTTCCGGGAATTTTTCGGGAAAGCGGCTCTTTTTTGCTCTCGGCAAAATGTAGAATTTCGACCGGCGTTTTTGTTGGTCTTGCCGAACACGCACTCCAAGCACAGATACCAGCGCGTTAGCCAGCTGTGCGACGTTTCAGACGTTAAGACCGCAGGCAAGCCTCCACCCGCTTCAGGACGAAATCACAGCGTATTGGCGATGCTGGGACGCGAGAAAGCAAAGCACCCGCTGCCAGCGCAGCGGGTGGTCGTTTATCTGCTGGATCTCAGCAGAGCATCAGTTTTTAATGTCACGCCCATCATGTCCTTGTGGGCTTCACGGGTACCGCGCAGCAGCAGAAGGACGCAGACGCCCTCAACCACCTCGGGCTGTTCCTCGGCACGGGCAAGGGCTATGAGCTCGACGCGGAGCTCAACCGCAACCAGAGCGTGATGCTGCTCGTGCGGATGCTCGGCAAGCTCACCGAGGCAGAAACGGGCGATTACGCCCACCCCTTCAATGACGTGCCGAAGTGGGCGTCGAAGGTCGTGGCGTATGCGTACACCGCCGGGCTGGTCAAGGGCTATAACGCGACGACCTACGGCGGCAGTGACGCTGTCTCCGACTTCCAGTTCCTGACGATGGTCCTGCGCGCGCTGGACTACACTGACAGCGGCGAAAACCGCGACTTCTATTACCGCGAGAGCCGCGCGCTGGCGTACCGGATCGGTCTGGTCGACAGCGAAAAGAACGACAACGCCTTTGACCGCGGTGCTGCGGTCGAGATCTTCTGGAACGCGCTGAACATCAAGCTCAAGGACGGCAGCAAGACCCTCGCCGCGCGCCTGATCGCGCAGGGCGTTTTCACGCAGAAGCAGTTTGACGAGGCGGCGGAGATCGCCAAGAACGGCAAATCCGGCTCCGGCAGCGGCTCCTCCTCCGATTCCGGCACGACCGACGGCAATAAGAAGCCGGAGGATTACACATGGGAGGAATATCAGGCGATGAGCGGCGCGGAGCGCGAGGCACATTTCAAGCAGTTCTCCTCGCCCGAGGCATACATCCAGTGGCTGAACAAGGCAAAGGCAGACTATGACAAGGAACACCCGACCATCGAGGTCGGCGCGGATGGCACGATCGATCTTGGCAAGCTCACCGGGAAATCCTGATTTTACGGCGCAGACTGTCCCGATGGCGGCGCTGACGCCGCTGATGGAGGAGATCCTTGCGCGCGGCGGCAGCGTCGAGCTGACCGTCACCGGCGGCAGCATGGAGCCGATGCTCCATGACAGAAAAAGCCGCGTGCGGCTCGCGCCGCCGAGAGCGCTTCAAAGAGGCGACCTTCCGCTCTACCGCCGCGACGGCGGCGCGTATGTACTGCACCGCGTGATCGCGGTCGAACCGGACGGCTACACCTGCTGCGGCGACGCGCAGTGGACGCCGGAGCGCGGCATCCGACTGGAGCAGATCATTGCGGTGACGGAGCGCTTCGCGCGCGGCGCGCGCTGGACGAAGACCGATTCGGCGCTGTACGGTGCGGATTGG
>OLOW01002778.1_pt1 | contig 11558 bp, 9 predicted proteins | sample 1672801 | NCBI WGS metagenome assembly OLOW01 (sample SAMEA3136725, study PRJEB25190) | human gut metagenome | biome: human gut; feature: human-associated habitat; material: faeces | place: Austria | collected 2013
GAATACTGCGGGCAGATGAACCAGGAACTTTTGGAAGAAATGGAAGGAATACCAGAGCTGGAAAAGGCGTACGGCGCTCCGTTTCGTGAAGATGGCCAGCGTCTGGCGCAGCTTCTGGAAACCATGCGATCCGGTGATTGGGATGGCTGCTGCCAACAATTGAAGACCTTCTCTTTTGGAAGGCTCGGCGCGCTGCGCGGGTTCGAAGATGACGTGTTAAAGCGCCGGATACAGTCTGGGCGTGACCAGATTAAAAAAATCGTCAAAGGGCTATCGCAGCGTCAGTTTTGTGCCAATGCGCAGGAATTTAAAGAGGATATTGCAGATTTAAAACCGAAAGTGGCGACTCTCTTTTCTCTGGTTCTCTCTTATGACCAGCAATTTGCCCGGCTGAAAAAAGAGCAGAAGCTTTTGGATTTTTCTGATTTGGAACATATGGCTTTGCGCCTTTTGATGGAAAAAACGGATGGCCTTTACCAGCCGACGGCTTTGGCCCGGCAGACGGCACAGGAATTTGAAGAAGTGCTGGTAGACGAATATCAGGATACCAACAGCGCGCAAGACATGCTTTTTTTTGCCGTTTCCCAACAGGGAAAAAATCTTTTTATGGTGGGAGATGTGAAACAAAGCATCTACCGGTTCCGGCAGGCGATGCCCGAAATTTTTATGGAAAAGTTGGACAGTTACCACCCCTTCGACTTCCGCAATATGTTCCCGGACGGCCTGTGCCGGCTGGAGGGCGGGGCCTTCTCCAAGACGATTGCATTCGAGGACGTCAACTACCGTCTGGCCTCGCCGGAGGACCAGCGGGATATTTTTGAACACCTCTGCGATTTCTACAACGGCTACGACCCCACCATCGGGGTGCAGATGTCGCTCAGCAGCCGGTATGTGGAGCATGGGCCGGAGGAGGACCTGTTCGGCATCCGTCCCCAGGGGGACGACCTGGACCCCGTCCGGGAGGACGCGGCGGGGATACTCCGCTTCCAGTATGAGCGGGGCAGCAACGGCTATGTGAAAACCAAGTATGTGACCCTGACCATAGAGGCGGAGAACCTTCCGGCGGCGCGGGCCCGGTTCGCCCGCATTGAGACCGACACCCTCAACCGCTTCAAGGTCATGGGCGCCGCCGCTCATGTGCTGGACGGGAAAGAGCGGCTGGAGCTGCTTCACGGCATCCTCCACCCGGCAGACGGCCGCCGTCCGGAGGGCGGGAAGTTCGCCTTCGATTGGGACTGGCTGGCGCCCAGCGGCCTTTCGGTCAAGGACTTCATCGCCCCGTCCTCCTTCCAGTTCGGGGAGACACGCACCTTCCGCATTGGCGAGATGTACGGGGCGGTGAGCTTTTTGCAGATCACCGCCCCGGAGATCCACGACCGTATTCTGGCGGAGTTCATGGAGACCGAGGGCAACATCCTGGTGACCATGCACATCCGGGGCATCAACCAGAATGAGGCCATCAAGATGGTCAAGCGCAAGATCACCGACCTGGACGCCATGAAGATTGCGGAGCAGAAGCGGGCGGTACGCAGCGGGTATGACATGGACATCCTCCCCAGCGACCTTGCTACCTACGGCGGCGCGGCAAAGACCATCCTCCAGGACCTGCAAAGCAGAAATGAGCGGATGTTCAACCTGACCTTCCTGGTCATGCACATGGCGGAGACAAAGCAGAAGCTGGAGATCGCCGTGTCCCAGGCGGCCAGTGTGGCGCAGACCTATAACTGCCTCCTGACCCGGCTGGACTTCCAGCAGGAGGACGGGCTGATGAGCAGCCTCCCCCTAGGCCTCAACCGTATCAAAATCGAGAGAAGCCTCACCACTTCGGCACTGGCGGTGTTCGTCCCCTTCGTCACCCAGGAGCTGTTCATGGGCGGGGACGCCATGTACTACGGCCTGAACGCCCTCTCCAACAACATGATCCTTCTGGACCGCAAACAATCCCGCAGCCCCAACGGACTGGTGTTCGGCACGCCGGGCAGCGGCAAATCCATGAGCTGCAAGCGGGAGATCACTTTCATCATTCTGACCACCAAGGATAATGTCATCATCTGCGACCCGGAGGACGAGGTGCGACACGAAGTCGCGTAATTGAATTGCTGAACAAGCTGCCCTATCCATTTGGGGTAATCCTACCACAGCCTGCGTCGCTGGTAACGGCGGGGTGGGAAGCCTGTGGGACAACGTGGGAAAGCTGCGAGCCTAACGTAGCCGTACTGCCAGGATAAGTGTGCCATGGAGAACGTAACGTGAATCATCGCAAGGGTCGTTACAGGGAATAGGCGAAATCAGGCTGACACGCCTACACCAAAAGGTGCGGAGGTGGCCGTGGGAACTTTCGCAATCCCCCGGCAAATGGACATCATTCCTCCCGGCTCAAAGATGGCTCCTAAAGCACGCACAATTATTCAATACGCGGAACGTGGTAAACCCTATGTGTTCCTCTAATTCAATGAGAGGTATCGACCCCGTAAGGGGAAGAAATGACACAGAGGGTAGAGGAACGGGATAAAAAGCGAACGGCTCTGCTGTAATGGTGGAGCATAGGGGCTCTGCCCTGACCTGAAAGGGTGCTGACTTATCCCACGGTATTTCATAGCAAGAAAAGGAGGTAAACCTATGAACGGTAATTGTTCAACGACGAAGCGGAAACGCTCTGAGAGATTGCCGAACGCGGCAAAGCTGGCATTCCAGTGGAATCATGTAGATTGGAAAAAAGCCGAGGCCGAGGTTAATAGGCTGCAAGCCCGGATTGCTAAGGCGACCAAAGAAAAGAAATGGAACACAGTAAAACGACTGCAATATCTGCTTACGCATTCGTACTACGCAAAACTGCTGGCGGTCCAAAAAGTAACCACCAACAAAGGGAAAAACACACCCGGTATCGACAAACAACGGTGGAGCACACCTGCGCAAAAGATGTGGGCGGTGTTGTCCCTGACGGATAAGAACTACAAAGCCAGTCCCCTCCGCCGGGTATACATCGACAAGAAGAACAAAAAGGCGAAACGCCCTCTTGGGATTCCCACGATGTATGACCGGGCCATGCAGGCGCTCTATGCGCTGGCACTGGACCCCGTGGCAGAAACGGCGGCAGATCCCCGCTCTTTCGGATTCAGAAAGGGACGGTGCTGTCAGGATGCCTGTGAATATATTTTTGCGGACATGAGCCGCAGAAACGTCAGTCCACAGTGGGTACTGGAAGGTGACATCAAGGGTTGCTTCGACCATATCAGCCATCAGTGGCTGATTGACAACATCCCCATGGACAAGTCAATTTTGAAGCAATTCCTGAAAGCCGGCTTTGTATTTCAGGGTGAGCTGTTTCCCACAGAGGCGGGTACGCCCCAAGGCGGCATTATCTCTCCGATTCTGGCGAATATGGCGCTGGATGGGATGCAAAAGCTGCTCTCCGACCGGTTCCATACCAACCGGCTGGGCAAAGTGGACAATCGGTTCCGCAACGCCCACAAGGTAAATCTGGTGCGGTATGCCGATGATTTTATCGTAACGGCGGCCACAAAGGAAATTGCCGAAGAGGCCAAAGAACTGATTCGTGATTTCCTGAAAACCAGAGGTCTGGAACTGTCTGAGGAGAAAACGCTCATCACCCACATTGATGACGGATTTGATATGCTGGGCTGGACTTTCCGGAAATTTAACGGAAAGCTCATTGTGAAGCCGTCAAAAAAGTCTTTGAAAGCATTCACGGCCAGCTTGTCTGAAACCATCCTTGGACGCGGTAAGGCTTGGAAACAGAACCTTCTGATTGAAAAGCTGAACCAACAAATCCGGGGCTGGACGAACTATCATCGATCGGTCTGTGCCAGTGAGGCGTTTACGCACATCGACTATGTTCTCTATGAACTGCTGTGGAGGTGGGCCAAACGCCGTCACCCCCACAAGGGGAAATGGTGGGTATCCACAAACTACTGGCACCGCAGAGGAAACCGAAACTGGGTATTCTCCACGGAGGACAAAGAACTTCTGCGGGTGGATCACATTCCTATTATCCGACATACAAAAGTACGAATGGACGCCAATCCCTACCTGGAGCCGGAATATTTTCATGCCAGGCAATTCAGCCGCGGCATGAAGCGTTTTACCGGCAGGTTCAAACAGATTTGGAAGAATCAAAACGGATGTTGCCATCATTGTGGGCTTCCGATGGACATTCAGGACGAAAGAGAAATCTTTTTCAAGGTCCCGAAATCCAAAGGCGGCAAAGAGGAGGTGCGCAATATGGCCTATGTCCACAAATACTGTAACCAACTCTACTTTGAGCGCCGCGCGAAAGCGTGATGAAATGCTTGAGCCGTATGAGTGGAAACGCTCACGTACGGTTCTTAGACGGGAAGGGGCGAGTAATCGCCCCGACCTAGTCGACTATTCGCCCCTGGTGCGCCGGCTGGGCGGGCAGGTGATTCGGCTGTCCCCGTCCAGCACCGACTATGTGAACCCCCTGGACATCAACCTGAACTACTCGGACGAGGAGAACCCCCTGGCACTGAAAAGCGACTTCGTGCTGTCCTTCTGTGAGCTCATCATGGGCAGCAAGACCGGGCTGGAGGCCATCGAAAAGACGGTCATCGACCGGGCGGTGCAGAAGATCTACCAGCCCTACTTTGCAGATCCCCGGCCGGAGAATATGCCCATCCTGGGCGATTTGATGGAGGCGCTGCTGGCGCAGGGCATCCCGGAGGCCGACCGTGTGGCGCAGGCATTGGACCTGTATGTGAACGGCTCCCTCAACTTCTTCAACCACCGCACCACGGTGGACATCCGTAACCGCCTTGTCTGCTTCGACATCAAGGGCCTGGGGAAAAACCTAAAAAAGCCGGGAATGCTCATTGTCCAGGACGCGGTGTGGAATACCGTTACCATCAACCGGGCCATTGGCCGTTCCACCTGGTATTTCGTGGACGAGTTCCACCTTCTGCTGAAGGAGGAGCAGACGGCGGCCTATTCGGCGGAGATCTGGAAGCGGTTCAGAAAATGGGGCGGGGTGCCCACGGGCGCCACCCAGAACCCCAAGGACCTGCTCTCCTCCCCGGAGATCGAGAACATCCTGGAGAACAGCGATTTCATCTATATGCTCAACCAGGCCGCCGGCGACCGCAAGATTTTGGCGGAGCGGCTGGGCATTTCGGCGGAACAGCTTGCCTATGTGACCAATTCCGAGCCGGGCCATGGGCTGCTGTTCTTCAACAATGTGATCCTGCCCTTTGCGGACGACTTCCCCAAGGACACGGAGCTTTACAGGCTGCTCACCACCAAGCCCAGCGAGGTGGAGCACGCGGCGGAAACGGAGGCGTGAATATGAACATGGAGATATTCAGAAACAGTGAATTTGGCAGTATCCGCGTGATCGAGGAGGACGGGAAATACCTGTTCTGCGGTTCGGATGTGGCAAAGGCCCTGGGGTACAGCAATCCCCGAAAGGCTGTCCGTGACCATGCGAGGGGTGGAACGAAACGTTCCATCCCCACCGCAAGCGGTGACCAGACAATGACCTTCCTCCCGGAGGGCGACGTCTACCGCCTGATCGTTCATAGCCGGCTGCCCGGCGCGGAGCGGTTTGAGAAATGGGTGTTCGATGAGGTGCTTCCCACGATCCGCAGGACCGGGGGCTACATGACGCCCTCCCTGCTGGAGGAGGCGGCCAGGCACCCGGAGATCCTTCTCTCCTTTGCGGACCAGCTCCTGGCGGAGCATGAGAAGAACCGCCGCCTTACCGGGGAGGTGGAACGGCTGCGGCCGAAAGCGGATTTTTACGACGCCTTTGTGCGCCCCGGCAACTGCACCAATATCCGGGCCACAGCCAAGGAGCTGGGCGTGGGCGAGCGCGACTTCTGCCGCTTCCTGATGGAGGAGGGCTTCCTCTACCGCTGCCCGGCCGGATACCTTCTGCCCTACGCCAAGCCCTCCAATAAGGGGCTGTTCCAGGTGAAGGACTTCTGGAAGTACGGGCATTTCCGCCAGCAGACCCTTATCACGCCCCAGGGGAAGGACCTCCTGCGGATGATGCTCTGCGGCGGGCAGATGAGCATGGAATTTGATTTTTGTGAAAGCGAGGCGTGAATATGAAAAACAAGATTTACATTATCGACGGCAAGACCTATCTCAACCACATCAACGATGAGGTCCACCTGTACGGCCTTCTCCACCAGCTCGCCTTCCTGGCGGGCCGGATCAAGGACGAGGAGGACGTGTTCCATGTGCTGGACGCGGCGAAGCGCTACGGCGAGATCGCCGAGGAGAAATTCCAGGGCTGGGGCATCCCCGGCCGCTACCTGGTATTCGGCGACCCCAAAGACCTAAAGGACCTTATGGCAAAGGAGCTGGCGGAGGCCACCCCGGTGCCCGTGGAGGAGCCGAAGCCCAAGAAGTATAAGGATGAGTACATCATCCCCGGCTATGGCTTCCGTATGCTGGTGGGCGACATCCACCACCTGATCGTCCTCTACTATTCGCTGGCCCGCCGCCTGTCCGAGGCGGAAACGGAGAAGGACTTCCTCCGGCTGAAGAAAAAGGCCGGCGGCTATGAAAAGGTGCTGAAAAAGCTCTTCCGCAGCCTGGGCCTCCCGGAGGACAGCAATGCCGCCCAGGACGTCCTGGAGGAGTCCATCATCCGCCGCCATAACCTGGTCCGCCTGGAGGATGTGGAGGAGCCCCAGGACGAGGGAGACCTTGAAGGGGACGAGGTATGGAGCGACTGACCCATGTGAGCCTGTTCTCCGGCATTGGAGGTCTGGACCTGGCGGCGGAGGCGGCCGGGTTCGAGACCGTCTGCCAGTGTGAATGGGCGGACTATCCCTATTCCGTCCTGGAGCGGCACTGGCCGGACGTGCCGAAGTTCCGGGACATCACCACATTTACGAAGGAGGCGTTTTTTGAGAAAACAGGACTTGAAACAGTCACCATCATCTCCGGCGGCTTCCCCTGCCAGCCCTTCTCCACCGCGGGAAAGCGGAAGGGCTTTGCGGATGAACGCTACCTGTGGCCGGAAATGTGCAGAGTTATTACCGAGCTGCGGCCCCGTTGGGTGCTTGGGGAAAATGTTGCTGGCTTCATCAATATGGGGCTCGACAAAACGATCTTTGACCTGGCAAAAGCGGGATACGCTGTTCTCCCATTCGTATTTCCGGCTTGCGGCGTCGGCGCATGGCATGAGCGCCAGCGAACTTTTATCGTCGCGGCTGATGTTTCCCACGCCCCTTGCCTCCGACAAATCCACCTGCAGGGACGCGGCAAACCTGGATGTGTTCCTGTCGGACAATGGGATCTTCCGCAAGCGGAACAGGGACGGGACGATCTGGAGCCTGAGCCTTTCGGCGGCGGTGTTCTACCTGACGCCGGCGGCGTCGGAGGGCTACCGCTCCACCTTGAAACCGGCGGCCTTCCGGGGCAAGTCCCCGTCCAGCAACCTGTCGGCCCAGGTGATCCACCAGGAGCAGCCCCTGTCGGAGAAGGCGGCACTGAACCCGGATTGGGTGGAATGGCTCATGGGCTTCCCGAAAGGATGGACGGCCGTATCCTCTGGCGAGAGGAACCCGCAGATGTCCCCCGCATAACTGATGACACGAAGGACCGGGCCCTGCGCCTGAAAACCCTGGGCAACGCAGTCTGCCCGCCCCAGGCCTATCCCATTTTTCACTATATCGCGGCGATTGAGACCGGGGCGTGCGCCAGCATCTGCCCCTATGGAGGAGGTGACGGATAAATGCAGGAATGGAAAGCCTCCGAAAAGGAGGCGCAGAAGATGACCCGTGATGGGGCCATCTCGGTGAACCTGGTGACTGGCGAGGCCACCCATATTTCAGACCGTTCCCCGGAGCAGGATTATTCTTCTGCGGATGAAACGGCGGGGGCATTGAACCGGGCGGCGGACGAGGTGGTGGGACACCGGGAACGCCGGCAGACAAAAAAGGCGCGGCGAAAGCGGCGAGACACCTTTCGGGAGGGTGAGGCGGCCAGGGACCGCCCTTCCTCCCGTTTGCAGTTTTCCGAGACAGACCAGGCGGCGCCGGAACTGAAAAAGGCCATCCGTAAGTCGGACAAGGCGGCGGATCGGCTGGACGCGGCGAAAGCTGCTGTCCCCGTAAAGCCTCCCGGCAAGGAACATGGCAACCCATTGTCCCGGCCGGTGCAGGAAATACGGTCCACCCTCCACGGCGAAGTGAGCAAGGTGGAGGGCGATAACTCCGGCGTTCAGGCCGGCCACCTGGGAGAACGGCAGATTGAGAAGGCTGTGGGCTATGGCAATCGGCGTTTCCATCAGGCGCGTGCGGACCGGAAACTGAAACCCTGGCGGGATGTGAAACAGGCAGAGCAGGCAGCGGTGAAAGCCAATACCAATTTCTACTGGCGGAAGTCCGTCATGGAAAATCCCCAGCTTGCGTCCAGCAATCCCATCTCCCGCCTATGGCAGAAGAAACGGCTGCAAAAACAGTACGCCGCTGCCCACCGGGCAGGGACCGGCGCAGCCCAGGCCGCGGGCAAGGCGTCCCAAACCGCCGCCTCCGCCGCAAAGAAGGGCGGCGGGACCATCGCCCAGAAGCTGGGCGGCTTCGTCACCAAGAACAAACACACCCTCCTCATTGTGGGCGGGATTGGCTTGATCCTCATGCTCATCATGGGGCTGATGCAGTCCTGCACCTCCATGTTCGGGGGCGGGACTTCCGGCCTGGTGGCCTCCTCCTATCTTTCGGAGGACGCGGACCTGACCGCGGCCGAGGCCGCCTACTGCGAGATGGAGGCGGAGCTGCAAGAATATCTGAACACCTACGAGGCCACCCACGACTACGACGAGTACCACTTTGACCTGGACGAGATCGAGCATGACCCCTATGTGCTGCTGTCCATCCTGTCGGCGCTTCACGAGGGGGTGTTCACCCTGGACGAGGTGCAAGGGGATCTGGAAATGCTCTTTGACAAGCAGTACATCCTCACCGAGACCGTGACCACTGAAACACGGTATCGGACAGAAACGAGGACGGACAGCGAGGGCAACGAGTACGAGGTAGAGGTTCCCTACACCTGGTACATCTGCACCGTCACGCTGGAGAATTTCGACCTCTCCCATGTGCCGGTCTATATCATGGGCGAGGACCAGCTCTCCATGTACGCCGTGTATATGTCCACCCTGGGCAACCGACCGGACCTGTTCCCGTCCTCCGGGTATGTGGGCAAGTACATTGAGAACCCGCCCACGGCCTGGGACATTCCCGCCGAGTACCTGACGGATGAGCGGTTCGCCACCCTCATCACCGAGGCGGAGAAATACCTGGGATACCCTTATGTCTGGGGCGGGAGCAGCCCGGAGACCTCCTTTGACTGTTCCGGCTTCGTCAGCTATGTGCTGACCAATACCGGCCTGTGCAACACCGGGCGGCTGGGCGCCCAGGGGCTCTATAACATCTCCACGCCGGTCTCCGACCCCCAGCCGGGCGACCTGGTGTTCTTTGTGGGCACCTATGACACCAGCGGTATCTCCCATGTGGGCATCTATGTGGGCGACAATATGATGTTGCACTGTGGAGATCCGATTTCCTACACCAATTTGAACACCAGCTACTGGCAGTCTCACTTTTATGCCTACGGCCGGCCGCCGTACAACTGATGGGAGGTGGTAAAGCATCAATATGGTTTCCTACGGGGGCGGTGTCAACAGCACCGCCCTTTTGATCGGCCTGCACCAGCACCGCATCCCGGTGGACCTGATCCTCTTTGCGGATACCGGGGCGGAGCATCCCCACACCTATGCCTACCTGGACATTATGGACCGCTGGCTGAAGGACCACGGGATGCCGCCCATCACCAGAGTCTACAAGACCACGCGGGACAGCAAGCGGCTGACCCTGGAGCAGGAGTGCTTGCAGAGCGGCACCCTGCCCTCCATCGCCTACGGCTTCAAGCGGCGTTCCCTGAAACACAAGATCGGGCCGCAGGAAAAGTTCTGCAATCACTATTTGCCCTGCCAAAAGGTATGGGCAGCGGGCAAGCGGGTGGTGAAATTCATCGGCTACGACGCCGGCGAGGGCTACCGCAGCGACAAGGTGCTGCTGGGCGACCTGGCCGACCCCAAGTACAGCAAGTGGTATCCCCTGATGGAATGGGGATGGGACCGGGCAGCGTGTATGCAGGCCATTGAAAATGCGGGTCTGCCCCAGCCGGGCAAATCCTCCTGCTTCTTCTGCCCCAGCATGAGGGCGGAGGAGATCATCCACCTGCGGGACCACCACCCGGACCTGTTCCGAAGGGCCATCGCCCTGGAGGACAACGCCCGCCCCAATTTGAAAACGGTCCAGGGCCTGGGCCGTAACTATTCATGGAAAGAACGATATGGAAAGGAGTTTTGCACACATGGCAACTGTTGAGAAGATCCGCCGTGACATTGAAAAGACCAAGGAGAAAATCTCCGAGCAGCAGAAGCGCCTCCGCGCCCTGGAGGCCCAGCTCACCGAGGAGGAGAACCTGGAGATCGTCCGCATGGTCAAGGCGGTGAAGATGGACAACCGGGAACTGACGGCCTTCCTGAAGGCCTACGCCAGCGGCCTCATCACCCTGCCGGAGGGCATGATGGAGGCGGAGGCCGCGGCGGACCCCGGCGAGAATGAGATGGAGGATACCGAGTAAGCTGTCATAGCCTGGTGGACAGTACACGAACATACGTCGCCAATCATTGGAAGTCTTTGAAAAATAGCGTTTCATGCGGATGTTCGTGAACGTCCCCGCACACCCCCGGCGCGCGGGGACGTTTTTGCTAGACTGGGATGCATTATGACTAACGAAAACGCTTCCCAAACCACGGCAAACAACGCTTCGAATCCTGAAAATCCGCAGGTCACTGGCAAAATCCAGCGCAAAACCGCGTGCATTATCTCCTGGATCGCCGTCATCGCCATGCTGGCGCTCATCTTCTTCATGTCCAGCCGCAGCGGTATCGATATCGACAATAACACCGGCATCTTCTCCGCGGTCAAGCAGTGGCTGTCCGCGCAAGCTGCCGCCCTGTTCGGGCACAAAGTGGATGTAAGCCCCGTCGGGCACTTCAGCGAATACCTGGTACTCGGCGCGGCGCTGTGCAACGCGCTGCGCTTCCATTTGAAGCCGCAAGGGCCCGCCGGCGCGCTGCTTGTCGCCAAGCCCATCAGCGAGCTGTCGAAGTGGGCGCCCATCGTCGCCGCGGCGCTGTCGAGCCTGTACGGCATCACCGATGAGTTCCACCAGATATTCACCCCCGGCCGCAGCTGCGACCCCATGGATTGGCTGGTGGACACCATAGCCGCCGCCCTTGGCGCGCTCATCTGCTACTTGGCGCTCAAGGCTCTGCGGGCAAGAAGGTAACGCAAACGAAACGGCCCGGGATCGAGCAATCCCGGGCCGTCGTGCATTCAGGGTTGCAGCCGATACGTAACCGCAATCCTCATGATGGTTCGCACCGCATCGCACCCCAAGGCGAACGTCGCCATGGCGCGTTAGCGCAGCACACGCAAAGCCGCGAGCAGCACCTCCACATCGAACGTCCGCGCTTCTATACGTTCGCCGTCCACCTG
>OLOW01002782.1_pt1 | contig 11528 bp, 8 predicted proteins | sample 1672801 | NCBI WGS metagenome assembly OLOW01 (sample SAMEA3136725, study PRJEB25190) | human gut metagenome | biome: human gut; feature: human-associated habitat; material: faeces | place: Austria | collected 2013
GCCCCGCCACATCGAATGTTTCGACAACTCCAACCTACAGGGGACCAACCCGGTAGCTTCATGCGTGGTATTCCGGGACGGCAAGCCTTCACGCAAGGAGTACCGCCATTTCAACATCAAAACCGTCATCGGTGCAGACGACTTCGCCTCGATGCGCGAGATCGTCTTCCGCCGTTACAGCCGCCTGATCGCCGAAGGAGCCGAACTGCCCGACCTGATTATCGTGGACGGCGGCAAAGGACAGCTCTCCAGCGCCTATGCCGTGCTGTGCGAACTGGGAATCGAAAAACAAGTCCCCATCGTAGGCCTGGCCAAGCGGATCGAAGAGATCTTCTTCCCCGGGGACCCGATGCCCTACTACTTGAGCCGTACGGGTGAACCGCTCAAAGTGGTGTGTCACATCCGCGACGAAGCCCATCGCTTCGGCATCACCTTCCACCGGCAGAAGCGAAGCAAAGGTTTCATTCACAGTGAACTGGAAAATATCGAAGGAGTCGGCCCGAAGACCATAGAGCTCCTGTTGCGCCATTTCCGTACGGTGGAGAAAATCCGCACGGCCCCCGCCGAAGAACTCTCGGCCCTCATCGGACCGGCCAAGGCCGCCAGACTCCTCGTCCACTTCGGCAGACAGTAAGGACGCAGAAAAATGCGAAAAAAATTTGGAGTTCCTCGATAAATCATTACTTTTGCAGAGCAAATCACCGATTTAGCAGCCCGGATGGCGGAATTGGTAGACGCGTTGGTCTCAAACACCAATGACAGCAATGTTGTGCCGGTTCGATCCCGGCTCCGGGTACTATTCAAAAAACCTCAAATGACTTATAAACAATCATTTGAGGTTTTTATTTTGGCTGATATGTCCGCATTTTGTCCGCATTTTTTTGTAAAGTTGAAAATTTTTGTTTATTGAATATTGGATTTTAAACAAAACGGAGGCCGATGAGCCTCCGTTTTTTACGTCAAATGGGATTGTTCCACTAAAATAATATTCGTAGCTTGCAATGATTCGTAAGTAAATATAGTTTCTTTTCAACGATTCATCGCCGGTAGCTATCTATCAATAATAGTTGACGAATAAAATCTTGATTTTCCCCAATGTAAACGACACAGCAATACAACAGTAAGAAAGCCACACAGGACACTAAGGATAATGCTCCAAAGGTTCCATCCGCAGCACCATTGATATAAAATGTAGGTTATCAAACCGCCCCAAGCCAATGCTGCGAAAAAAATAAAAATTCCGGTAATTTTCTGAGTAGAGACAAAGCCTGGCGCATAACATTTTGATTTATTGCATCGAAAAATATTCTTAATACGTTTCCACAAACTCTCTTTCTGAGGACGTTCCGGTTGGGCAGTGTAAACATTAGGATATACATCTTTATTAAGTACCATTTCTATACCCTGTACCACTTTAATCCAGTGCTCGTTCCACTTACGGTACCCGAGCAAGGCTCCGTACCAACAAAGGGAGGCGATCCAACCGAGAACGGATATAATCAGGGGCAAGAACCACTCCTGCGATTCTGCAACTGCCGCAGGAGCTTTGCCGCAAACCGGTTTGCATGCGCAACATAGCGTTTCGATTTCGCTTTTCGGCCAGATCGAGTAAAGAGCGACGAATAAAGCGCCGACGAAGATGGCATAATAGTTCATCCAGATGTTGTAGCGGCCTACCTGAAACTGATAGCCTTCAATTGCTTTTTCATAAGCTGTAAATGTATTCATCTTTTGAGTATCGTTTTGGGAGTTCTCAATAAATGCATCGGGTGACAGTTGCTGTCCATTCGATGGTTGAGTGTTGGAATTTGTACACATAATTATTGATGTTAAAAAGCTAAAAATCAACTTCTTCAATTAAATCAACTTCCCAATCAGAATAATTTGCTGTACATCCGGTTGGAACAATCAAATGATTTGGATACGAGCCTCTATATCTGTAAGCATTATAGATGTCATACTGTCTTTTCCTGCTCCATCCCGGTTGTCTTTCGACGATTTCTCTTTTAATAAATCTCTTATCTGAAATCGTCGTTTCTTTCAGCCCAAATGATTTAATAGTAATCGTCGGCGGTAGTGAAGATTGGATATATATTTTGGAAAAAATAGCAGAATAATAAGTATCGTCGTATATAATACGATCATAGTAGTCCATATCGGGATCGGTGGAGAGCTTTTCTTTTTCTTGTATTATTTCTTCAGAATCAATGCTTTTTACAAATGCACAATCTCCAATTGATGTAATGTTTGGACCAAGAGATAAATACCCATCAATTTTAGAGCAACCGAAAAATGCACGAGCCCCAATTGATGTTATGGAATTAGGCAACTTAAGATTACCTGTAATGCTTGAAAGATTTTCAAAGGCAGACTCGCCAATAATATTAACCCCTTCAGCTATAGTGAGTTTAGAAAAATTACGGCAATCATAAAAACAGGCAAACGGTATATTTATACCACTATCAATCGTGAGATGTCTATTGAAGCCTACATTCCCACTAAATGCAGAAGCGCCTAATGACGTAACTGTTACAGGTATTGTTAGATCCCCTACCAATGATTGGTTCCCTCCAAAAGCAGACTCACCAATAGTTTGTAATCCATTGCCGAGTGTCAAGGTGCCGTTAAAAGTACATGATGTGAAACAGTAGTTGCCAATTGAGGTAGTGGCATCAGGAATTACAAGGTTCCCTGTAATAGATTTACACTGATAAAATGCATATTCTCCGATAGTCTGCACTGTTTCGGGAATGTATATCGAAGTGATTGCTGCTTGATAAAATGCACGATTTGGAATCGCAGTAAGACCAAGAGGCAATAAAACTGTCGAAATATTAGTATTAGCTAAGCAACTTGCCGGAATAGTCGTATTGTCGGTCTTTGAAAGATCAAGGGCTTTAAGATTTTTCATCGTTCTGATAAAGTCGAAGTCGAATGTGTTGATCTTGCCAGTAAGGGTCAATTCCTCGATGATGTCCTTATCCTCAGAATTGATAAGTTGATCGAGGGTTCCGGCCGTTGTAACATGAACGGTTTGTGAGGTTCCAGATTTTTGGGTGATAAGAATCGTTTCTGATGTTATACCGAGGTTATCGACCAACCGGATTGTCGAATAACGAACTGTAAGAGCCGAATTGGAGGCTACGGTAAATGTCAGGGTTTCATCACGCATAGCGGCACGGGTACGTGTATCAGCTACGGAAATCCACGATTTATCGGCTTCGGGTATTTCGACCGTATAGTCGATATTGGTCGAGAGATCGACAGTAACCGTACCGCCATTGTAACCGACCGTATAGGATTTGGTCGTTACAACGATAACTCCTTCGACAAAGTTGATCGAACGCATAATCGTCCGTTCCTTACCGTCGGTGACGAATATCAGCACCTCGCTCGGCAGAATCGTACTCGGAGTAGTGATTTCGATGGTTCCAGTTGCATTGTCCGTCTTTTTTACCACAGCCCGAAACCCGTCTTGTGCCAAAGCCTTGATAACGGTATTTTCATCAGCTCCTGTAATGGTATAACCGATCGAGTATGTTTTATCCGCCAATACCCGAATATCCTCGGTTTCGGAGAATGTGATAGACAGCGGATGATGTTTGGGCACGGAAATAACCGAATCATCCTGCAATTTGAAATGGATATAATCTTCATCTTGGGTAATTTCCTTGAAAATCGAAACGGCATCAGTTCCGTCAGTCCCATCTTCACCTGTGGCTTTGCCCAACTGTGTCCAGTTTGTTCCATTGTCATAGGAAATGTACCAATATCCCTCTCTGATTTCGAGTTTGGGAGTAATGCCGTCTTTACCGTTCGCTCCGTCCGTTCCATCTTCTCCATCTGAACCGTCTGCACCATCTTTTCCGTCTGTCCCCTCGGCTTTGATTTTATTACCACTATCATCCGTCAGCCACTTGCCGTCAAGCGTCCAGTAATAAACGCCGTCAGTATCCTGCTTTACGCTGATAACAGGAGTATGCCCGTCTTGTCCGTCAGCCCCGGGCTTGCCATCCGAACCATCTGTCCCGTTTTGGCCATCTTTACCATGATAAATAGTAATTGGATTACTTTTATTGAATCTGATCGTATAGCCTATTTCTATCCCATCTTGCATAACAGGGGTAATCTCTGTAATATAATCATTATTTTGCAGAGCAGTAACAATCGTTTGTAAAGACGAAATGTTGGTATTCATCTGATTACAGAGTGTTTTCAGAGCCTCGAATGCCGACCACGTGGGCAATTTGATCTGCGTACCGTTAGACAACGTAAAAATTACATAGTCGGTATTGGTTTCATAGTCAATATCCGTAAACATCGGATCACCGCTAATACCGTCCTCTCCATCTTTACCGTCTTCACCGGTGGCTTTACCGAGTTGTGTCCACGTGGACTCGTTGTCATAGGAAATGTACCAATAATCGTTTTCGATTTTGAATTTAGGGGTAATACCATCTTTGCCGTCCATGCCGGGCTTTCCGTCCTGCCCATCATTCCCGTCTTCTCCATTCGACCCGTCCGTACCATCCTTGCCATCGGTTCCCTCTGCTTTGATTTTATTGCCGCTATCGTCCGTCAGCCAGTCACCGTCGAGTGTCCAATAATAGCTCCCGTCAGTATCTTGCTTTACTCCGATAACGGGAGTATGTCCGTTCTTTCCGTCTTCACCGTCAACTCCGGGTTTCCCATCCTCTCCGTCAGTTCCGTTTTGTCCATCCTTACCATGATAAATGGTGATCGGATTACTTTTACTGAACGTTATCGTATAGCCAACCTCTTTCCCATTCTGCATGATGGGGGTCACGTTCGTAACATAGTCGTTCTTTTGTAATGCCGTTACAATAGTTTGTAACGATGAAATGTTGGTGTTCATCTGTTTGCAGAGCTCTTCCAATTTGGCCACCCGATTTTCCAAATTATCTACGCGCCCGGTCAATGCCGAATCGTCATACTCATCGCTACAACTTGCAAACAGCAATGTAGCAATATACAACACCGATAGAATTTTTTTCATAGTAATTATTATTTGAATTGATTGAATATTCAAATTGTAATTACCATCCGGCCCCTCAATGGTGAATAATCAAAAAGAAAGTGTGGAACTGCAATATCTGATATTCGAGAAGTCGAATAAAGACGAAAATGAAAAAAAGAGCTAAACAAGTGCAAATATAACATCTAATATTCAATACTTTATGTGGTATCATATTCGGGAATGACTTTTTAATTTGTCTTAATTCGTTGCAAGTTTCCTCGGGATATATGGGAACATATTCGGGAATTTATTTACCTTTGTCATGTAATCAAAAAGGTATAGCAAATGAAAATTTCCGTCTATCTGAAAAAATGTTCCGCGACCACTTCAAACATCTGCTTCCGGGTACGGGAGAAGAACGTGGATATCAAAGTGGTTTCACCCATCGTGGTCCATGACAAGTATTGGGATGCCGATACCTTATGTTACAGGCGAACGACTGCCGTGACGGCCATTGAACAGAAGCGGGTGCCCGAACAGATCGCCGCCATCATCGAGAGAGCGGAAAAGACCTTCTCGGAGAAGGCTGACGGCAAATGGATGAAACAGGTCATCGAGGATGTCCTGCATCCCACGCGAGCTTTTGAGCGTGATCACCCGAACCTGCTCCACCGCATCCACGAGTACCTGGAAAAATATGACGGTGCGGAAAGAACCAAGGAGCACATCGTCCGCTTCGAGCGAACGATGACCAGGTATCACGAGTACCGGCGTGAATTATTGAGCGATACAGACTTCACTCTTTTCGTTGAAACTGTCACCCTGGGGCAGATGAACGACTTCAGGGAGTACGTCGCCAACGAGTACTTGCTCCGCCAGGAGTATCCTGACTTTTATATTCCCCGTATGCTCATCAACCACAAGCCCAAGCCTCTCTCCAACACGACCGTCATCAATATCATGAACCTTTTCTGCACGTTCCTGCACTGGTGCAAGAGAATGAAGTATTCCGACAACGAAGTCTATGCTGTCTATGGATGCAAGGAGCCGACCTACGGCGATCCGTTCTACCTCACATCGGAAGAGAGGAATGTCCTGTACGACGCGGACCTGAGCGACTGCCCGAAACTGGCTGTCATCCGGGACATTTTCGTGTTCCACTGCTATGTCGGTTGCCGTGTCGGTGATCTCTACAGGATGACCAAGGAGAACATCAAGGACGGTTTTCTGGAGTATATGCCTCAAAAGACCAAGAAGTGTCAGGCGAAAACCATCAGGGTCCCATTGCATGAAAAGGCAGTCAGAATACTGGAACGCTATAGCGGGAATACCGGCAAGCTACTTCCCTTCAAGCCCATCAACACTTACAATCTGGGTATACGGGAACTGCTGAAACATTGTGGCATCAACCGCGTGGTAACCATTCTTGACACGCACGGCTACAATACCGTGCAGAAACCCTTGTACGAGGTGGCCAGCAGCCACACGGCACGCAAGACTTTTGTAGGTAACCTGTACAGGCAGGTTCCGGACCCCAACCTGATTGCCTCCATGTCAGGCCACGTGGAAGGCAGCAGGGCCTTCCGGCGTTACCGGACGATAGATGATGACATGAAACGAAAACTTGTGGAAATGATAAACTGAGGAGGATATATACATGAAAGTAACAGCATTTATCAGAAAAACATCGGCGAAAAACAACGTGACGGATCTTGCCCGGGTCTATTTCCGTGTCCGGGATATCGGTGGTGTGGACATAAAGGCCGCGAGCGAGCTGTCCATCAACCCGAACCATTGGAGTCCGGAGAGACAAGGCTACAAACCACGTGTGGCTCTTGTCTCGGAAGAGAAGAAGAACGCTTTCGACAGGGATATCCAGCAAATTACCCACCTAATCACCAGGGAATACAGCCGTGGAGTTGACGGAAACTGGCTCAAGGGACTGATAGAAGAATACCATCACCCCAACATCAATGCAAGGGGCGGCAACAAAGCAGAGGAATACCTGTTGTCATACCAGATACAAAAATATGTTGACGAGACCCCACTCGCGTTCGAGAGCCGGAAACATCATCTTGACAATCTCAACAAGGTACTCCGTTACGAGCGTTTCCGCCATGAGGTCATGCACCAGAGGGGCTTCCATCTTTGCATTGACTCCATCACGGCAGATGACATAAGGGATTTCAAATTCTGGCTGCAGGAGGAGCACAAGTACGTTGACATGTATCCCGTGTTTTACCAGAACGAGGTCCGCCGTAATGTCGAGCAGGTACGTTCCGAGAACAGCATGTCGGGAAGCCTGTATCGCATACGCACCGTCGTCAAATGGTGCATCAAGCGTGGCCTTACACGAAATAATCCTTTCGACCAGTACCAGATCGCGCAGCCCATGTACGGAGACCCGTTCTACCTGACACTTGAAGAACGTGACAAGGTATATTATGCCGACTTAAGCGGCATGGGCGCCAGCTATCCGGTCTATCGTGACATCTTCATGTTCCAGTGCCTGATCGGTTGCCGTGTCAGTGACCTGAACCGGCTGACCAAGGCGAATATCGTGGACGGTTGCGTGGAGTACATCCCCCAGAAGACCAAGCTGGAGCACGCGGGCACGGTACGGGTCCCTCTTAACCAAAAGGCCTTGGATATACTGGAAAGGTACAAGGACCTGGAAGAAGCGCTGCTCCCGAGATTCTCGCATTTCGGCTACAACAAGAAAATAAAGGAGATTCTCAAATACGTGGGAATCGACCGTATGGTCAGGGTGCTCGACCCGAAGACGCGCGAGGATGTGGCAAGACCATTGTACGAGGTGGCCACCACCCACACGGCGAGGAAGACCTTCATCGGGAACCTGTACAAGCAGGTCAAGGACCCGAACCTGATTGCCTCCATGTCCGGGCACTCTGAAGGTAGCCGTGCCTTTGCCCGGTACCGCAAGATAGACGATGAAATGAAGAAAGAGCTGGTAAACCTTCTGGACTGACCGTTCTTTTTTTCACATATCCTTTTACATTCACCGATAATGCAATATGAATATGGACGAGCAGAAGTTGACATACGAACAATTCAAGGAGGATATTCTCCAATGGAAGAACACGCACCGTGAAGAATACAACTGCTTCTCGCGCCTGATGACAAACGGTGACGAGAGACAGTATCTTGCCATTTGCAAAGCCATATTCAGGCAACTCCCCAGTATCAGGCGGGAATGGGAATTGTCCTGGAACGATGACAGCACGGATGGCCTTGCAAATATAAACATGCAGTTCGCGGAGAACGCGGTACCCGGGCAGATCGTGGAGCTGTACAGGAAACAGAGGGAGGAAAACAATCCTCTGCCCGACAACATTCCACCGGTCACATTGTGGGGCAGGATAAAGTCCTTTTTTAGCGGCAAATCTTCCAAGCCGGGTGTCACCCTTTCGGCACCGCTCGTGTTGAGCTGGCTGTATTACGGAAAGAGCTTCGAGGCGATGGTTTCCATGATAGAGAAACAGATGAAGAACCCGAAAGCTGACAATGCTGACAGGCTGGGCTGTTCCCTTGTCGTCAAGCAGATAATAAACGTATCCATCAGGAACGGTTTCCGAACCCGGGCAGACTGGGACAGGTATTTTGCCATGAACAGCGCCATTGAAAAAGGCAATGTCGGCGAATGGGCCTTGCAGACCATCACGGCTGACATGGAAACCGATGAAGAAAGCAGGGATACGATTACAACCCGGACCGAAGACAGCGTCAGGGGACCTGTTGTACAACGCGTGGCCGGAAAGAAAAAAATCCAGGAACGGCCACTCGCCGATTATCTTAATCACGAGAACAAGGAAGTTGTATTACAATATATCCGCGACTTTATTTCCGTCAATACAAGTGCCATTCATCAAGCATTACCGTTCTATGTATTGAAGGAGCTCGATCTGGTTGCCGGTATGCATACAGCCAAGGAGTACAGCATGGGGCTGACATTGCAGTTCCCGGATTTGCCGTCATTGAAAAGCGAGAGCGCCATACGACAGTCGGTCGGGTTCCTGAGAACGGCAAAACACGTTATCAAGGACGGCAAAGACCAGATGGCTCCCCTGATAGAGAGTGACGAGAACCGGGAACTGTTCCAGAAATTGGCACAGGCTATCAGTAATATCCCAGGTACAGGCACGATGGCCATTGCAGAGAAATAAGGCTAATTATAACCTTTTCACGTTGTCACACGGACTTATATTGTCATGACAATTTAAGACAAATCATTATATATCAACCACTTTCAATTTACACATACATTTGCACCGTCAATCCTTTCCCGAGGGTTGGCGGTGCTTCTCTTTTATAAGCCATCGGAAGCGGGGCACCAGGGAACTTTTGAAGATGGTCATCACAAACTTCAAAATTGATATTTATGATTACCATAGAGAGTCTGGTCGAGCAAGGAGCGAACGTGAAACTGGAAGTCACTCCCGCTGACCTTAAAATGTTCGCTGAATCCATCGTGCAGCGTACCATCATGGCGCAACAGGAAGAACAGAGAGCCGCGATACTGCGTGAAGCGGAGGAGACTTATCTCAATACAAAACAGGTCCGTGAGTTGCTGAACGTGTGCGAGGTTCGTTCCATTTAATATCACACCCCGGATTTTTTGCTTATATTTGATTTCCTGTGTTCCGCGGGTGCTTTTATTCTCTCCTGCTATGCTTGTCTCTACTTTTGTAAGTTTTGCAATTGGTGTCTGATACAGCCATGCATCATTCATGACAAATATAACTGCAATCAGATATATCAGACCAAATACTCCATATAATTTTGCTCTTTTGCTTTTCTTTACATATTCCGTTATCTTCGTTGCAACCTGTTTCATTCTTATCATCTTTTCATTTTTTATTTTACCTGCATCTCTGAATTCACAAGGTGACAGTATAATGTATCGTCTCCCGGTTCCTTATACGTTTTAAATGTTCCCTTTACCTCTATCTCTGTCTCATCTTTGGGATATTCATCCGAATATACATGTAACACATCTCCCCAGACAAACTCCAGTCCCTGTGAACAGCAGGCCAGTGCATCTTTTATAATGCTATAATGATAGTATGTTCCAGTTTTTTCGTTTTGTCCAGTATAATATAAGCCATCGATGCAAAGTGTCTTTCTAATATATTTATCTGGTTCTACCATCAGCTGATAAAAAGTAGCATAGACCATATCTTTATTCATATTTGTAAGGTCATAATCAACATCACTACCTGGTGTCTGTTGCCCTCCCTGTTCCTTCGATTCCTGGCTGTTCTCTTCCTGCTGTTTTTTCGTTTCTTTACGTTTTGTATTCTGAGTTTCTTTTTTTTCTGTCTTTTCCTTTACGATTTTATCCACGGAAGAGCCTATAGTAATCTTCTTGCTTTCTTTTTTTACACATCCAGCTATATTTATCATACAAAAGAGCATACAAACGCCAAGAATAATCCATTTTTTTCTTCTCATATCATCTTCTCCCCATCATCCGTCCTGCTACACAACTGATAAAGAATGCTGCCATATCTGCAGCCACGATAGTCGAGCCAACCGGTGTTCCGACAAGTATGGATAACAATCTTCTTTGACAATATAGAAAAGAGAAGCCAATGTCACGAATATAAAGATGATGCTAAACCATGCTGCAAGATGTTTTCTTTTTTCCGTAGTCATATCCTTCTCCTTTCTCATTAACGTTCTTATTTTGGTTTAAGTGTTTTTTCTACACTCATTACAGATTCCATAGAAGACAGTACGTTTGGGATCTAATTGAAAATCATGATGTTCTGTCATGTGTCTGCTCAGGCATTCAATCTCATCACATTGAATATGAATCAGTTTTCCACATTTTTCACACTTGCAATGATAGCAGCTCTCATAATCAGATGTCTCACTCTCTCCTATGTACTCAAAGCAGGCACTGTTTGTACCTTCTACCACATATTTCTCAACCAAACCATCTTTTACCATCTTTTCCAGCTGCCGGTATATTGTTGTCGTTCCGACTGCAATTTCACGGTCTTTGAAGTATTCTCTGATTTCCTGTACAGTAACATGCTGTCCCTGCACGGATTGCAGAAAAGTATGTTACTCAGTCATCTGTTTTATCTTATATCTGGCTTTTGCCATTTTGACCTCTCCTTTTCAATTTGGAAATCATTTTTAAATTATCTTCATTAGCCCCGGATACTTTTCTGTCCCCACAGATCTATCTGCACTCCATAATAACCGCTTCACATCTGCCATATCCAAGCTGTGAACTGTTCAGACACAACGTGTAATTGCTGGCCTTTCCCCACTTCTGCCCGGTATAAAAGTTATAATTTGTCATACGCCTTTTATCTGTATCTGCTATCAGCTTTACAGCCTCCTGCTCACTGACATGATATAACCTGCTGATACGCTGTATCTTTTCCGGCATATCTCCATGAATAAACACATTCAGCACATCATCCCTGTCTTTCAGTATAAAATCTGCATTTCTTCCTATAATAACGCAAGATTCCTTATCCGCAAGTTCCAGAATCACCTTCCTCTGTGCTTCATA
>OLOW01002784.1_pt1 | contig 11527 bp, 8 predicted proteins | sample 1672801 | NCBI WGS metagenome assembly OLOW01 (sample SAMEA3136725, study PRJEB25190) | human gut metagenome | biome: human gut; feature: human-associated habitat; material: faeces | place: Austria | collected 2013
GGATGAGCAGTGGCTGGATTCCTCTGCGGCCAGTGCATCTTCCGGTTACAGGCGGCAAATGCCGTGGTGCGCCATAACTCGCAGCGCAAGGACAAGCGTCTGTTCACCGCCGCGGGCGATGGCGAGAAGATTCAGGCCTATCAGGCAAGCGACGAGCGCGATGAGGGGCGCTGGATCGCCTCGGAAATCGACAAGCTTCATGACGGCGGTACGCCGTACGACGACATCGCCGTGTTCTATCGCACCAACGCGCAGTCGCGTATCTTGGAAGATATGTTCCTGCGCGCAGGCGTGCCCTACAAGATTGTGGGCGGCACGAGGTTCTTTGATCGTGCCGAGGTGCGCGATGTGATGGCCTATCTCAAGATGGTGGTGAATCCTGCCGACGAGATGAGCGTCAAGCGTGTGATCAACACGCCGCGCCGTGGTATCGGCTCCACGTCCATCCAAAAGATCGAGATGCTTGCCGCCTCCAATCGCTGTTCGTTTTTCCAGGCGTGCGAACTCGCTTGTGCCGAGACAGGCATGTTCTCGGCCAAGGTTCGCAACGGCCTGGCCGATTTCGTCAACATTGTGCGCCGTGGTCGCCGTATGGATGGCGAGCTCAAAGACGTGGTCGAGGCTATTGTGGAGAGCGCGGGTCTTGTCCAGGCGTATCGCAGCGAGGGCACGATGGAGGCCGAGGGACGCGCCGAGAACATTCAGGAATTCATGGGTGTAGCTGCCGAATTCGAAGAGAGCCACGAGGATATCGAGGGCACCTTGGAGAGTTTGGAGGAGCTGCGCGCTGCCGGTGTCGGCGACGTGCCTCAGTCTGCTCCGGCGTCCACGCTTGCAGACGCGCCTTTCGCGCCGAGCGCGGCGCAGGCCGCCTCGGAGATCGAGCGCACCTATGGTCCGCTGGCGTGCAAAGCGCTTCCCGCGCTGATGGAATGGCTCGCCCTTCGCTCGGACCTCGACGCGCTTTCGGGCCAGTCGAGCGCCATCACCATGATGACTATCCATTCGGCAAAGGGCTTGGAGTTTCCTGCGGTATTCGTTGCCGGCATGGAAGAAGGCATTTTCCCACATGTTGCCGGCTTTGGTGGAGAGGACGCGGCGAAGCTCGAGGAAGAGCGTCGCTTGGCATACGTTGCTATCACGCGTGCGCGCAAGCGCCTGTTCCTTACCTATGCTGCCACCCGTCGTACCTACGGCTCTACGCAGGCCAATCCTCGTTCGCGCTTCATGAACGAGATTCCCGATGAGGATATCGAGTTTTCCGGTATCGGGTCATCCGGTTTTTCCGGCACGGGCTGGGAGAAGCGCGGCGACCGCCGCGGAACCTTTGGATCCGGTCAGGGATCGGACATGTACGGTGGGCGCGTGTTTGGCTCGTATACGCGTTCGACGGGAGGCTCAGGCGCTTCTGCCGGGTCGTATGACAGCTTCTTTGGCGTGGCGGGAACCGAGCGCCATCGCGGCGTGAGTCCCGATGCGGGTCGCAAGCCGGCTACGTTTGGCAGCGGTGCCGCGCGCCCGCGTCAACAGAAGGCATCCGCTCCGGTCGAGCAGCGCCGTCCCGATGCCGCGCGTGCTGCCGAGGTCTTTGCCGTGGGTGACGCTGTGAGCCACAAGACGTTTGGCCCCGGCACCGTTATCTCGGTCGATGGCGACATGATCGAGGTCCAGTTCGAGAAGAGCGGGAAAACCAAGAAGCTCATGAAGGGCTTTGCCCCCATCATCAAGCTGTAGCCCCATCGGCGGACTGTAGCACCGCACCTTGACCCTCAATCGTCGGGCGCCGCACGCTAGGCGCGGTACCCTCCTCTTTCGGGCCAATCTGCGGCACTACAGTTCGCCGATGGCCTGGTCCCGCGTGGCGTTTTTGCCTGGGGCGTCGCTTGCGTACCTTAAGTACGCGGCGCTCCTCTTTCGGGCGAACCTCCGGCACTACAGTGTGCCGATGGGTCTTGATCCGTGCGGAACGCCGGATAGGCGTGTGGTTACTACCACTCCACGATGCCTGGGGCACGATTGGGGCGCATCGCGCTATCATTCGGGCATAACGATAATTACGGGCGATAAGCGCCCGCGGTGGAAAGGGAACGAACATGGCAGACGAACTCTATGTTGGCATCGACGTGGGCGGTACTTCGGTCAAGATCGGCATTATGACCGAAGAAGGTGACGTCGTTGCCAAGGCGGGCGTCCCTACGCCTCCGCTGGTTGACGAGGCCGGCTATACCGCCGTCACGGATGGCGTCAAGTCCGTGCTCGAGGGTGCCGATGTCGATGCTTCCCTGCTCAAGGGTATCGGCCTTGCGGTTCCCTGCCCCGTTCCTGCCGATGGCAACATTTCTGTCATCGCCAACCTGAGCCTCAATTTGTTGGGCGTGCACGACGCGCTCCAGGCTTCCTTCCCGGGCGTATACGTTGGTTTTCTCAACGATGCCAACGCGGCCGCTATGGGAGAGCTTTGGCGCGGCGCCGGCGCGGGCTATAACAGCCTCGTGCTCGTGACGCTCGGCACCGGCATCGGTGCGGGCGTTGTGTGCGATGGCAAGGTTCTTGCGGGTGCGAACGGCGCTGCGGGCGAGCTGGGTCACGTGATTGTCAATCCTGCCGAGACGCGTCAGTGCGGCTGCGGCCGTCATGGCTGCTTGGAGCAGTATGCTTCGGCTACGGGCATCGTCAACAGCTATCGCTTGGAGTGCGAGAAGCGCGGTTGTGCGCCTGTTGAGCTTTCTGGTCCTTCCGATTCGCGCAGCGTGTTCGAAGCCCTCGTTGCAGGCGATGAAGCCGCGCGTGCCGCTGTCGATACCATGGCAGGCGCTCTGGGTTTCGAGCTCGCCAACGCCGCATGCTCTTTCGATCCCGAGGTCTTCGTGCTGGGCGGTGGCGTTTCTGCCGGCGCTGAGCATTATCTTGACCGCGTGACCGAGGTGTTCAAGAAGATGACGTTGTCTTGCTGCGCGGACACGCCCATCACCGTTGCCTCTCTTGGCAACGACGCCGGCATGCTCGGCGCCGCCTACTACGCGGTGACCAACGCGTAACACGCCTTGTCATATCGATCACAGCAAAAAGGGGGCACCTCAGGCGAGGTGCCCCCTTTGCTTGTTGGCGAATACAGCCCGTCTTGCACTAGACGAGAGTGATGAGCTTCATCAGCAAATCGACAGTGCCAACGTTGTAACCGGCGGTTGCATAGACGCCGCGCAGGCTGCCGTCGGGCTGCTTGCAGGCAAGCACCGTGAGCGGCAGCTTCTCGGGATTCGCAAACATGCGGCGAGCGAGCTTCTCAGGCAGCTCGGTAAAGTCGTCGTAGGCGATGGTCGCGCCGGTGAGCGTGGGAAGCGTGCGAGCGAGTGTGGGGTCATCGAGCTGGGCGGGGTCGCTGATCACGAGGACGAGCGGCAGATCGGCTTCGGCGACGCGCTCTGCCTGCTCACGAAGCTCGTTGAGCAGGTGCTCGGTAGGCTCCATTCCGGGCTCCAGGAATGAGATGGCAACCGGGCACGAATCCGATCCGTGCTCGGCAGCGATTTTTGCGGCATCGACAGCGTTGCCGTTGGCGTCGCGCAGGACGAACGCCTCGAGCGCGATATCCTCGAGCATCTGTGATGCCTCGGGCTCGCGCAGGACGAGTTCGATGGGCTTGTCGGTGCCTGCGTCGCTTACATGGAAGGTGCGCTCGGCTGCCTGCGTATCGCCGTTGGGCAAGCGCGTGCTGCACACCAGGCGATAATCACCGGCGGGAAGCGGCAGCGAGCACGAGCCGTCTTGGACCGAGGCGCCCCAGAAGTCGAGGGCCTCGAAGCCCAGCGCGCGAGTTCCGGCAACCGTAACGCTTGTCTCCAGACGGGCAACGCTCCAGGCCTGGAAATATCCAGGACCGGGCTCCACGGTGGAAGTGAACGTGACGTCGGCGGTGTGCTCGGCGCGCTCGACAGCCACAAATGCGCCCTGGTGGTAATACTCGATGGCGCGATCATGCGGGTTTTGACGAGCGGCGATACCAAAGGTGCGGCAGATTGCCACGAACAGCGCGCGGCAGGTGACGGGGCTGCCCTGGCGAGAGAGCCAGGCACCGCGCGGGCTGGCGCAGAGCTTCTTGACGTGCTCGGAAGCGGTGAAGTCGAGGTTTTCGCAAATCATGTCCCAAACACGGCGCGGGTCTGCGCGGAACTCCTCGACTGTCGTCGCGTCAAAAGTCTCGACAAAATAGGAGCGGAAGCTCGAGAGCTGTTCGAACATGATGCGCGGAGCGAGGACGTACTTGACGTAGAGCTCCTCGGCATCGTCTTTTGCGCCCTCGCGCTCGAGGTAAGCGATGGCGGCGTCGTGCATGGCGCGGGCGCCGGCCAGATGGTCTTCCAAAACATCGGCGGTAAGGTCGCGGAAGTCCTTTGAGGTGAGCGTCGAGAGCAGCTGGACGCGATCGGCGCCGTTGTCCACGGAGAGGAAGCGATCAACTTCGGGGGCGTTGGCAAAAGCCTGCTCATAGTAGGCGAGACATTCGTCTTTGCCATGGCCTGCGGCGTTTGCCAGGCGACGCGCCTCCTTGACAAAGCCTGCCACGCGCTCGGTGCGCATCTGGTCGGCCTCGTGCTTGCGAGCACGGCCAGATGCTGCCTGTTCGGGCGTGAGGGGGCAGGAGGGGGCGGGATGGTCTGCCGGTGCGTGGACGTCGATATCGCGCCATGCGGCGGCTGCAGCCGTGTCCACGTCGTGCAGGGTAAGTTCCACGTGATCGCACTCATCGGTGTCGACCAAGGCGTCTGCCATTTGATGTTCGGTTGCGGCGATAACGCGCAGAGTGCCCTCGCCGATCACAATCTGGGCATGGCCGCATTCATCGGTGATGAGGTGCGCGATGTCGCCCCATTCGGCGGAGTTCACAAGCGTCAGGCGCACGTAGGCATTGCGGACGGGCGCGCCGTCCTCACCGGTGACCGTAACCGTGAGCTTAACGGTGGGGCCGTAGGCCGCCGTTTGGTTCACGATGACCTGGCTGCCTTCGCGCGCGAGGATGCTGCGATCGCGCTCAAAATCGCAGCCGTAGTCGGAGAACAAGCGGGTGTGCACCAGCATGGCGCGTCCGGAGGCGGCGGTGAACCAACCGCGGTTAAGCGCCTCTTCGGGCTCGCAGGCGCCCAGGTAGTACCATTCGCCATCGACATACGCTTCGACCCAGGCGTGGTTGTCATCGCAATGAGCCCACAGCGGGGTGTAGATCTGACGAGCGGGGATGCCGTTTGCGCGCAGTGCAGTGACCAGGTAGGTTGACTCTTCGCCGCAGCGGCCATTGCCGGAGGCCAGCATGCCCAGCGGTCCCAGGGTGCGCTCGTCGGCAGTCTGATAGGTTGCGGTCTCACAGCACCAGTAGTTGGTCTCGAGCACGGCGTCGTGCGCGCTCATGCCTGCGATGCGTTCTGCGAGCTCCTTGCGCAGGATAGGCCACGAATCGACAAACGGCTCGTTGTTCACGCGCGGGGTAGCCACAAAGTGGATAAAGATGTCTTCGTCAACGTCGCGGCACCACGGCGAGGTGGCGCGAAGCTCGACGGCTTGGCGTGCGATGGATTCGAATACGGAAAAATCGGCGTCGAATACGTCGGTGAGCGGCAGGGTGCCATAGTAATTTTTGATGAGCGCAGCGACGTCGGCGTTGTCGACACGGGCAAGGCCCGCGGCAATGGTGCTCGCGAGCGGCTTGAGCAGCTCGGCACGCTCGTCAAATTTAGCTTGGGCAAAGGATGCGAAGGCGGGGGAGAGAATGCGCATACGTTAGTTCTCCTTGATCTTGACGGCCAAGACGGTGTCAACGGGATCGGGCAGATAGGGCGAGGGGCCCAGATCGGCGAAGGCGATGTCGGGATAGTCGCTGTGCGTCCAGCTGGTAGAGAGCTTGACCTCGCTGCCATCGCGCAGAAGGCGAATGGACTCGATGCGATCTTTGGGCACGCCCATGAGCGGCACGGGGCCCAGGGCGTTCTCATATAGATGGAAGTAGTACGTATTGCCGTTGCGCGTGATGCGACCCCACTCGGGGCGCTCGGGCTCGATGGGGCCGCCTGCGGCCATGCCCGCGCCGTAGATGCTCTGGGAGTTGCGCGCCATCCAGGCACCGATCTCCTTCAGGATGGCGCAGGACTGCTCGGGGAAGCGACCCGTCGCGTCGGGGCCCACATTGAGAATAAGATTGCCGCCCTTGGAGACGCACTCCACCAGCTTGTGGATGAGCAGCGACGACGGTTTGTAGTTGGTGTCGGTAGAGCAGTAGCCCCAGTTGTCGTTCATGGTGATACAAGATTCCCAGGCAAGGGGGTTGCCCTCGGCGTCCAGGATGCCGTTCGGCGGGATGATGCGCTCGGGCGTTACGAAGTCGCCGTGATAGGGCGTGGGGTTGCACTCTGCGAGCGATCCGTAGCCCTCACCCGAGACCTCGAGGCGATTGTCGGTGATGACCTGCGGCTGCAGCTCGCGCACCATGCTCATGAGCTCGGTTGCGCGCCAGGTTTCGCCGCGCATCTTCATGCCGTTGACGGGCGAGTCGTAGGCAAAATCGAACCACAGCAAGTCGAGCTTGCCGTAATTGGTGCACAGCTCGCGCACCTGCTCGTGCATGTAGTCGAGGTAGCGGTTGAAATCGCGTTTATCGTTGCAGCCCGCTACGGGGTCGTTGCGCAGCGGGGCCTGGCGATCGCCGTACTGGGGGAAGTCAGGGTGGTGCCAGTCGATGATCGAGTAATACAGGCCTACTTTTAGACCCTCGGCACGAAACGCCTCGAGGAACTCGGCGACGATATCGCGCCCAAAGGGAGTCTTGGTTGATTTCCAGTCGGTGGTCTGGGTATCGAAGAGGCAAAAGCCGTCGTGATGCTTTGCGGTGAGTACGGCATATTTCATACCGGCCTCACGTGCGGCGCGTGCCCAGGCGCGGGCATCGAAGGCATAGGGGTTGAACTCATCGAAGTAGGGCTGATATAGTTCCTCAGGCATCTCCTCATCGCTGCGAACCCATTCGCCGCGAGCGGGGATGGAGTACAAACCGAAATGAAGGAAAAGGCCAAAGCGATCGTGCAGGTACCATTTCATGCGTTCGTTATACCGAACGCGGTCAAACTGATAGGTCATGGCAATCTCCGTTCTGCTGCCGACGTTTTGTGTGCAAATCACGTGTTGTGGGCCGTGAAAGGTAGTTATTTAGGTGTGAGCGGTAAGTCGACCCACCGTTTACCTGCTCGGATAGTCATGTTAAAGCATCGTAAACGGAGAAACAGGGCGAATTTAATACAATAAGATGTGATGCGTGGTTCTTCGCGGAGACGAAAGACTTCGAAGGCCGCGTAGAGGAAAAAAGGTGCCCGCGATTCTGGATGGCTCGCAGGCGCGAAAGGAGAGTATTCATGGACTTGGAAAACAAGCTTAACCCCGCCGTTTCCCGCCGTGGTTTCGTCGGTGCCGCTGCTGCTGGCGCCGCCGCTCTCGGTCTTGCTGCTTGCGGCAACACCGGTTCCGACACCAAGGGCTCCGCAGCCGGCTCCAGCTCCAGCTCCGTCGAGGAGATCGTTGCTGACAAGGACGGTTTCGTCGTCAAGGCTGAGAAGACCGACGGCAAGGCCCCCAAGAACGAGTGCGTCATCGCGCTCGAGGGCGAGATCCAGAACATGCACCCCATGAACTGGTCCGACGGCAACTCCGGCAACGTCGTGTACTACATCTACGATTCCCTGTATGCGTTCGACGAGGACTACAACCTCATCCCGAAGGCTGCCGACTCCTATGAGGTTTCCGAGGACGCCTGCACTTACACCTTCCATCTTCATGAGGGCATCACCTTTGAGGACGGTACGCCGCTCGATGCAGACGCTATCGTCACCAACTATCAGGAGTGCATCAAGAAGGAGAACGGTTGGCGCCGCCGCCGCATGTTCATCCGCACCATCGATGACAACACCGAAGAGACCCGCATCGACAACGTGTACAAGGTTGACGACGATCCGTTGAAGGTCGCTTTCCACCTGCCGAAGCCCTACGCTCCGTTCATGAACTCCATCACGCAGTTCTACATCATTAATCCTAAGGTCGTCACCGATCCGGATTACGATTACGGCAAGAAGTCCGCTGGCTCTGGTCCTTACGTCCTCGAAGAGTATGCAAAGGGCGACCACTGCTCGCTCGTCAAGAACGACAAGTACTGGGGCGGCCAGAAGGACGAGGGCGAGGTCACGATCGACCGCGTCGATTTCAAGATCATTCCCGAGGCTGGTTCCCGTATCGCCGCTCTTCAGACTGGTGAGGCTACGGTCATTTACCCGATGCCGACCGACCAGGTTGCTACCGTCCGCAGCGCTGGCGACATCAACATGGTTTCCATGCCCTCCACCACCATGCGCTATGTGACTCTTAACACCAACGTGAAGGAGCTCTCCGACGTTCGCGTGCGTCAGGCCATGAACTACGCCTTCAACCAGGACGAGTACGTCAAGGTTATGTACGCTGGTGCCGCTACTCCGGCTACCTCCGTGCTCCCCGCTCTCGTTCCCGGTTACAAGGAGCAGGAGCCGTTTGCCTACGACCTCGACAAGGCCAAGTCCCTTCTCAAGGAGGCCGGCTACGAGGATGGCTTCGAGGTCGAGATCATCGGCGACAGCTCCACGCAGGAGACCAAGGGCATGACCTTCGTCATGCAGCAGCTCAAGAAAGTTGGCATCGAGGTCAAGGTTGTCCCCAACGAGGCCGCTACCAACGCCGAGATCGCTGCTGAGCCCGAGGACACCACCAAGATTCAGATGTGGTACGTCAACTGGTCCCAGTCTGACGCTGACGGCTTCATGCGTTCGCTGCTTTCCACCGCTATGACTCCTCCGACCGGCTACAACACCGCCTTCTGGAAGAACGAAGAGTTCGACAACGAGCTCCAGCTTGGCAACGAGGGCAAGACCGAGGACGAGCAGAACCAGCACTACGGCAAGTGCCAGGACATCGTCTGGCCCGAGTGCCCGTGGCTGTACCTCGCTTCCGACAACACGCTGATGTCCTACAAGGCTTACCTCACCGGCATCAAGTATGTTGCTCAGGGCATCGACGTCACTCACGCTAAGCTCAACGCTTAAGGCTGCGCGTGTTTGATTCTGTAAGCTGACAAGCAAGCAGTTTTGGCTGCCGGCCTCCCGTCCGCGGAGGCCGGCAGCTTTGCGGTTTGATTGTCCTTGATTTGAAAGGGGAGGGAGCTAAATGGGGAAATACACCGTTAAGCGAATCATCAACATGATTCCGCTGCTATTCGTTATCTCCATCATCATCTTCTTGTTCATCCACCTTATCCCCGGTGACCCCGCCCGCCAGATTGCCGGTCCTACCGCGACCATCGGCGAAGTGGACGAGATTCGTAACCAGCTTGGTTTGAATCAGCCTTTGGTACCGCAGTACATCAAGTGGATTACCGGTATTTTCACGGGTAATTTCGGTGTCTCTTATGCCAATAAGACCACCGTCATCGCGCTCCTTGCGCCCCGCCTGCCCATCACCATCTACCTGACCATTTGCTCCATTACTTGGTCTGCGATCATGGGCATCATCATCGGCGTTCTGGCTGCTGTGAACCGCGGTCGTGCGTTCGATCTTATCGGCATGGTTATCGCCATCGCCGGCATCTCGCTGCCTAACTTCTGGCTGGGTCTGCAGCTCATGCAGATTTTCGCCGTGAACCTGAGGATCCTGCCTACGGGTGGTCTTGAGTCGTGGAAGGGCTACATCCTGCCTTCCATCGCCATGGGCGCGGGCATCATGTGTATTCTGGCGCGCGTGACGCGTTCTTCGATGATTGAGAACCTGGGCAAGGATTACATTCGCACGGCACGTGCCAAGGGTCTGCCCGAGCATCGCGTGATTATGCGCCATGCGTTCAAGAACTCCTCCATCGACGTCATCACCGTCACCGCGCTTCAGATCGGCGCATTGATCGCCGGTTCCGTCGTGGTCGAGTCGGTTTTCTCGATTCCGGGCCTCGGTCGTCTGCTCGTCGATTCCATCGGCTTCCGCGACTACGAGGTTGTGCAGGCGCTCATCTTGTTCTTCTCGTTGGAGTACATGGTGATTAACCTGCTTGCGGACATCCTGTACGGCATCATTAACCCGCGCGTGCGCTACGAATAGGAGGTTGCCATGTCTGATACCACTGCTAATGCTGCCTCCGCAACGCGTGAGGCTGAGGAGCTGCCGAAGGCGCAAAGCCCCGTTAGGCAGTTTGTCAAAAAGTTCTTGCGCCGCAAGACCGCCGTTATCGGCTTTCTGTTTATCGTCTTCATCCTGATTCTTGCCGTGATCGGACCCAACATCACGCCGTACGATCCCAACGCGTACGACTACAGCGCGATTTTGGCTGGCCCTTCCGCTAGGCATCTGTGGGGCACCGACGAGTTTGGCCGAGATGTCTTTAGCCGTATCCTTGCCGGCACGCAGCTGTCGCTTGGCACGGCGCTTACCGCTTCGATCATCGGTACCGCCGTGGGCGTCGTCTTTGGCCTTATCGCCGGCTTCTTTGGCGGCATTGTCGACTCCCTTATCATGCGTGTTTGTGACGTTATGTTCGCATTCCCGGGCATCCTGCTCGCCATCGCCATCGTGGCCATCATCGGTCCGGGCATCACCAACATCATGATCGGTGTTGCCGTTTTCACGGTGCCATCGTTTGCGCGTATTATTCGTGGCGCGGTGCTCGAGGTGCGTGGTGAGCTGTACGTCGAGGTGGCGCAGTCCATTGGCTGCTCGTCCGCTCGCACCATGTTCGTGCACATCTTCCCGGGTACCATGCAGGCCCTCATCGTCAACTTCACGATGAACATCGGTGGCGCCATCCTTTCGGCATCATCCCTGTCCTTCCTGGGCTTCGGCGCATCCGTGACGCAAGCCGAGTGGGGCGCGATCCTGTCTCAGGGCCGCAACTACCTGGCTATTGCTCCGCACCTGGTCCTTTTCCCCGGCTTGGTGATTTTCTTGACCGTGCTTGCCTTCAACCTGTTCGGTGACGGTCTGCGCGACACGCTCGACCCGCGACTGAACTAAGGAGGCCCTGATGTCTGAAACTCTTTTGGAGGTCAAGGACCTCAGAACGCAATTTAAGCGTGGCAAGAAGGATTGGATTACGGCGGTAAACGGCGTGTCTTTTAATGTCAACGCTGGCGAGATCGTGGGCTTGGTTGGCGAGTCCGGCTGCGGCAAATCCGTAACCTCGCTTTCCGTCATGCGTCTGCATAACGAGCGCCTGACCAAGATTTCCGGCTCCATCAAGTTTGGCGGCAAAGAGGTTCTCGACCTCACTACGAGCGAGATGCAGTCCATGCGCGGTAACGAGATGTCCATGATCTTCCAGGAGCTGCGGTTGAATATTTGCTGTAAATAGAAGGTGCAGGCCGGATTTGTTGGTCTGCACCTTTTTGCGGGAAGATTTTCTGTTTTTTGAGCACCAAAGCCTTCCCCTATGAGGGGAAGGTGGCACGGCGCAAGCCGTGACGGATGAGGTGGGGGCACTTGCGTC
>OLOW01002786.1_pt1 | contig 11517 bp, 9 predicted proteins | sample 1672801 | NCBI WGS metagenome assembly OLOW01 (sample SAMEA3136725, study PRJEB25190) | human gut metagenome | biome: human gut; feature: human-associated habitat; material: faeces | place: Austria | collected 2013
ACATTCCCATTGCACTCTTATTATATCATCTGCCTAAAAGCGATGGCATCATTCCGCCTTGAAAGTCAGCTTGCCATCCTTGGCATCCATATGGAGGACTTTCTTCTTTTCGAGACCCTCCTGCAGAATGAGCTCGGAGATCGGGTCTTCGACTTCTTTCTGGATGGTACGGCGCAGCGGACGGGCACCGTATTCCACATCGGTACCATGATCGATGAGGAGCTTTTTCGCTTCTTCGCTGGCATCGAGCTTCACTTCGAAGTGCGCGAGCTTCTCGCCGACCTTGGCAAGCATCAGGTTCACGATAGAGGAAAGATCGGTAGCGGTGAGCGGATGGAAGACGATGATCTCATCGATACGGTTGATGAATTCCGGACGGAGCGTGTGTTTCACTTCATCCATCATCAGCTTCTTCACATCCTCGAAGGTTTCCTTCTTCTCGCCTTTGTCCTCTGCTTTGAATCCCAGTTTCTTCATCTGGTTTTTCAAAAGGGCAGAGCCAAGGTTACTGGTCATGATGATGACAGCATTCGTGAAGTCCACGGTGCGGCCCTGACCATCGGTCAGACGACCATCATCGAGTACCTGCAGAAGGATATTGAAGAAATCCGGATGCGCCTTTTCGACTTCGTCGAAGAGGATGACGCTGTACGGCGTCTTTCTCACGGCATCGGTCAGCTGGCCGCCTTCTTCATAGCCGACATATCCTGGAGGCGCACCGACGAGACGGGACACTTCGTGTTTCTCCATGTATTCCGACATATCGAAGCGAATCATATTCTTCTCACTGCCAAACATGCATTCAGCGAGCGCTCTGGCCAGCTCGGTCTTGCCGACGCCGGTCGAGCCGAGGAAGAGGAAGGAACCGATCGGACGTTTCGGATCCTTCATGCCGGCACGCGCACGACGGATCGCCGTGGCAACGGCATGGACAGCCTCATCCTGACCGACCACTCTCTTATGCAGCTCTTCTTCCAGATGGAGCAGGCGCTCGGAGTCGCTCTTCTTCAGATTCTGCAGCGGTACCCCCGTCCATTTAGCGACGACTTCTGCCACATCTTCTTCCGTGACTTTAAGATCATCATGATCCGCACCCTTCCAGTCCTTCTTCATGAGGGCGATCTCACTCTGCATCTTCTTGGCATCATCACGATACTCGGCGGCTTTTTCAAAATCCTGCGAAGCCACAGCCGCTTCCTTTTCTTTCAAAAGGGAGGCCAGCTTCTCTTCCTTCTCTTTCAGCGCATCCGGTGTCGAAGACGCTTCCATGCGGACCTTGGCGGCGGCTTCATCGATGACATCGATGGCTTTATCAGGCTGGAAACGATCCGTGATGTAACGACCGGAAAGTTCGACAGCCGCTTTCATTGCTTCATCGGTGATCTTCGCTTTATGAAAGGCTTCGTAGCGATCACGCAGACCCTTCAAGATCTTCAGCGTATCTTCCGGTGTCGGTTCACCGACTTTGACCGGCTGGAACCGACGTTCCAAAGCGGCATCCTTTTCGATATACTTCTTATATTCTTTCAAAGTGGTCGCGCCGATGCAGCGCAGCTCCCCGCGTGCCAGAGCCGGTTTCATGATATTGGCTGCATCCATGGAGCCTTCCGTCGAGCCTGCTCCCACCAGTGTATGCAGTTCATCGACGAAAAGGATCCAGTCTTTATGTTTCTTCACTTCATCAATGACTTTTTTCAGCCGTTCCTCAAATTCGCCTCTGTACTTGGTACCGGCGACGACGGAGGACATATTGAGAGAAATCACATGGCAGTCCTTCAGGATTTCCGGCACATCATGAGAAACGATCCGCTGTGCAAGCCCTTCTGCGATGGCTGTCTTGCCTACGCCCGGCTCACCGATGAGGACAGGGTTGTTCTTATTTCTGCGGGACAGGATCTGGATCACACGATTGATCTCCGTCTGACGCCCGATGACAGGGTCGATCTTGCCCTGTTTGGCTTTTTCATTGAGGTCGATGGCAAAATCACCCATCTCTCCCATCTCTGCACTGCCTTCTCCATTTCCGTCTTCCGAAATATAGGTATCGAAGGCTTTCTGCAGCTTCTCCTGTGTCACGCCGAAATGCTCCAGGATCTGCATCGCAACGCCGCTGCCTTCCCGAAGAATGGCAAGCAGCAGATGCTCCGTGCCGACGAAGGAATTGCCAAGATCATTGGCTTCCTCCAGCGCCATTTCCAGCACCCGTTTCGTCCGCGGCGCTACATACAGCTCACGGCGAGAGAAGAAGCCGCTCCTTCCCTGCCCGGCGAGCAGCGGCTCCACCGCCTCTACGGTCACGCCGAGCGAATTCAGGATCTTGCCACCGGCCGAATCTTTTTCGTGGGCAATGCCCAAAAGCAGGTGCTCGGTTCCCAAATAATCACTGCCCAGCTTCGAAGCCTCTTCTCCTGCAAATTTCCAGGCATTTTTTACACCATCTGTATATCTGTCTTCCATAGAAATCCCTCCTTTGTTTTGGGGTTTATATTAAATGAGAAATTAGAAATGAAGGTGGTATTTCAGTCACCAGTCACTCATTTCTTTCCTTCAATCGCCTTGATCTTATCTCTGACCTCGCAGGCACGCTCGAAGTCTTCGCGATCGACGCAGCTCTTGAGTTCTTTTCTTAAGGCTTGCAGCTCCTCGCTCTCCGCCGGAGCGTCCCCCTTTTCTTTTGTCTTCGGTTCATTGACGGGAATTTCATTCTTCCCTTTCTGGAACGACGGGCGGATGGACTCTTTGAAGCGGCTGTAGCTGTCTTCATTCTCCGGCAGCTTTTCCGGGCTGACTTCGATGAATTGTCCGCCCTGATCTTCCAGCGTGCAGGTCCCAAAGGGATCTTCTAAGAGATGCCCAAGCATCGATCCGCCGAAGAAATGATCCAGCGGACTGTCGAAGAATCCATTTCCAAAGAAACTCTGCTCCTTCTGGAAAACATGCTCTTTCTCCGCGCACTCGCTGCAGAGATGCTCTTCTTTTCTATGTCCGTTCACCACCTGCACCATATGAACGGTGGCAGGATGTGCATGACAACGTTCACAAAACATATTTATTCTCCTTTCAGTGCCCACTCGATGCGATGGATCATCGTCCGTCCGGCTTCCTTTCGGTGTCCTTCCGGACAATACTCCAACATCGTGTGCGTCATGGCATACATCAGCCGATACTCACGCTTGGAAATGATGTCGTAATTCAAAAGCATCTGGAAATATCCCCGAAGGCCGTTTTCTATCTCCTCCTGAGATATTGATTTGTCTTTTGTTTGATGATTTGACTTTTCATTCTGGTACTGGCTCGCTGCCGCCTTCAACCGATGGTAGTAGTCCGGCACCTCCTCACGCTCTACAGGACGCAGAGATATCTTGATATACCCACCGCTTCCCCGCCGTGACTCGACGATGAATCGGTCATTGGAAGAAAACCTCGTATTGATCACATATGTCACCTGAGACGGTGCACACGCGAGGTGATCGGCTACATCCTTGCGCTTTAAGAGCAGCTCGTCTGTATTCTGCTTATTCATCAAGTCCAGAATGAAATTTTCTATTTTATCAGATAGCATTGTACTATTCATATCGCTCACCACTTTCCACTTGACTTCTTACCTCATTTCTGTAATCCATTATACATCAAATAGTCAAATAGTCAATAGCTTTTTCGATTTATTTTTAGCTTGCCGTGAAAAAAAATTAGTGACCAGTCACCAGTCACTCGTATAGCAATTTGTTAACTCCTGGACTTAGTGAGAAGTGCTGGAAGGGGCACACAATTCATATAGGGGCTCAATACCCCTCATTATATAAAACTGTTTGCCCACCATTTATATAAAACTCCGCGGCGCCTCCTAATTTTATGCGCCGTACCTTCACTCCTAACTCCTCACTCCTAACTTAATTTGGAAGTTGATTTAAATGCCAGTTATTTAGAAAGCGAAATACTAGGGAAACGCTGATTAAATCTGACAACGATTTAATCAGCGTTTCCCTAGTCTCTAGTCCCCGCCCATCAAAAAACGGCAGACCTCTCGGTCTGCCGTTCTCACTCTTCTATTTCTTCAAAATCCATCTCATGCATCACCGTCATGACCGCATCGTGGGAAAAGCCCCTTCGCAGGAGGAAAGAGGCTGACTTTTTGAAATCTGTCCGCATCTTCGGGCTCATGCCCCATTTCTTTTGCAGGAGGGCGGCCGCCATCTCGATTTCTTCCTCCAGCTGCAGGTGCTTCTCCGTCACAAGCCCCTTCAGCTTCAGCTTCTGATGGATGTAAGCGTCTCCGTACTGCGCGCGGCGGCGGTAGGCTTCGAAAAGCTCATCGGCGAGATTCTCATCATTGACATAGTCATAGTCCCTGAGCCTTGCCATCGCCTCTTCGATTTCCTTTTCCGTGTACTCCCTCTCTTTCAGCTTCCGCGTGAGATCCTTCTCGCTCTGGTCGCGGAACTGCAAAAGGTACACCGCCGTCTCGTAGCAGGTCCTATCCTTCGGACGAGTCCGTTTCGCTGTCCGCTTCCGAGTGTACGCCATCTTCGAAATGATCCGGTTCTACGACAAGGGTGTCACGGATGATCTTATCGATTTCCGCTTCGACATCCGGGTGTTCCTTCAAGTAACGTTTCGCTGCCTCGCGGCCCTGGCTGATGCGGCTGCCCTTGTATGAGTACCACGCCCCGCTCTTCTGGATGATTTCCATATCGACCGCGATATCAAGGAGTGTGCCTTCCTTGGAAATCCCTTCCCCGTACATGATGTCGAACTCAGCCACTTTGAATGGCGGAGCGACTTTGTTCTTCACGACCTTCGCCTTTGTGCGGTTGCCGATGATGTCCGAGCCGTTCTTGATGACTTCGAGCTTGCGGATCTCGATGCGGATGGAGGAGTAGAATTTCAGCGCACGGCCGCCGGTGGTGGTTTCCGGATTGCCGAACATCACGCCGACCTTTTCACGCAGTTGGTTGATGAAGATGACGATGGTCTTCGACTTGCTGATGATGCCCGTCAGCTTGCGGAGCGCCTTGCTCATGAGGCGTGCCTGCAGGCCGACCGATGCATCGCTGATATCCCCTTCGATTTCCTGCTTCGGTACGAGGGCTGCGACCGAGTCGATGACGATCATATCGACCGCGCCGCTTCTGACCAGAGACTCTGCGATGGAGAGTGCCTGCTCGCCGCTATCCGGCTGGGAAATCAAAAGCTCTTTCGTATCGACCCCGAGATGGTGTGCATAGACCGGGTCGAGCGCATGCTCTGCATCGATGAATGCGGTGATGCCGCCCATCTTCTGCGCTTCTGCGATCGCATGTAGTGCCAGTGTCGTCTTACCGGAGGACTCCGGCCCATAGATCTCGATGACGCGACCGCGCGGATAGCCGCCGACGCCGACAGCGATATCCAGTGCGAGCGACCCCGTCGGGATGACCTCGATATCGAGCTTGTCCCCCATTTCGCCAAGACGCATGATGGAGCCGGCGCCAAATTCCTTGGTGATCTGCTTCATCGCATTTTCAAGTGCTTTCTGTCTGTCCTGCTGCATATTTGTGTCTTTCGTTGCTGCCATAAGTCCTCCTTGAAATACAGTCTTGCGGAAACGATTGCATCCATGTTTCCTTACTCTGATGTAATTATACGATACAGCCAGAGGAAAAGATAGCGAACCCCAGATTAAATCTCGCCACTCTCTTCCCTGTATTTCCCCCCAATCACTTCATCAGTCAGATGCAAAAACCCGCCGCGCTTTTCCGCGCGGCGGGTTTTTGCTGGGATGTATGTGGCTGGTGACTAGTGACTAGTGACTGGTAGCTAGGAACTGGTGACTGGGGACTAGCGGCTGGTGACTAGGGACTATGGATTAAGATCACGAGAATCCCCTGTCATCCGCTTATTCTTCCTCATCTTCAGCTTCTGGATCATTCGAGAGCACGTCGATGGAGGCGATGCGGTCGCCTTCTTCGAGACGCTGGAGGATGACGCCCTGTCCTGCTTTCGTCTTCTTGCTGACGATCTGGCTCGCTTTGGTCTTGATGGTGATGCCCTGTTCGGAGACGCCGACGAGCTCATCCTTATCATCCGCTGCGACAAGAGCTACAACTTCGTAGCCGCGGCGGAAATTCCGGATGCCCTTGCCGTTTCGGCTCTGGATATGATAGGCAGAGGCCTTGTTTCTCTTCGCATTACCGTCAGCAGAAATGGTGAAAATATCCTTATCCGCTGCGATACATGCGCCGACAACTTCATCATCGCCGGCGAGCTTGATGCCATGGACACCGGCGGCGGCGCGGCCCATGGAGCGGACTTCGCTGTCATCCACCGAGAAGCGGATGGCCATGCCGTCCTTGGTGCCGAGGATGATCTCCTCTTCACCGGTGATCGCAAGCACGGCAGCGAGGCGGTCGCCTTCATTGAGACGGATGGAAATGAGACCGTTCTTATTGATATTCTTGTATTCCGCAAGCTCGGTCTTCTTCACATAGCCCTTCTTCGTGACCATGAGGAGGTACTTCGTCCCTTCCTGAACGTTGTCGAGGTCGAGAAGCTCGGTGACTCTCTCATCACGGGCCAGATTTGGAATGAAATTGATGAGCGCGCTGCCGCGTGCGGTTCTCGTGGATTTCGGGAATTCCACGGCAGTCTTCATGTAGACCTTGCCCTTATTGGTGAAGAAGAGGATGCGGTTGTGCGTGGAGGTATTCAGGATCTTCCAGACATAGTCTTCGTCCTTCATCTTCATGCCGGAAACGCCGCGGCCGCCCTTCTTCTGGACGCGGATATCCGCAGAGTCCATACGCTTGATGTAGTTCTGCTTCGTCAGGGTGATGGTCATCGGTTCATCCGGAATGAGGTCGGTCAGGGTAAAGTCTTCCTTCGTGGCCGAGATCTGGGTGCGGCGTTCATCGCCGAAATTCTTCTTTTCATCCTGAAGTTCGTCTTTGACGACGCCCATGATTTTCTCTCTGGAGGAAAGAAGATCTTCGAGGTAAGCAATGGTTTCCTGCACGTCCTTGTAGTCCTGTTCGAGCTTGTCTCTTTCGAGGCCTGTCAGCTTGCGCAGACGCATGTCGAGGATGGCGATGGCCTGCTTTTCCGAAAGTCCGAATTTCGACATGAGAGCCTGTTTCGCCACGTCATCGGTGCGGGATTCGCGGATGGTCTTGATGACTTCGTCGATATGGTCGAGCGCGATGAGGAGGCCTTCCAAGATATGCGCTCTGGCTCTGGCTTTGTCGAGTTCGTACTGACTTCTTCTGGTGATGACTTCTTCCTGATGCTTCAGGTAATAGTAGAGGATCTGCTTCAGGTTCAGGATGCGCGGATGTCCGTCGACCAGCGCCAGCATAATGGCGCCGAAATTCACCTGCATCTGGGTATGCTTGAAGAGATTATTCAGCATGATGTCCGGGCTGACGTCGGCGCGCAGCTCGATGGCGATGCGCATGCCGGTGCGGTCGGATTCATCGCGAAGGGCGGTGATGCCGTCCAAGACCTTCTGTCGCTGCAGGTCAGCGATGGACTCGATGAGGCGCGCCTTGTTCACCTGATACGGGATCTCCGTCACTACGATGCGGTGCTTGCCGCGATCCATGTCTTCGATCTCCGTCTTTGCGCGCACGGTGATGCTGCCGCGGCCGGTGCGGTAGGTATCCTCGATGCCCTTCACGCCCTGAATGATACCGGCGGTCGGGAAATCCGGGCCTTTGATATACTTCATCAGCCCTTCGATCGTGATATCAGGATCATCGATCATGGCAGAGAGGCCATCAACCACTTCCGACAGGTTGTGCGGCGGGATATTCGTCGCCATACCGACGGCGATGCCGTAGGAACCATTCACAAGCAGGTTCGGGATACGGGACGGCAGGACGAGCGGTTCCTGCAGCGAGCCGTCATAGTTCGGCATGAAATCAACGGTATTCTTGTCGATGTCGCGCAGCATTTCCACGGTGATCTTTGCCATACGCATTTCCGTATAACGCATGGCAGCCGCGGAGTCACCGTCGACAGAACCAAAGTTCCCGTGGCCATCGACCAGCGGGTAGCGCGTCGAGAAGTCCTGCGCCATACGGACAGCCGACTCATAGACGGCGGTATCGCCGTGCGGATGGTACTTACCTAAGACATCGCCGACGATGCGAGCCGACTTCTTGTACGCTTTGCCCGGCAGCATCCCGGCCTCGCTCATTGCGTAGAGGATGCGGCGATGTACGGGCTTCAAGCCGTCTCGCACATCCGGCAGCGCACGAGTCACGATGACCGACATGGCGTAGTCAATGTAGGAATTCTTCATCTGCCCTTCCAAGGGGGTATTGATGATCTTTCCTTCTTTCCATTCGATATCCATAGTGTCTCCTTGCGAAAAAAGACAGCGCTTTGCGCGCTGTAAATTAAACAATGACTTACCTTATTATAACACAAAAACGCTCTCATAGCCATTTGAGAGCGTTTTATGGGATTCTTTGAAAAAGTTAAACAAAAGCAGGATCCATGCATAGCCAATCGTCGTTATCCCCGATCGCTACGAATGGGCGCATCGACCTGCAGGCACTTCCACTTTACTTAGATACATATATATTATCTTCCAGCACCATGCGCCACGGAAAATTTCTTCCATACGTCGCATAGTCGATGCCGATGCGTTTGGTGCGCTTCACGGGAAAGTGTCCCTCCCCCTTTTCGATCCAGAGACGGGTTCCGGTGAGGTCTTCCCCATAGAAGGAGCGATCGATCCCCATCGCCATCGTCAGGCGGCCGGGCCCTCCTGTGAGAAGCCTGCCCTTCGCCCCTTTCCGTCGATGCTGCATGAGCTCCACGCCGGAGAGCGGCTCGATGGCGCGGATAAGGACGCAGCCGGGTATTCCCTCGGGTTCGCAGACGATATTGAGGCAGGTATACATGCCATAAATGAGATACACGTAGGCATGACCGGGCTCACCAAAGATCACTTTCGTCCGCGCGGTGATGCCCTTGGCAGAGTGCGCGCCATCGTCTTCATGACCGCGCCAGCATCCGCCGTAGGCTTCGCACTCCACGATGCGACCGGTGGTCAGGCCCTCCTTCGTGCGGCAGCAGAGGACAGCGCCGATGAGCTTCTTCGCCAGTGTCACGGGATCGGTGTCGTAGTCGGCGCGCTCCCATTTCATTTCACATCGACCTCCATGCCCATTTCGAGGTCTTTCGTCGGATCCGTCACGACGCGGTCGCCTTCAGAGAGACCATCCATGATGAGCAGGAATCCCCCTGTCTCGCTGGCGACGTCTACGGTCCTGATGTCGATGAGCCCGTCATCATTCACGACAGCGACGGAGTCCTCGCCGATCAGAGCTGTCTTGGGGATCATGTAGGAAGACATGGTCTTGCCGCTTTCGATGCGGATGTTGTACTCATTCCCGATGGTGATCTCATCATCGCTGTTATCCACCTGTACTTTGTAGGTGGTGTATTTGTCGCCGTCTTCATTAGGCTGCTTTTTAAGCTCGCCATACCAGATCTCATCACCATCCGTCATCGTGACCGTCAGCGTCTTGTCATCCTTGGCGCGTTCCATCAGCGTATCCAGCTTGGACGGGATCGCGATAGAGGCCGTCACCGGTGAATCCTGTCGGATGACGAGAGCGGGCTTGCCTGCCATGGCCATGTGCGTATCTCCGATGTAGACCTGAGAAACGATCCCGCTGATCGGCGCACGGACAGTGCAGCCGGCGATGGTCTTCTGCAAGGCTGCGAGGGCGGACGCCAGATTTCCATCCACCTTCGCCCCGCCGCCGGAAGGTGCCGGCTGCGCCGCTGCGCTCCGTCCCTTGATGCGGTTATATTCGGCGCGGGTGATGATGCCCTGCTTCAGAAGCGAGGCTTCCATGCTGTTATCGATCGGCGCGCCGCCATAGCTCGCCGCCGGAGCCGAAGAGGCACTCTCGGCGATTTTCGCCTCGAGCGCTGCCGCCTGCGACTCATACTGAGAGGAGTCGATCCGGAAAAGGACATCGCCTGCTTCGACCGTGGTCCCGATATCAGGCGGATCGGAAAGAAGACCGCCCGATACGGATGGGATGACCGGCGCGACATGAAGCGCCTCCGGCACTGCTTTCGTCTCCAGGGTGAAGGGTTCCTGACTGGCTTCCGCCTTCATGACATGCACGGAGGGTCTTCCGCAGCCTGAGAGAAGCAATACAGCAGAGAGCGCTCCTGCCGCCATCCAAGAGATCCATTTCTTCATCATGCGCCTTCTTTGCCAAGAATATCTGCGGCCAGCGTATCTGCCAGAGAAATCAAAATTTCGTCATCGCCGGTGATGCTCCCCTTCACCTGGAGCGGTTCCTCGATGATCTCACACTTCTTCCATGTGCTGACGATATCCTTCATGAGCTTGCCGGATACATTGGGCGCCCAGCTGCTGTTCCCCAGAATCGCCACTTTGCGGTTCTTGATGCCCATCGTCGTACATTCGTGAAGGAAGGAAGCCATGGCAGGATTGAGACACATATTCATCGTAGGTGCTGCCAGCACCATGTGACTTCTGCGGAACACTTCCGCCCACGCATCACTCACAGGAGTCGTGCAGAGATCGATGAGCTTCAGATTTCTCACACCTCGCTCGCCGAGGAGCGTCGCGAGACGAGTAGCTGCCATCGCGGTATGACCGTAGGCAGAAGCGAAGAAGATGGAAGCCGACGTATAATCCGGTGTAAAAGACGCCCACTTCTTCACGCGATCAATCACATACGCCTTGTCCTTCTCCGTGCGAAGGACAGGCCCATGGAGCGAGCAGATGATGTCGATGGGAAGAGCCGCCGTCTTTTTCAAAACGGAAAGCACCTGCATGCCGTACTTGCCCGTCGTATTCGTGTAATAACGACGACCTTCCGTGCCATACACATCCGCATAGTCGACGGCATCGGCAAAGATGGAGCCGTGAATCGCGCCGAATGTCCCGAAAGCATCCGCAGAAAAGAGAACCTTCTCTGTCTCATCATAGGTGAATGTCACTTCTGGCCAGTGGACCATCGGTGCCTTGATGAAGCGGAGCTTGTGCACGCCGAGATCCAGCACCATCTTTTCATCAGAGATGATGTAGCGATCTTTGAATGATACATGGAAGAACTGCTCGAACATTTTGATCGCCTGCGGAGAAGCGATGATCTTCGCTTGGGGATGTGCCTCTGCGAGTGCCAGAAGAGAACCGCTGTGATCCGGCTCCATGTGATTGATGATGATGTAATCAAGCGCACGGCCCTTCAAAAGATACGAAAGGTTATCCATGAAAATGTCCCGACATGCATTGTCGATCCCATCCATGACGCAGGTCTTTTCATCATCGATCAGGTAGCTATTATAGGAAATTCCCTGTGGGAGCGGTACCAGATTATCAAAGCGAGGCGTCACGAAATCGTTTGCGCCGATCCAGTAAATGCTGTCTGTCACTTTCTGTTCATTGTGCATCATAACAAGACTCCTTTGGAAAATAGGGTATATATATTTATTATAGCATTCGCGGGAAGAAGGCTAAAGGCTCAACGGGTTCTAAGAGGT
>OLOW01002791.1_pt1 | contig 11512 bp, 13 predicted proteins | sample 1672801 | NCBI WGS metagenome assembly OLOW01 (sample SAMEA3136725, study PRJEB25190) | human gut metagenome | biome: human gut; feature: human-associated habitat; material: faeces | place: Austria | collected 2013
AGATATATTAGGATTAGAAAGAAGAATTAATCATTTACCTAATGAACTTTCTGGTGGACAACAACAAAGAGTATCAATAGGTAGAGCACTTATTTCAAGACCAGATATTATATTAGCGGATGAACCTACGGGAAATTTAGATTCTAAGGCTAGTAGAGAGATTATGGATTTACTTAGACTTTCTAATGAGAAATATGGTCAAACTATTATTATGATTACTCATGATATGAATTTGGCTAAGACTGCTGATAGGATTATTACTTTAGAAGATGGCCATATTGTTAAGGATGAGAAGATAAAATGAGTATTTTAAATAGATTGACAATTAAGAATTTGCGTCTTAATAAAAAAAGAACAATTGTTACAATTATTGGTATTATTTTATCGACTGCATTGATGGTTGGTATTGGTTTACTTTTTTCTTCTTTTCAAGACTTGATGATTAGGGATACTATAGGTTACAGTGGTAAGTATGAGGCTAAGTATAATGATGTAGATTTAATAAAACTTAATGATATTAAGAATAAGAATTTTACTTACTTCTATGAAAAACCTATTGGTTTTAGTAAAATTGAATCTAGTAATGAATATAAGCCTTATATGTATATTACTAGTGTTAATAAGGAATATTTTAATGAACTTAAATTAGTTGATGGTAGTTTTCCAAAAAATGAAAATGAGGTTGTTATATCTAATCATGTTATAACTAATGGAGGACTTAATTATAAGGTAGGAGATATTGTTACTTTTACTTATGGAAGTAGGAATATAGATGGAGATATTACTTTAGCTAATAGTGAACTTGTCGATGGTGAGTTTCTTACTAATGAAGGTACTCATACTTATAAAATTGTTGGTATAGTTGATAGAAGTAATTTTGAAAGTTATTCAGCTTCTGGATATACAGCCTTTACACTTGATGTAAATAGTGACAAAGGAAATGCAAACCTATATGTCATGTTTAATAAAAATAAAAAGATTATTAAACAATCTGAAGAACTAGCTAAAGAATTAAACTATGATGGCGATATTAATTATAATAGTACACTACTTGCTTTATATGGGGAGAGTACTTATGGTAATGTTATGTCCTCTATGGGTGGTATGATGATTATTATGCTATCTTTAGTTAGTATAGGTTGTATTATTGTTATTTATAATTCTTTTGCTATTTCAGTAATGGAAAGAAAAAAGGAATTTGGTTTACTTTCTAGTATAGGTGCTACGAAGAGACAATTATCTCATACGGTATTTTTTGAAGCAGTAGTTGTAGGAGTAATAGGTATTATACTTGGTATACTTGGAGCTTATATTGGTATTGGATGTGTTATACTTATTATTAATAATTTAATTAGTGATATGTTAGAATATAAATTACATCTTGTTACTAATCCTTTATTTATTATTATTCCAGTAATATTTATGATTATTGTTATTGGGGTATCAGCTTTTATCCCTTCTAGAAGAGCAAGTAAGGTTTCTCCAATTGAAGCTATTAGACAGAATGATGATATTAAAATTAATAAAAAGAAAATTAGAACAAGTAAGCTTGTTTTAAAGTTATTTGGAATTGAAGGAGAGATTGCTCTTAAGAATATTAAGAGAAATAAGAAAAAATATAAAGTTACTATTGTTAGTTTATTTATTAGTATTGTTTTATTTATATCTTTTTCTTCATATATGAATTATACTTTAAATACTGCTAGTAGTGTGATGGGTGAAGTGCCTTATGATTATCAGATTAGTTATTTTGGTGATGATCCCAATAATGATAAGGAAGCACTAGATAAAATTAATGAGATAGTTAAAAGTAGTGATGTTAAAGAATATGTTTCTTATAGTGTTAGTAATTTATCTATAATTGGTAATTATACTTATAGTGATGAATATCTTGATTTTTATAAGAGTGCTTATGGCGATGATGGTATAAAGGCTTTAAATAATTTAAAATATCAATATATTTCTATCTATATTTTAGATGATAATTCTTATAATAAATATAAAAAATTAATTGGAATAGACAATGATAGTGTTATTTTACTTAATAAATTTAAGGGTGTAAGTTATGGTAATAATAAGAGAGTTAATTATGATATTCCAGTAATTAATAATGGTAATATTAATATTAAGATATGTAACTTTGATAATGATGAAGATGTGGATACTACTAAGTATTGTAATAAGAATATAGATAATATTTTTGTTACTAATAAGTCTTTTGATTTGATTGAAGAGTTTTCTTATATGAGTGATTTTAAACTTATTGTTAATAAGAAGTTATATGATAATATATCTGATAGTGGTACTCATTATACACAGTTTAATATTATAAGTGATAATACTGATAATATTGATAAATTAACAAAAGAATTAGATAAGTATGATAATGTTAATTATACTAATGTTAAAGAATCAATGAAACAAGCTAATAATATGATTCTTGTTATCAAGATTCTTATGTATGGTTTTATAGGACTTGTTACTTTAATAGGTGTTACTTCTGTATTTAATACTATTTCTACAAGTATGGCGCTTAGAAAAAGAGAGTTTGCTGTTCTTAGAAGTATAGGACTTACAAGAAAAGGATTTAATAAAATATTATTTTTTGAAAGTTTATTCTTCGGACTTAAATCTTTAATATATGCTATACCAGTGAGTCTTGGAGTAACTATCATCATACATTATGCTCTTGCAGATATGATGAGTATAAATAGTATTGTTATTCCTTGGAAGGCTATTATTATATCAATTGTTTCGGTATTTGTAATTGTACTTCTTACTATGATGTATAGTACAAGTAAGATAAAGAAACATAATATTATTGAACAAATTAGAGAAGAAAATATTTAATAAAAATACTTTCTTTTTCTTTTGATATGATATATAATTATGGTAGAGAGGAGTGAAAAATATGGCTAAATTTTGTCCTAATTGTGGAAGTGAAATGATTGATGAGGCCGCAATGTGTGTTAAATGTGGTACTATGGTAGGGGAAAACAATACTAATAAAAATAATGAAGAAAAACCTACTGTAAGTGGTGAAAAGAAGAAAGGATTACCTGCTTGGGCTATTGTTTTAATAGTTTTAGGTGGCTTAGGATTATTAGTTGTTATTGCTATTATAGTTTTTGCTGTTATCGGAATTAATGCTCTTAAGAAAGTAGACCCAAATGAAATAAAGGATAAACTTAATGATTACATAGAACAAAATACTGACTCTACTTTATATGGTACTATAGGTGATACTTTAACAGATGAAAGTCTTAGTTTAACTTTAACTGAGGCTTATAAATATGATTCTATTGGAGAAGGTTACTTCGTTAATACACCCGCTGAAGGTAAAGAATACTTGGTATTATTCTTTGATATAGAAAATATTTCAACAGAAAGTGAATATGTTTCATATTATGATTTTGAGGGTTATGTTGATGATGTAGCTTGTGATATTACAGGTATACTTGGTGATATAGAAGGTATTAGTGATTTAGCAGCTGACTTAGCGCCTAGCAAAAAAGCACAAGGATTTGTGGCATTTGAAGTTAATAAAAATTGGGAAAATTTTGAAATACATTATAAGGAATTTCTTGGTGATAGAACTTTAGTATTTAAAGTTAGTAATATAGAAGGTGCTTAAATGCATCTTTTTTTCTTTCTTTTTTTTATATAATAGTATATAATGTTATTAGGAGGATAAATTATGAATGTAACAGATATTGTTATTTTGATTGCCTTAGCACTAGGAGCAATTGGTGGATTTAAATCTGGAGTTATAAAAAAGACTGCTAATTTTGTTGGTATATTTATTATCATTATTTTGTCATTTTATTTAAAAAACTATTTATCGGTTATTATGTATGAAAATTTACCATTTATTAACTTTGGAGGTTTTATAAAAGGAATAGAGGCTATTAATATTTTGTTCTATGAAGTACTTGCTTTTGTTATTGTATATTCCTTGCTTTATTTAGTTTTTAAAGTGGTACTTATGTTAACTGGTTTAATAGAAAAAATACTTAAGGCTACAGTTATACTTAGTATTCCTTCAAAAATACTTGGTATATTTGTTGGTATAATAGAAATGTATGTTTATGTATTCTTAATTTTAGTAGTTATTACTTTACCGATTATAAATATTCCTTATATTAGAGATTCTAAAATAGCTAATTTTATGTTAGATAAAACACCGATATTATCTAAGGTTTCAGAAGAAATGGTTGATACATATGATGGCGTTTACAAAATAGTAAAGGAAAAAGATAATAAGAATAATGAAGAATTAAATGATGAGGTAATTAAATTATTATTAGATAAAAAAGTTATTACTAAAGAGTCTTTAAGTAAACTTATTGATAGAAATAAAATTCATATTAAAGATGAAAGTATATTAGATTAGGAGGTTTGTTATGGGTTTAATACATTATGAAAATGATTTTTCTTCTTTAATTAAAGATAAAGCAGTCGCTGACTTTTATGCTACTTGGTGTGGTCCTTGTAAGATGTTTGGTCCAGTATTTGAGGATGCTTCTAAAGAAAATGAATTTAACTTTATTAAACTTGATGTTGATAAATATTCAGATATTGCAAGGGAATATGGTGTTATGTCAATTCCAACGATTATATTATTTGAAAATGGTAAAGAAGTTAAGAGGTTTACTGGCTTTATGAACAAAGAAGAATTTGTCAAATTTTTGAAATAGTTTTGGAACTATTTCTTTTTTTTAATTCAAAACTATTGTTTTTTTTATAAAAATCTGCTATTATTAATTTATGATAGAAGAGAGGAGATAAGTAAATGGAAAAAGAAGATAAGAGAGGAATATTTTTTGGAGTAATTGGAGTACTTACTTTAATTGTTGCTATAATTGGTGCATCATTAGCATACTTTTCTATTAATGCTAAAAGTGAAGATAATGCTTTAACGGTTAAAGCTGCTACTGTAAAAATAGTTTATGAAGATGGTGACAAATTAAATGTAACTAATATTATACCTTCAGATCAAACTATAGCTCTTAGAACTTTCACTAGAACTGGTGATGATGATGGTCAAGGTGGTACATATAAAACTTGTATAGATGATAAGGGATTTACAACTTGTGGGTATTATGATTTTACTTTAACTAATGATGGACCTACTGAAATGGAAATTATTGCTAAAGTAATTCCTACAGCCTTAGTAAAAGAAGAAAAGAATGAGCAAGGTGAAGTTACTACTAAAGGTGAGATACCATTTAAACATTTAAAATTTGTTTTATACGATAGAACTGGTATTTCTGGAGAATTTGATAATGGTTCTAATATAGTTTATACTGGTACTATTCCATATAGTGAAGTTTCTGGAGAATATACAGAATTTAGTTTACTTGGTGCAACAGGTGATGAAACAATGAAAATAGCTGGAAATCATACTACAAAAAATCTTCGTTTATTTGTTTGGCTTGACGAAGCTGGTGCTGATAATGATGCTGAACAAGGTGCTACATTTAAGGGTACTGTTAATGTTGAAGTTAAAGGTGCTAAAACTATTACTGGTGAAGCTACTCAATAATAAAATTAAAAGCAATTTAAGTATTGCTTTTTTTTGATGTTTTTGGTATTATTATACTAGGAGATTGATGATATGAATAATAGTAAAAGTAGGACAGATATATTTTATTTTATTGTTTTGATTCTTACACTACTTATAATGATTGTTGGAGTAACTTTTACTTATTTTTCTTTGATTGCAAGTGAAAAAGAGGATAGCACAAAGATCAAAACTGGTACTTTGGCTATTAATTATATAGATGGTATTGCTATTGATACTTATGCACTTATGCCTATTAATGAGCCTAATTTAAGTACTAAGTATTCTGTATATAAAAAGAGTTTTTCTGTTAAGAGTACTGGCACTTTAGATCAAACACTTAATATATCTATGTTTGTAACTGATAATGATTTTGATGATAAGGCACTTAGTTATGCTTTGTATGATAGTACGGGTTATAAAATATCTAAAAATAGTATTCCTAAAACTGGTGATATATTAATTGGTTCTAATATTTATTTGAAGAGTAATGAGAAAAAAACATTTACTGTTTTAATATGGCTCCAAGAAAATAATAAAAATCAAGATTATGAGATGGGTAATACTTTTAAGGGCGGATTTAATATAGATGCTAGTCAAATAAAATACCAATAATGACTAGTTTTTTTCTTTTAATTATATTATAATTGTTATGGAGGCTACTTATATGAATGGAAAAAGAATAAAAGTTAATGATTTTAAATTTAAATATGGACAAGAGACTATATTTATTAATGTATTTGGAGCTTTTAAATATAAGAAAAATAACAATAAGTATGTTATTTATAGTTATGATAATAGTAAATTATATTATGGTTCTTTATTTATAAGAGATAATGAACTTGTTATAATGCTATCTAAAAATGATGGTGAGAATTTAATCAATAAGTTTTTAGATGATATTTTGACTGGTAATAGCGATAGTGATTTTGAAGTTATTTCACTTGATAAAATAATTAGTGCTCAAATAATTGATGAAGGTGTTATTAACAAAAAAATTGATATCAATAAACTTGATGAATTAACTATACCGAAGAAGAAGGCTTCAGAAGTAGTTAATGAAAATAAAAAGAAAAAAAGAATATCAATATCTGGAATATTTTTTGCATTATTTATAGTTGTTGTAGTGGCTTTCTTCTTTTTTAATCCAGAAGTTATTGTGGGAAAAGATAAGAACTATGTTTGTGATAGAGAATATAATCATAATGTTTTATATGTTTTTGTTAAAGAGGAAGTTAAACTTACTTTCAGTGGTAAAGGTAAAATTAAAAACTCAGTTGTAACTAATAATTATATCTTTAATAGCGATAGTAGGTATAATAAGTTTAAAAACAATGGTGAATTTTATAAATATATGAATGAAGGGGATACTTATAAGTTTATTGATGAAGAAAAGACTTATAGAGTTATGTCTAATATTAAAGATTTGAGAGAGTATTTTTCCTCTGAAGATGAAGATTCAATATTAGAATATTATAATGAAAAAAACTACAAATGTAAAAAAATAGAAAAAGAGTGATAGATATGAATTTTTATTTATTATATGGAACTGACACCTCTATTATTGGTAGGGAAATTGATATTATTAAAGAAAAATTATCTATTTCAGATAATGATGTTATTTATTATAATATAGAAGATATTCAGAATGTTGTAGATGAAGCACTTACTATTTCTATGTTTTCTGCTAATAAACTTATTGTTATTGATAGTACTATTTATTTATCACAAAAGAAAGATATTGAAAATATTAATTTACTTGAGAATTATTTTAATAACTATAATTCTAATAGTTATTTAGTATTTGTATCTAATAGTGATACTATTGACTCTAGAAAGAAATTGGTAAAGTTTATTAATAGTAATGGTACTACAAAAAAGGTAGAGGCTAATAATGAATATTTAAGTGATTATGTTAATGATTATTTAAAGAAAAAGAATTATAAAATGAGTAGCATGGATATTAATATTTTTATTAATAGAGTTGGTAATAATATTGATAATATTAAAAATGAACTTGATAAACTTATGTTATATAAAATAAATGATAAGGTTATTAATAATAGTGATATTATGCTTCTTACAGAAGAGAATACTGATAATAGTGTTTATGATTTAGTTAGTGCACTATTAAAGAATAATAATAGTAAGGCTATTAAACTATATAAAAATTTTGTTATGAATGGTATAGATCTTAATCAGATAATTGCTATTATTGCTAGTCAAATAAGATTATTGTTTCAAGTTAAAAGACTTTATAATAGTGGTAAATCTAATGATGAGATAGCTAAAATATTGGAGTTTAAAAGTGTATATAGAGTTAAGTATTTGCTTAGTGATAGTTATTATTATAGCGAGGATACTTTGATTAAGTATTTGTCTAAACTATCTAATATTGATAGGGATATTAAAATTAATAATATTGATGGCAATATACTATTAGAACTTTTTATTGCAGGTAAAGATTATTAAAAAAAGTATGCTGCTTGTTACATACTTTTTTTTATGTTTGATAAGATATTTTGTTTTTCTTCTTCATTTGAATTATTCCATAGTAATTCAAATAATACTCCAAGGCCTATTAAAGGATCATCTTCGTGTGAGGATATAGAGTCTTCGATGGAATTTTTTATATCATCAATACTAGAATCTTTAAAGTTACTGATGATATATTTTCTTATATCTATATTATTCATTTTATCACCATTAATATAATGGTATAATATTTGATGTTTTATTCATTGTAATTTAAATATTACTATGTTATTATATTGGTGGTGATGTTATGTCTATATATATTCATATTCCTTTTTGTAATAGTATTTGTACATATTGTGATTTTTGTAAAATATTTTATAATAAGAAATATATTAATGATTATTTAAATAATTTAGAACAAGAAATTAAAGTGAGATATAAAAGTGAAATTGTTAATACTATTTTTATTGGTGGTGGTACTCCAAGTAGTTTAGATGATGAAGAACTGATTAGGTTAATGAATATTATTGAGATATTTAAACTTAATGATAATTATGAATTTACTGTTGAATGTAATATTGAATCTATTACCGAAAATAAACTTAAGATAATGAAAAAATATGGAGTTAATAGAATTAGTATCGGAGTAGAATCTTTTGATAATAGTATTATTAAATTACTTGGAAGAAATCATACGAAGAAGGATGTATATAATAAGATGGAAATAGTAAAAAGATATTTTAGTAATATTAACATAGACTTGATATATGCTGCATATGATGATATAAATATTTTGAAAAGTGATATTGATTGTTTTTTAAAACTTGATATTCCACATATTTCTACTTATAGTTTAATAATTGAAGATAATACTATGTTAAAAATTAATGGAATGAAAAATATCGATGAAGATATCGACTATGAGATGTATAAGTATATAGAGGATGCTCTTGAGAAGAATAATTATATTCATTATGAGATTAGTAATTACGCTAAGAATGGGTATCAATCTAAACATAATTTGGTATATTGGAATAATGAAGAATATTATGGATTTGGTTTATCTAGTACTAGCTACATAAATAATGAGAGAATAACTAATACTAAGAATTTAAGAAAATATTTAAATGGGAAGTATATTGGTACTAGTATAAGCGAAGATAAAGAAATTAAAATGGAAAATGAAGTGATGCTTGGACTTAGAAAGCTTGATGGTATAGATTTAGACAGATTTAAAGAAAAGTTTAATGTATCTTTAGAAGATATATATAATATTGATAATTTGATTAGTGAGGGTTATTTAGTAAAAGAAGACAACTATATTAAAATTAATAAAAAATATATGTATATCTCTAATGAAATCATTGTAAGAATACTTGAATAATATACTTTTTTATGTTAGAATATGTTTCACGAAAGGAAGAAATATAATGGAAAATAAAAATAAAATTATAAAAGGTTTATTTGATATAAAAACTAGTCTTTCTAGTGAAATATTTGAACTTGAAAATAAACTATATTTACTTAGAAGTTCACTTGAAGATATTAATGATGAAATATGCAAAGTTGGTGGTCATAGTTTTGCTGGGTGGAAACAAGTTATTAATCCTAATTGGATTAATGATGAAAATAGTAATAAAGTATATTGTTATAAGAGAGTATGCAGTATTTGTGGTAAAGAAGAAATTGCTTTTGATATAAATGATACAAAGATACTTAGTAAAAAAAAATAATAGTTCAATGTTTATTTGGACTTTTTCTTTACTTATTTACTTAAATATTTTATAATTATTATGTGAGGTAGATGTTATGGAAAAATTTATAAAGTTTATTACTAATGAGAAATTTTATTTACCAATTGTTTATATAGTTGTTGGCCTTATATTATATTTGGTAATAGAAAAAGTTATTAATAGAATATCTAAGGGACATATTGGTAATAGTGGTAAAGATAAGAGAAAGGACACTATTATTAATTTAGGAAGAAGTATATTTAAATATTTAATACTTATATTTATAGTTCTTGGAATACTTAAAATATATGGTATTGATACTACAAGTATTATTGCTTCTTTAGGTGTATTTGCTGCGGTTATTGGACTTGCTTTTCAAGATATTATTAAGGATTTATTAGCGGGAGTAGCAATACTATTTGATAATAAATATGCTGTTGGTGATACTGTATCAATTAATGGATTTCAAGGTACTGTAATTGAGTTTGGACTTAGAACTACTAAAATTAAGGCTTTTACAGGAGAAGTTAAATCTATTGGTAATTCTTCTTTTAGTGAGGTTATTAATTATAATTTGTCTAATTGTGATATTTTTCTTAAACTTAATGTTGCTTATAATACTGATATTGATAAATTAGAGAAGGTTTTGGAAAGTATGAGAGAAGATATTCTTAAAATTGAAAATGTTAAAGATTATAAACTACTAGGAGTAGATGAATTAGGGGATTCTAGCATTGTATATGCAGTTGATATTACTTGTAAGGCTATGACTAATTATGCAATTAAAAGAGAAGTATTAAAAATGATAAAGAAGAAATTTGATAGGGAGGGAATTAATATTCCATATACTACAGTGGATGTTAATATTAGAAAATAAATATGGATAAAGTTAGTTATTTTAATAAAGAATATAGTTATATTAAAGATAAAAAAAAGAGAGATGACTTAAAGTATTTAGTTAGTGAACTACCTGATTACTTTTTTGAAATACCGGCTTCAAGTACTGGTAAATATCATCCAGAGTTTGCTGGTACTAAGAATGGACTAGTTAAACATACTAAAGTTGCTGTTCGTATAGCCAAGGAACTTTTAGATAATCCTGGAATTAATAGTTTTTCGCAAAATGAAAAAGATATTATTTTGATGGCTCTTACTCTTCATGATGGATTAAAAAAAGGTAATCCTGAAGAAAAATATACGAGATTTGATCATCCTTTACTAGCGGCTTCTTTTGTTAAGAAACATAAGGATAAATTATCTTTAAGCGATGAGGAACTTAACTTAATGACTAGGGTAATATCTTCGCATATGGGAATTTGGAACAAGGATTTTAATGATAATGAAGTATTACCAGTTCCTAAAGATAAGTATGAAAGATTTGTTCATTTATGTGATTATTTATCAAGTAAAAAGTTTCTTAATGTAGATTTTGATGGTATTGATATTAAGTATTGACTTCTAATGAGGAGTCTTTTTTCATACTATTTATTAGTGATATTATGAAAATGAGATACTTGTTTATTCCAATGATTATTATATCTTTAATGTTATGGATAATTGATATAGATAAAGATGTTTTGGTTAATAAGGAAATTATTAACGATAATATAGAAATTAATTATCCGTATTTTAATGATAATAAAATAGACAATTTTATTAATGAATATTTAGATAGATATAAAGATAAAAATGGTATTATTGATTATGATTATGATAATAATGATAATAAATATTGTGT
>OLOW01002798.1_pt1 | contig 11495 bp, 9 predicted proteins | sample 1672801 | NCBI WGS metagenome assembly OLOW01 (sample SAMEA3136725, study PRJEB25190) | human gut metagenome | biome: human gut; feature: human-associated habitat; material: faeces | place: Austria | collected 2013
GGACGCCGCCCTCTCAAGGCGGAGATCACCAGTTCGAATCTGGTACGGGCTACCATAAATTAGAGACCCGGACTTCCCATGGAAGTTCGGGTTTTTTATTTTCAAGCAAACCATCTGCAATTCCCATTTGGCCCATAGCTTTACGTTCTGCTGGTGGCCCTTGCGGGTACAATATGCAAGATATTTGGACGGTCAGAAGGAGCCTCATGAAGGAGTCCTCTCAGCATACTTCTAAGCCCCAGGTCGAGGTTGAGTCCTCGGGCGGCGATGACAACAAGGGTGCACGTCGCGGTGCCATTTTTATCGGCGTCGTGCTGGTTGGCTATATCGTTTATCTGATTGTGACCGGTCAGATGGGTCAGTTCTGGGCTGCCATGTCGAGCGTCCAGGCGCCGTGGCTCGTTGCTGCATGCTTCTGCATGTTCCTGTACCTGTTCTTTGGCATCGTGGCGTACGCGATTGCTGTCTGGCTCGACCCCAATTCGCCCGTCGGCATTCGCGACCTGATCTCGGTCGAGGCGAGCGGTATCTTCTTTGGCAACCTGACGCCCATGATGATGGGCTCCACGCCTGCCCAGATCTACCGCCTGACCAAGGCAGGCCAAAACGTCGGCGAGGCCGGTGCCACGCAGTTCACGCGCTTTATCGTGTATCAGTTTGGCCTCGTTGCCTGGGGCGCCATTCTGCTTCTTGCTCGCATGCCGTTTTTCGCCGAGCGCTATGGCGACATGACGCTGCTGTGCGTCTTTAGCTTTGGCGGTCACTGCTGCATTCTGCTTGGCATCTTTGCCGTCGCGCTCATGCCCAAGACCGTCACACGTGTCGCGCACTGCATCATCAATTGGCTCGAGCGAATGGGCGTCTCGGCCACCAAGATCGAGGGCTGGCGTACGTTTGTCGACGGCGAAATCTACTCGTTCTCCGAGAAGTTCAAGCTTTCGGCCGGCCATTTTTCGTCCATGCTGCTGACGGTGGTCATCACCATGTTGCAGCTCGCGTTTTTCTATCTCGTGCCGTATTTCCTGATGCTTGCCTTTGGCCACCACGAAGTTGACTTTTTCTCGGTCATGGCCGCGAGCGCCTTTGTTCAACTCCTGAGCTCTGCTGTTCCCCTGCCCGGTGGCACCGGTGGTGCCGAGGGCGGCTTCGCGCTGTTCTTGGGTCATTTCTTTGGATCGGCGTCGACCGCCGGTTACCTGCTGTGGCGCCTCATTACGTTTATCGCGCCGACTATTTTGGCCGCGCCCCTGCTGGGCCTCAAGAGCGCTCACAACGAGAGTATCCATGCACGCTGGGATCGCGTGATGCGCAAGCTCGGACGAACGCCTCAGACGTCCTCTAAGCCTGCAAAGCCCCATCCTGTGCATGCGGTTACCGTGGATCCCAATCAACATGCTCAGAAGGCTTCTGGGGCCGCCAAACCGGCGCATAAGGCCTATGTGCGCCAGACGGGCGACGGCATCCGTGTGTCCCCGGCTGCTTTGAACAAAAAGAAACACTCTAAGGCGTAATAGTTGGTCGTGCGTTCTTCATGTTGCCGGGCATTTTTGTGCCGGATGGGGGATAATCCTCTTACGTAGATTAACTCTCATCTGTTGATGAATGCTCGCATTCCGAAGGGATACAACCATGGCCACCAACAAACCGCGCCTCGACCGCCGCATCGTTCGCAGCCGCAATGCCATCCTTTCTGCATTTGAGCGCCTTTTGATGGATAAGCCGCTTGCCGACATTACGGTGAGTGCTATCGCGCGTGAGGCAAATGTCGACCGCAAGACCTTTTACGTACACTTCGGTACGGTTGACGGCCTGCTCGATGCGATCGCCGTTGATGTGGTGGAGATGATTGCCGACTCGGTCGAGAAAACGCTTGCTTCCATGGACGGCGACACGAACGAGCGTGCCCTCGGAGCGGCGGCAACGTTTTTTAAGACCATCAACGAGGCACTTTGCAATAACCTCGTGCTCAATCGCCAGTTGATTGAAAACATCCCGCTCGACGATTTTATGACGCGTTTGCGCGTGCCGCTCGAGCACGAGATTGCCGAGCGCAATCTGCTGCCCGAGGGCCTAAAGGACGAGATGTTCGATTACTACCTGGCGTTTTTGCTGTCTGGTATTATCGGCATCTATCGCGCGTGGGCTTTGTCCGACGGCTCGGTTCCCATCGAGCGCGTCTCGGCGGTCGCCAACGACTTGACTCTTAATGGCCTGTCGAGCCTGGAGTCTCGCTTGGAATAGACCTTCTGGTGGCAACTGACCTTCTGTTGGCAACTGCTTCCATCAGCTCCTTAATGAGTTGCGGTGAAATAGTGTCTGTTTTTGCTGGTAGAAGGCATAATCAGACACTATTTCACCGCAACTTAGGGGATATATGTCATATATGGCGCGGGCGCCCCAAAATGCCTTGAGGCGCCCGCGCGTTTGTATTCTATCGATGATGGGGTACTAGCAGTTTGATTTAAGCTTGCGGCCCTGCTTTTCAAACTTGTGCATATCGCTATCGGCCATGCCCTGTGTCATATCGTCATGGCGCTTGGTGTAGAGCGGATCTTTGGGGTCGTTCCAAATGCGCTCTGCCACGGATGACCAAGCTTTGGCGGTGGCACGGGTCTTCTCGCGCAGTTGTTCGGGAGACTCCTTCTCTACCAAGTCGGTGCTCATGGCGCCTGCCTCTGCGACCATTTTGGGCAGCACATCGGGGTTCTCGAGCATGGGGCAAGGCTTGAGGTAGTTGTCGTTAAAAGGCTGGCCTTCGTAATACTTCATAAAGAGGGGAGAGCGAAGTGCGTCAAGCAGGCTTACGTCGTGGATATTGGCATTGGAGTAGTGAATGAAAACGCACGGCTCCACTTCTCCCGCCGCGTTGATATGTAGGTAGCGTCGCCCGCCGGCGATACAGCCGCCCACGAACTCACCGTCATTTTGGAAATCGAGGGTAAAGAGAGGCTTTTTCTCTCGCATCTCGCGAACAAAATGATACATGTGTTCGCGCTGCTCAGGCGTGGGCATAAGCTCGTTGGTGGCATTGCGGCCGACAGGCATAAAGTAGAAATACCAGCAGAAGAGCGCGCCCTCGCGAATCATCCAGTCCATGTTTTCCTCGGTGGCGACGGTATCGGCGTTGGCGCTGGTCCAGCACGTCGAGATTCCAAACGGCAGTTTTCGCTCACGCAAAAGTTTCATGGCGTGTTCGATTTTTTCGTACGTACCCTCGCCACGGCGGGCGTTGGTGGTGTGCTCGTTGCCCTCGGCGCTGATGGCAGGGACAAAGTTTGCAACGCGGATCATGTCGTCACAGAACGCCTCGTCGATGAGCGTGGAATTGGTGAAGCAGAGAAACACGCAGTCCTGATGTTTTTCGCAAATTCTGATCAGGTCGTGCTTGCGGACGAGCGGCTCGCCGCCGGTATAGATGTAGATGTGCGTGCCGAGCTCTTTGCCCTGCGTGACGATAGAGTCGATGTCATCGAAGGACAGATTCTGCTTATAGCCATACTCGGCGGCCCAGCAGCCCGTGCAATGCAGATTGCAGGCACTTGTGGGGTCGAGCAGGATGGCCCACGGAATATTGCACTGGTATTTCTCGCGGTTCTTTTCCTGTTGGGGCCAAGCCAGCAGGTTGCCGTCGATTATAAGCGCCTTGAGCAACTTGGTGCGCATTTTGGGATTGAGGTCGAAGATGCGCATGATCAGGTCATACCAATTGCCGCGACTCTTGATGACGTTGGTAAACGCCTCGCGCTGTACGGGAAATACGCGATTGGGGACCAGTTTGTTCACGAGGTCCATGATTTTGTCGATGTTTTCTTGAGGGTTGTCGTCGAGATAATCGATGAGCTTGTTGAGCGCTGCACGCTCTGCTGACTGTGTAAGCGACATGGGTATATCCTTTCACGTGTGCTTTGTGTGTGATAATACCCACTTGTGGATTAAACGAAGTATAAAGATTTGCAATATGTCTATTCAACGAATCAATTTGATTTGGGGTGAAGCGTTATACCTGACGCTATCTAAGTTGCGGTGAAATAGGGTCAGATATGGCCTTTTAGCAGCATAAACAGTCTCTATTTCACCGCAACTTATCTTGTGTTGGCTTACTGGTAGCGCAGACACTCCACGGGGTCGAGTTTTGCTGCCCGGCGGGCGGGGTAGAAGCCAAAGATGACGCCGATGCCGACGGAGACCGCAAAGGCCAGCAGCACCGTGGCAATCGAAAAACTCGGCGTAATGGTACCGCTGGCACCGAGCTCACCAAGCACGCCAGAGCCCGCGGCGAACATCGCTAGACCCCAGGCAAGCAGATAGCCAATCAGGACACCCAGCAGGCCACCGGTGACGCACAGCGCCGAGGACTCGGCCAAGAACTGCGCGGTGATATCGCGACGGCTGGCACCCAAGGCTCGACGAATACCGATTTCGCGGATACGCTCGGTCACATTGGTGAGCATCATGTTCATGATGCCGATACCGCCCACGAGCAGCGAAATGCTGGCAACGGCGCCCATGATGAGTGAGAACGCGCCCATAAAGGAATTGAGGGCGTCGATGGCGCTTTTCATTGAGGTCGCCGATACGCTGTCGTACTCATCATCCTCCGCGATGCCCTTCATGTTGCGCACCTTGGATTCAATCGTCTTGCACAGCTCATCCACGTCGGTGCCCTCGGTGGCAAGTGCCGTTACGCTGGGAAAAGAGGGGTTCTCGTCTCCAAAGAGGCCCGAGATGGTCTCGCGCGGCATGTATAGCGTGAGCGAGCCCATGGAGTCGCTGCCGCCGTCGATAACGCCGACAATCTGCACCTCGCCGTTGGAGACCTTAATGGTCTTGGCCACCGCGTCCTGCTCGTTGCCGTACAGCTGATCGGCGCCGCCACGGCTAATGAGCGCCACGCGTGCGCCAGATTGGGACTCGGCCTGGGTGTAAGTGCGCCCCGCGACGAGCTTGCTGGCGCCCACCGCGTCGAGCATGTCGCTATCGACGCCCTGCGCCATGACGGTATAGCTTTTGTCACCGGCCTTGTACTCGGTATAGGCGCTGTCCACGATGCCGATCTGCTCGATCTGCGGCACCATTTTGCGAAGCTTCTCAACGTCCGACTCGGTGAGCTCTTGCGACGAATAAATCTGCACAATACGCGCGGCGTTGAGGCCCAGGCTGTTGACCAGGCTGTTTTGAATACCGCCGATAAGCGAGGTCATGGCAATGACGGAGGCAATGCCAATGACGATGCCCAAGATGGTGAGTAGGCTGCGTCCCTTGTTGGCCTCGAGGGAGTGAAGGGCTTCTTGGATAAGGTCGCGCGTGCTCATGCCTTCACTCCTTTCGTCGGATTGGCGTGTGCGGAAATCATGGGCAGGTTATCAATGGCGCCGCGCAGGGTCTGCGGCGCGTGCGCGGTGTACGCGCCGTCGTGGATCCGGCCATCGCGAATGGTTACGGCACGGTCGGCCTCGGCGGCGATACCGGGATCATGCGTGATGAGCACGATGGTCTTGCCGCGTTCTTGGAGTTTGTGGAAGGTCTCCATCACGAGCGCTCCGGTTGCGGAGTCAAGGTTTCCCGTCGGCTCGTCCGCCAGGATGATGGGTGGGTCGTTGACGAGGGCGCGTGCGATGGCAACCCTCTGCATCTGTCCGCCCGAGAGCTCGGAGATGCGGTGGTCCCAGTGGTCGACCGGCAGCGTGACGGCTTGCAGCGCATGGACGGCGCGCATCTCACGCTGAGCCCGCGGCACGTTGGTGTACGACAGCGGCAGCATGACGTTTTCGATGACCGATAGGCGCGGCAGCAGGTTAAAGCTCTGAAAGACAAAGCCGATGCTCAGGGCGCGGACTTCGGTGAGCTCGTCATCGTCGAGCTCCGCCACGTTGAGGCCCTGCAGGTAATAATCGCCTGCCGTCGGCTTGTCCAGGCAGCCCAGGATGTTCATGAGCGTTGACTTGCCCGAGCCCGATGGGCCGGTAATGGCCACGAACTCGCCGGGATTTACTGCCAGGCTCACGTTGTGCAGGATATGGGCGCAGCCGGCCTCGCTCTCAAAAATGCGATGCACGTTGCGGATGTCGATGACGGGACGCATTACATGCCCTCGTCGGCAGACATGCTGCCGGAGTCGCCGCCGTCGGCCGTCATGCCTGCGCCGGTGTCCACGATGAGGGTGTCGCCGTCGCGCAGTTTGGTGACCGGCACGTCCGCATTGATTTCGTTGCCCTGGTCATCGCGCTTGACCTGCGTCTTTCCGACCACGGCGTCGTTATCGTTTTGCGTCACGACGGTCACCTTGACGCGTCGGGTCTGTTTGCCTTCGCCGTCGGTTGCCACGTTGACGTAATAATGCTCGCCATCCTCGGTCATGAGCGCCATGGTCGGCACCATCACCACATCGTCGAGCTGTTCGGTCACCACCGAGACCTCGGCGGTCATGCCCGGCTTGAGGCGCGCGTCGGGCGCTTCGATCAAAATGTCGACGTTAAAGGTCACGCTGCCGCTACCACCGTAGGTGGAGTCGGAGTTTGCCACCGAAGCGATTGCCGTGACCGTTCCCTGGCTCACGATATCGGGAAAGGCAGGATAGGTAACGTTGGCGCTCTGACCCACGGCGATCTTGGCGATATCCTTTTCACCCACCTGAACGGTGACCTTCATCTTGGAGAGGTCGGCGATCTGCATGCACTGCTTACCGCCGCTCGTATCGCCTTCGCCCATAATCATGCCGCCCGTCACCGTGGCGCCGACCTTGGCGTTGAGCTCGACGATGCTGCCCGAGCTGGGCGCGGTCACGGTGCGCTCGGCGGCTTTGGCGTTGGCCTGGTCCAGGGCCGCCTGGGCCGAGGCCAGGTTGCGTTGGGCGCTCGAGACGGCACTCGTGTCGGCGGCGCCGCTGGCGCCATTCGCGCCTGCCGCTTCTGCGTCAGTCGCCGGAGCGGCTTGGGCGGCGGCTGCCGCTTTCTGTGCGTTGGCGAGGTCTTCCTGTGCCGCTGCCACCGCGCGCTGTGCCTCCGCAACGTTGCGATCGAGCTCGTCGTTTTTAATGGTCATGAGCACGTCGCCCTCGTTGACGGACTGGCCGGCTTGCACGTTGATCGATGCCACCGTGCCGTCGACAGAAGGGGAGACCACCGAAGCTGAGATGGGCTTGAGCTGGCCTTTAGCCTCGACGGTGGTCGTAAACGTGCCCTCGGTGACCATGTCGGTCACCGGCCCGTCGGTACCTGCGGGCCGTGCGTTGATGACCAAGGTCACGACAACGGCGATGAGCACAATGGCGGCCACGACGCCGGCCGCAATGCCGCGTCGGATGAGCTTTTTGCGTCGACGCTCGGCACGCTTCGCCTTGAGCTTGGCGTAGGCCTCTTCGTCAGAAATCTCGGTTGTATCGCTTGTGCTGCCGTTTTGCTGCGTGGCGTGCACGGTTGTTATGAGGGGAAGCGTCTCGGTGGCACCCTCGGGCGCTCGCTCGGTATCATTCGGTCCCGGGGTGATGGTGGGGACATTCGACATGGCGTCTCCTTTATAGAAAGTTACTCGATAAGTATATGCGCCCGTCGCGAGAGGCGGGCGCATATGGCGGATTCTTTCGGAACTGTTAGATTGGAGCGTCAGTCCCCCGTTGTGCGAAGGCGCGTTTCCCTACGAGTGCACGACCACGCACAGGCCGACGCTGATGCAGTCGTGGAGCGCCTTGGCATCGGCCAGGCGCAGGTTGATGCAGCCGTGGCTTCCGCACCATTTGTAAGATTCGGCACTATCAAAACTCGAATCGTTTTGCCAGGTAGCGTCGTGGAAGCCGACCATATTGCCCTCGAACGGCATCCAGTAGCTGACCGGGCTTTCGTATTTGGGCTTTCCGGTCGCGGGGTCTTTGGCACCGATGAGCTTGCTTGCGCCGTCGTTGCTGTTGATCTGCCACACGCCCTCGGGGGTGGCGTCTTTGCCCGGTTTGCCGGAAATAAAGTTGGCCTCCCACACGATATTGCCGTTCTCGTCGTAGTAGCGCGCGTGCTGCTCGGACAGGTCGACGTCGATATAGGCCTTCCAATCGGGCTCGCCCTTGGCGGTAAACGTGTCGGCCTTCTTGGAGTACGAAATCTCGATATCGCCGGTCTGCTTGTTATTGATAGCGTCCTCTACCTGCTTGGCGAGCGTGTCGCTGTCGATGGACCAGCCAAAGTCGCCGCCCTCTACAGCGCATTCCTTACCGTCGGCGCGTGTCCACCAGCGGGTGGTGCCCACAGTGTTAAAGCCGTTGGCGAGGTCTGCTGCCCAGCTGCTGATCTGCGACGTATCGAGCGTGGGGTTGGCCGGATCGGCAAAGCTGATCCACTGCAGCACCGAGCTGCCGTCCACCTTGCCGGCATCATTGCCGTTGAGCTTAAGGGTTACGTTGACGCCCAGGAAGTTGTTAGCGGCATCGCATGCAGCCTGAATCTGGTCGTTGGTGAGGGTGCCGTTGAGCGGTTCGTAGGCGTCGTTGCCGATCTTGGTGATATCGACATTCTCGGCGAGCGACGCGAGCTCGATCTCGGCATATTTGATGACATGCTCGCGGTTAAGCTTCTCGTTGGAACGGGCCTTCTCAACGGTAAACTTGCCGGCCTTCTCGTCATAGGAGCTGGCGGCCTCGAAGGTGCCCGAACGGCCCTCGTTGAACTCGTCGATGGCGCTTCCCAGGTCCTCCTCAAACTGCTTTTGGTCAAAGGCATCGGAGAGCATGGACAGGTCGACGTCCTGGTCCAAGTCGACCGAGCTGTTCTTGGTGGCGCTAACGGTTTTGCCGCCGAGCGACGCGATGAGGCGCGATGGCCACAGCAGCGGCTCGTTTTTGCTGATAATCTCGTGGGCGGCTTCCTCGCCATCGACGATGGGCTCGTCGGACTCGGGCTGGTAGGTCCAGCTAAAGTTGTCGTCCGAAACGGTGAGCTTGTAGTGCTTCCATGCCGAGTTGACCTTGGTGGCTGCCGAAGATGCGTTAGAGAGCGAGATGTCGACGCCGGCGATGGTAGTGTTGGGGTAAGCGACCTGCGAGAACGCCACGACGCCTACGATGTAGACGATCGCGACGAGGCCGAGGACGACAAAGAGGGCCGTCTTTCCGCCCGACTTGCTGCTTTTGTTGGTGCGCTTGTCCGCGGGCCCGCGATTGTTTGTCGTGCGAGCGTGCGAAGGGCCCTGCTTGGGGGCGGCGCCATGTGCGGGACGCTGCTGATATTGTTGATGCTGCTGGTATTGACGCTGATTCGGACGCTGAGAGGCATTGGCCGGGCCGTGTTGTTGGCTGTGAGCCGGCGCGATGGGGCGCGGCGATTGGATGCCGCCCGTATGCCTACTGGGCTGTTGCGGATCGGGAATCATGTTACTGCGGTCGATTTGCGACATCGTATATATTTCCTTCGATTTTCGCCTTGCGGCTCATCGTGTTTTAACTGGGCTTGCATTATAGCGATTAGCCTGTTGTTTGTGGTTCGGAAACAGTATCAGTTTGGAGAAGTCTGCCTATCCGCATATGCCGCATTTGGCGCAGGCAGAAAGCGCGGCCGGGGCTTGAGCGATGCCACCCTTGGCCGTCTCTCGCAGGGTTGCCGGCAGGGCATGGCCCACCGAGAGCATCACATGCGCCATCTGGTCAAACGGCACCAGGCTTTTGATGCCGGCGAGCGCGAGCTGGGCCGAGCTGAAGGCCGCGGCCACGCCGATGGCATTGCGGTTTTGGCACGGCACCTCCACGAGTCCGCCCACGGGGTCGCAAACGAGGCCCAGCAGATTACTCAGCGCGATGGAGCTGGCGTCGAGTGCCTGCTCGGGGGTGCCGCCAAGCATCTGCACCAGCGCGGCGGCGGCCATGGCGGCGGCGCTTCCCACCTCGGCCTGGCAGCCGCCCTCGGCGCCGGCGACGCAGGCGCTCGTTGTGAGGTTGAGGCCGATGGCGGCGGCACAGTAGAGGGCATCCATGACCTGCTCGTCATCGAGCTGCAGGTGGTCGGCCAGGGCCAGCACGCAGCCGGGCACGACGCCCGCGGAGCCTGCCGTGGGGGCCGCGACGATCACGCCCATAGTGGCGGAGCGCTCAAGTACGGCCATGGCACGTGCCACGGCTTCGGTCTGTACGGCGCCCATTAAACTGGAGCTAAGGTCGTTGCGGCCGGTGGCATCGACGAGCTTAGCCTCGCCGCCGATAAGCCCGCCGAGCGAGCGCTGCGGATTGGCGATGGGGGCCGTGGTCTCCTCGCGCATGACGTCGAGCACGCGGCGCATGGCGGCGACGGCGTGCGCCTCGCCGGTAAGGCGCCCCTCGCGCACGGCCATGACGGCGCCGATGCTGAGTCCCAACTCCTCGCACGCGTCGAGCAGTTGCTCGCCGTCGTCGAAGATCTCCTTGGCCGAGACGCCGGGGGAGAGCGATGATGCCGAGCCGGGGAGCTCAATAAAGGTGGCGTAGCCGACGTTGTCGAGTTTGCGCACCATGGGGATGACGGTGTCGTCGGGTGCGCCGTCGGTCTCAAAGACGGAGTAGGCCTGGCCGCCCACCTCGGTGCGGTAGGTACGGCAGAAGGCGATGTTCACGTGCGCGTAGGCGAGTAGATTCGTGAGTGCGGCGAGTACGCCGGGGACGTCCTGATGCGCCACGAATAGCGTGGAGTACATGCCCGAGATGTCGACGCCGACGCCGTTGATGCGGCTGATGCGCATCTTGCCGCCGCCCAGGCTCTCGCCGCGGACCTGCGCCGTAGCGCCCGTGTCGTCGACCATCTCGATATCGACAGTGTTGGGGTGGATGGAGGCGTCGTCGCCCTTGATGTCAAAGTGATAATCGAGGCCCTGCTCGCGTGCGAGGTCGAAGGCCTGCTTGATATTCTCGTCGTCGGTGTCGAGGCCCAGGATGCCCGCGACGAGCGCGCGGTCGGTGCCGTGGCCGTGATAGGTCTTGGCGAGACTTCAAGCGTTCCCGTAGGCCAGTATTCGCAAGAGATATTCACTTCTCTGGGCGTCTGGGATCAGGTAAAGGCCAAGGCCAATTTCGGTTCTGACGTCAGGACGGTACTTTCGTGGGTGGAGACAGGAGCGGTAGACTGCGGAGTGGTCTATGAGACAGACGCTTTGACCGGCGAAAATATAGAGACGATCTGTCAGGCTCCTGCAGATACGCATAAGCCTGTGATCTATCCGGCAGGTATAATAGGCTCATCGGATAACCAGAAGGCCGCTGAGAAGTTTATGGATTTTTTGAAAAGCCCTTCTGCTGCCGACCTGTTTGAGAAATATGGGTTTACGGTGCTGTGATGAACGACCTCTCACCTCTGTGGATATCTTTTAAAGTGGCGTTTTTCGCCACTCTGATAACTTTTGTTTTAGGCATAGCCGCTGTCAGACTGGTGATCTCCATGAAAAGAGGGAAGAGTCTTGCCGACGGGCTGTTTTCGTTGCCTATGGTGCTGCCTCCCACCGTGGTGGGCTTCTTTTTGCTGATGATTTTTGGCAAAAACAGCCCTATAGGC
>OLOW01002803.1_pt1 | contig 11484 bp, 9 predicted proteins | sample 1672801 | NCBI WGS metagenome assembly OLOW01 (sample SAMEA3136725, study PRJEB25190) | human gut metagenome | biome: human gut; feature: human-associated habitat; material: faeces | place: Austria | collected 2013
GGAGATTCTGAGGGCGTTTCAAAATATTTATGTGAATATACGAAGGAAACAGTTAGGAATTTAAAAGAGTTTTATTAAGAAGCAAAATATGGAGAAAGAAGTTACATAAAGGACTTCCTTCTCCATATTTCATACATAATAAGTTATTCAATATTCTCAAGATACTTCTGAACCATTTCATTTTCGCCCAAATCTATATGCTTCAATACAAAATCATACAAAGGCTGCACAACATCCGCATCTTCTTCCAATTCATCTACAATTTGGTCAAAAGATTTATTTTTATGAACCTTTTTTAGGATTAATTTAAGTTTAGTGACTATTTGTCCTTGTAATCTACCCTCTAATCTACCTTCCTGACGACCTCTTTCCTCTAATTTTTCGAGTGCCTTACACATATTCACGCTACCTCCTTTTTCTTCTGATTCCACAGCATCATTGATCAATTTTTGTGATTCTGTAATGCAGCCAATAACCATAGCTAATTCTGAAGATATATTTTCATCTTTAAATATATCAGTGATTTTATCATATTTTTCGTCGAAAATAAACCTACTGATATTAAATATTTTATCAACATCATCATTATGAAACTTCAAATGTTCACTCTTCCTAAGCTCAACTAAATTAAATTTATAATCAGAGATCAAAGGTTTAAAAGCCTCAGGAATATCTAACATATCAGTTAAGGAACGAGGACCATCCCATGGATTTTCTCCATAATAGATACAGATGGTAAGCACGCTGTGCAATCGGTCCGTTTTCTTCATCTTAGATAGAAATTCATCTGGTGTTCCATGAGGCTTTTCGTCTTTATACTTTTTGGCAATTTCGTTATATTCTTTGAGATAAGAAAATGCATCTCCAAGCATATGTCGAAGCGGCATTGCATAGTGGATTTTTGATTGATTCTCAATTCCAAGAATTACAAAATCTACACCATAAGCAGATTTTTTCACAACATCTACAATTCTTTTTACGGTTTCAGCATAACCATGAAATTGTAATAAAGAAGAAATATCAGTATCAACTTCTGTAAGATCATCTGGATTTAACTTTGGTTTTCCATCAAAGAAACATGCATTGAAAAGATCTGCAAAACGGTTGTTATCTTTCCAGAAGTTTTTCAGAATGGTATCGGGTGTTATTTTGTTCTTTCCTTTTGTCATATGAGTATTACGCCTACTTTATAATGTTAGAAATGGACAGGCATTGATCTGATCATGCAGAAATGAAAAATCTGAATTGTAATATAGAAGATACATGTCCAATGATAGATAGTTTGTAAAAATGATATTAACAAAAATAATCTATAATGTCAATATATGTAAAATAAAAATCAAAATAAAAACTTCCTTTTTCATAAAACACATCATATAATAAAAAAAGAACACAAAAAGAAAGAAGGTGAGCCAAATGCAAGACCTAGATGCAATGGATTCCATGGAAAAGATGTTGGTCCAGAAAGCATATCAAAGACAAGCTCCAGTAAATGGCAGTCTGGAATTATTACCACTTTGCAATATGAACTGCGATATGTGTTATGTTCGTTTATCCAAGGCAGAGATGGAACAAAAAGGCCGTTTAAGAACCAAAGAAGAATGGATCAAACTGGCTCATCAGATGAAGGATGCAGGAACGTTATTTCTGTTATTGACAGGAGGAGAGCCGTTATTATTTCCGGGATTTAAGGAAGTATATATCGAACTGCAGAAGATGGGAATGATTCTTACGATCAATACAAATGGAACGCTGATCGATGAAGAATGGGCAGATTTCTTCCAGAAATATAAGCCAAGAAGAATGAATATTACTTTATATGGAGCAGATGACCAGGCGTATGAGCAGTTATGTCATTATCCAGGTGGATTTCAGAAGACGGTCAATGCAGTCAGGCTGCTAAGGGACAGGGAGATTGATGTAAAGATCAATGGAAGTATTACTTCAAAGAATGAAGAGGATATCAGGAAGATTTTAGATATTGCAGATGATCTGGATGCAGCCGTGAACCTTGATACCTATATGTATCCGGCAAGCAGAGAAAGAAATAAACCATTTGATGAACAAAGCCGCATGAATCCAAAGGATGCAGCGATGGCGAAGAAGTTGATCTTTCAACATCAATGGGGAGAAGAAGCTCTTAGAGAATATCAAGATCATGTGATCAGCATGGTCGAAGATCATCCGCAAAATATGCAATATAGCAGGCACATTTCATGCCTGGCAGGCAATTGCTCTTTTACGATCAATTGGCAGGGGATGATGCGTCCATGTGTGATGCAAAGTCAACCAGAAGTGAATGTATTTGCAGAAGGTTTTCAAAGAAGCTGGGAAATGATATCAGCACAGACGAAAGAGATCTTGATCAATGAAAGGTGTACAGAATGCAAATATCGTCCAATCTGTAATACATGTGCGGCGGCAGCTTTATTAGAAACAGGAGATTATGAAGGAATTCCGGAATATATCTGTGAGTATACAAAAGAATTTTACAAAATTATGAAAGAAAGAAGGTGATCATCATATGATGGACAATGAAAATCAAAATCAACCAAATCAGAAGATATCGTTTGAGTCATTAGATATTCTAATCGGGAAATGGCGAGATGGAACATTTTCAGAGATCATTGACGACTGGAAATGGATCTTTTCCTACAGCAAACGATATAAAGGAGCGATCGCTTTCTACACGATCCTTGGTATTTTCAGCACATCTATGGGATTGGTTGGAAGTGTGGCAAGTAAATATATGATCGATATCATCACAGGATATCAGATGAGTAAGTTGTGGATCATGGTTTTGATCACACTTGGAAGTGCATTTTTTAGTCTGACGATCGGAAATGTGATCGGACGTATTTCTACAAAGTTGAGTATCTATATCAATAATGATATTCAGGCGGATATTTTTGATAAAATCATCGATGCCGACTGGATGGAGATAAATAAATATAGTAATGGAGATGTTTTGAATCGTTTTAACAGCGATGTCAATACGATCAGTGGAAATGCGATCAGCTGGCTGCCGACGATCATTATAGCAGTTTATGACTTTGTCGCAACATTTGCGGTTATCTGGCATTACGATAAGATCATGTCATTACTGGCATTTGCAAGTGCACCATTTATGCTTTTGATGTCGAAGTTCCTTATTTCCAAGCAGAGAGAATATGGGAAGAAAGTGCGGGAAATGAGTAGTGAGATGATGACATTTGAAGTCGAGACATTCTATAATTTTGATACGATCAAGTCCTTTGGGATTTCTTCTTTATATGGAAAGAAGATGAGAAACTGGCAGGAGAAGTTTAAAGATATCAGTTTAAAGTATAACATGTTTACGATTAAGACGAATATCGTTATGTCGATTATAGGAATGGTTGTTCAGTATGCAGCATTTGGATATTGTCTGTTCCGACTTTGGACAAGAGATATTTCTTATGGAACCATGACTTTATTTTTACAACAGAGAAGTAACTTAAATGGGGCATTTAACAATCTGGTATCAATCATACCAAACTTTTTGAACAGTTCGATCTCCGCCCATCGTATCAGAGAGCTTGCACAGCTTAAGAAAGAAGTTCATATTCCAGAAAGCTCTGAGATGGATGCTTATGTGGAAGATGGGTTCGAAGTGAAGATGCGGGATGTGGATTTTTCTTATATCGAAGGAAACCGTGTTATTACAGACTCTGCATTTATGGCTAATCCGGGTGAGATCGTTGCGTTGGTTGGTCCTTCTGGAGAGGGAAAGACAACGATGATCCGTTTGATCTTAGGTTTGATCCATCCAGAAAAAGGAGAAGCATATTTAAGGGCTTCAAATGGAAAGCAGGTGGAGATGAATGCAGATACCAGACATTTATTTGCCTACGTACCACAGGGAAATACAATTCTTTCTGGTACGATCGCAGAAAATTTAAAAATGGTGAAACAAGATGCAACAGAAGAAGAGATGATCGAGGCATTGAAGATTTCTTGTGCATGGGATTTCGTAAAGAATATGGAAGAAACGATTTATACCAAGATCGGAGAGCGAGGACGAGGATTTTCGGAAGGACAGGCACAAAGAATTGCGATTGCAAGGGCTGTTTTAAGAGATGCACCGATCTTATTGTTAGATGAAGCAACATCGGCACTTGATGTAACAACGGAACGTAAAGTTTTAAGAAATATCATAAAACAACGCCCAAATAAAACATGCATCGTGACAACCCATCGTCCGAGTGTTTTAAATATGTGTCAGAGAGTTTATCGTGTTATGGAAACACAGGTTACAGAATTGTCAGAAGAAGAGTCAAGCAAAATGGCGATGGATTTTTAGGGCACAGGTTGTCCGAAGATGCAGGATTCATTGACCGCAGATAGAAAAAAAGATATAATAAGACAAGAATAACGGCATAAGGGGGAAGCTGAATGAAGAAGAGTGGATGGAAGATCATTCTTGGAGTTGCAGTACTAGTCTGTGTGATCTGTCTTGGAAGATTCGGATGGGTCAAGTATCAGGACTATAAGACAGAACAGGCAAGAAAAGCAACATTAAAAGAGATCGCAAGCACAGAATTTACTGGTGAGAACGAAGGGAAAGAGCCGGAGAAAGTTCCAGCTGGAGTCAAACATGGACAGAAGATCAACTTTAAGAAGCTGATCAAGATCAACAGTGATATCTATGCATGGATCTACGTTCCAGGAACAAGAATTGATTATCCGGTAGCACAAAGTCAGGAATCAGACGATCATTATTTAAAATATAACTTTAAAAATGAGCCAGAGTTTGCAGGATGTATTTATACAGAGAAAGCGAATAAGAAGGATTTTTCAGATCCAAACACAGTATTTTATGGACATAATATGAGAAATGGATCTATGTTCCAGAATCTTCACAAGTTTGAAGATGAAGCATTTTTTAAGAAACACAAAGAAGTATATGTCTACACACCAAAGAAAACATACACATACACGATCTTTGCGGCATATAAGTTTGACGACAGGCATTTACTTAAGACATTTAATTTTAAGAATAAGAAGAAGTTTGAGAATTATTTAAGAAATGTCAAGAACATAAGAGACATGGGAAGTCATGTAAGAAAAGATCAGGAAGTTACAAGCAACGATAAGATTATTACGCTGAGTACCTGCGTAGGAGGACAGCCAAATAATCGTTATTTAGTACAGGCGGTGTTGACGGATGAAAGAAGTACAAAATAAGAACCATACGGATGAGGCTAAGAGATTAAATGAAGAATTGGATCAGAATCTGAAGGATCTCCAGCCAGAATCCAAGGAAGCATTTCAAGGCTTTGAAGTAAAAGAAGAAAAGAACGAGAAAAAGAAGAAAGCAAAGAAGAAAAAGACACCAAAGCAGATCATAAAAAGAGTTATAATCGTATTAGCGGTGATCATTTTGCTTCCATGTGCAGCCATTGCTGGAATGTGGGCACTTGGAAAAGGCTCTTTATTTGGAGGCAAGATGAAGATGTCAAAGAACGTAGATGGCGTAAAAGTCCAGAATCAGGGAGATTTGGTTATTTACAATGGACATAAATATCAGTATAATAAAGATATAACGAGTATCTTATTTATGGGTGTTGACCGAGATAAGATCAATACAGATGAAGAATACTTAAAGAAACACGGAGCAGGACAGTCAGATACCTTGTTTCTGGCAGCTGTGAATACTTCTACAGGGAAGATTTCACTGATCAATGTTCCTCGAGATATCATGGCGTACGTTAAGACATATGATGAGAATGGAAAGTATTCAGGAAGGAAACTTCGACAGTTATGTTTAGCCTATGCCTATGGGGATGGGAAAGCCAAGAGCTGTAAGAATGCTGTGGATGCAGTTTCCAAAGTGTTATATGGAATTCCTATCGATTCATATATGTCGATCAACCTCTCTGCGATCAGTGTACTGAATGATGCAGTAGGTGGAGTGAACGTTCAAGTGATCGGGGATCTGACAAGCGTTGATCCAACTCTGAAGGAAGGTGCGAATGTGACATTGCTGGGTGGTCAGGCAGAGACTTATGTAAGATCCAGAGAATTTGATCCACTGGATGCGAACATGGCACGTATGCAGAGACAACAGCAGTATATTACAGCATTTGCCCAGAAAGCATTACAGGAGATGAAGGGCGATCTTACATTGCCATTAGATCTTCTGAATCTTGTATCAGAGAATTCAGTAACGAATCTTTCAGCACCGAAGATCACATATCTTGCAACGAAAGTTTCAGGAAGCAGTTTTTCATCTGACAATATCTACAGCATTGACTGTGACATCAAAGAAGGTGAGACAGGATATGCAGAATATTATCCGGATGAGACAAAATTATTTGAGATGATATTGAAGGTATTTTATACACAAATCAGTTAGAATCCAGTAAGGGGGGATTTAGCATGAAAAAGTTGATTATGATGGCAGCAACATTGATTATGTGTTTTGCTTTTTCGCTAAGTGTTATGGCAGCACCAAGTCCTGAAGATGAGTATTATAATACGAGTACAGAACAGGAGAAGGTTGATGAGAAAACCCAGATTGATGATGATGATGAATTCGACAAGGATGAAAAACCAGCTAAGACGAAAACAACAACGACATCAACATCATCAACATCATCAACATCTGCATCACCAAAGACTAGTGATCAGGGAGCGCCAGTTACATTAGTATATGTATCACTCGCTGCAGCAGCATTAGCTGTATATGCAGCAAAACACGTCAAAGAACAGTATTAATCAAAAAACAAGGTGGATTCCTCCAGTCTTGATGGACTGGAGGAATTCTTTTTGCATATGGGATTTCTGAAAGGAAAATAAAATAGATGATCGATATACATACGCATATTTTGCCAGGATTGGATGATGGAGCGAGAGATATGGAAGATTCTCTATCTATGGCAGCATTGGCATTGAAAAGTGGTGTTCATACATTAGTTGCAACATCGCATGCCAATACAGGGGGATTTTTCAAAGAATATTCGATCGAAGAATATCTGCAAAGATTAGAAGCGTTTAGAAAAGCACTGGATGAAGTAAAGCTGCCATTAAGAGTATTCTCTGGAATGGAAATTTATATGACAAGAGAAGTTCCTCGGATGATCCGTGAAGGCAGATTGCTTTCATTGAATCAGACGGGATATTTTTTGACTGAATTTTCGTTTGGAATCGAGCAGGAAGAGATGGATGAGATGCTTCATGATCTGATGGAACTTGGAGTTACGCCAGTGATCGCACACCCAGAGAGATACCGGTGTGTACAGGAATCAGAAAGCGGTATCGCAAAGTGGAAAAACAGGGGATGTTTGTTGCAGGTAAACAGAGGGAGCATCTTTGGCAGATTTGGATCAGGAGCAAAACAATGTGTAGATCGTCTGCTGGATCAACATATGGTAACTTGTATCGCAAGTGATGCACACAAACCATATGAGCGGACAACCTATATGGCAGATATCAAAGAATATATGGAACAAGAATATTCTTTTGAATATTCAAAGAAATTGTTATATGATAATCCTAAGAGAATTCTTGAAGGAGAAAAGGTGGTACAATGAAGAAATTAAAATTGGTAAGTTTTGTGATATTTTGTATATCACTGGCAGCAAGTCTGATCTTCTGGTTTACACAGGTCAGAAAAGGAGACCGGATCGGACCGGTCATTACAATGGATCAGCAGGAATTGACAGTAGGGCTCAATGCTACCGATGAAGATTTTTTACAAGGAGTAAAAGCAGTTGATGAGAATGATGGGGATGTTACGGATTCTCTTGTAGTAGAAAGTGTTTCAAACTTTCTGGGAGGTGGACGGCGTCTGGTTGTATATGCAGCAGTGGACAGACATAATAACGTCAGTCGTGCAAACCGTATTGTACAGTATGAGGGTTATACATCACCAAAGTTTTATTTGAAGGAACCATTATGTTTTGAATCTGGAGGAGCTTCCAAGAATGAAGAATTATTAAAGAATCTTACGGTGAAAGATAAGATTGATGGTGATTTATCAAATCAGATAAAGATTTTGACAAACTCAGTAGTTGATCTGTATACACCAGGAGAATATCCGGTCAAACTTCAGGTAAGCAATAGTGCAGGAGACACGGTATCATTTCAGGCAACGATACAGGTTTATGATGCAACGGACAGATCAGAGATTCCTTTTATTCATTTGAAGAAGTATCTGGTTTATACGAAGAAAGGTGACAAACTAGATGCAGCATCTTACATATCTAAAGTGTGCATGGGAGGAGATTATGACTCGGATGTACCAGGAGATATTGGTAAGAGCAAAGTGAAGATCAAAGATGAAGTAGATTACGATACCCCAGGTTCTTATGAGATCACTTATTCAGTAAAAAGTGGAAAGAGCCGTACAGGAACGGTAAGACTGATCGTGATCGTTACAGAATAGGAGGCCGGCAAATGAGCAGTGATAAACGAAATATATCAGTCAACGATTATGAAATGAATATTGATTTGTATAGTATCTTAAGAGATATCTGGAAATATGCAATAGTGATCCTGCTTCTGGCAGCATCTATGAGCTTGCTCTCTTATGTTTATGTCGGACGAAACTATCACAAACAGTATGAATCAACAAGTACATTTATCGTAAGTAGCAAAGGAAGTAACAATAGTGTATATTCAGATCTGAGTGCAACGTCTGAGATGGCGACAAAGTTTTCTGAGATTCTAAACAGTTCGATCTTACAAAAGAAAGTCGCAAAAGAGATGGATATGGATTATTTTCCAGGAAGTGCATCTGCAGAGGTAGTAAATGAAACCAATCTTTTAGTTTTGAAAGTTCAGGCAGATTCCCCAGAGATGGCGTTTCGTTTGAATAAGGCAATCATGAATAATTATTCTGTTGTGACAGATCAGCTGATCGGAAATGTTGTGCTGGATGTATTGCAGAAACCAACAGTGCCAAGTGGTCCGGTAAATAAATTTCAGCCAACAGCACTTATGAAGAAAACATTTTTTACGACGATCGTTGCGTTATGTGGATTGATCGCAATCTTGTCATTCTTAAAGGATACAGTGAGAAAACCAAAAGAAGTTTCAAGGAAACTTGATGCAAAGCTTTTGCAGACGTTATATCATGAGAAAATCTATAAGACATGGAAAGCAAGAATCCACCGCAAAAAGAGTCCGGTATTGTTGACAAATCCAGGAACAAGCTTTCAATATGTGGAGGATATGAAGAAACTTGCCCGCAAAGTCAGCAGTAAGATGAAAGAGAAGAATGCAAAAACACTTCTGGTTGCAAGTGTGGAAGAAAATGAAGGTAAATCAACAGTTGCAGCCAATTTAGCATTGGCACTTGCGGAAGAATCAGAGAAAGTATTGTTGATCGATGCGGATCTTCGCAAACCTTCACAATACAAGATTTTTGGATTGGATCAGGAAGAAATACAGCAGTTTGGAGAAGTATTGAATGGAAATGAACAGATAGATAATCTGGTAACAGATCTTCCAAAATCAGAATTGTTATTGATCGCAGGTTCTATGATCTATCCAAATTCTACAGAGATGATCGCATCACCGATCTTCCAGAAGATCGTAGAGTTTTTTAAGACAAAGCTGGATTACATTATTATTGATACACCACCAATGTCACAGGCGGCCGATGCAGAAGAGTTAGTTGACCTTGCAGATGCATCGATCCTTGTTGTAAGACAACATACAGCATTAGTAAAAGATATCAATGAGACGATCGGTATTCTAAATTCAGCAGAAGGAACGATGCTTGGATGCGTTTATAACGATGTATTCCATGGAGTTGCTCAGACAGCAAGAAATTATGGATACAAATATGCATATGGAAGCGGTTATGGTTACGGAAGCAAATACGGTTATGGAAACCATGGGTATGGATATGGTTACGGTTACGGCTATGGCTATGGTTATGGAAGCAGAACGAAAAAGGGTAATGAAGATAAAACACAAGAATCAAAAACAGAACGGCAGGTGAAGAAAGATCATGAGTAAAGAATATGAATCAAAAACAGAACATAAAGAGAATCTGATCGATATTGCTGGATTGTTTGATGACTTGATCAAAGGCATCATTCAAATGAAATGGAGATTTTTGATCATTCTTGTGATTTGTGGTGCAGTGTTCTGTGGATACAAGAGACTTACCTATTCCCCATACTATGTAGCATCTTCCACATTTACGATCAATTCCAGTATTACATCAGAGAATTCCAATTCATATATTGAGAATGCAACAGCCAACCAAATGGCAAAATCTTTTCCATATATTTTGAAAAGTGGAGCATTTAAAGAAGTATTGGCACAGGATCTTGGCCTTCAGTCTGTTCCTGGAACGATCGAGGCAGAAGTCATGGAGAATACAAACCTGTTTACGTTGAAAGTGACTGCAAATAATCCGAAAATGGCTGAGAAGATTTTAAAAGCAGTCGTTAAAAATTACCCATCGGTAGCAGAGTTTGTCATTGGAAGCTCACAGCTGACACTCATGGATGAAAGCGGGGTTCCGACTACACCTGCCAATCCATTTAGTTATAGACATGAGATACAGATCGGCGTTTTGATCGGAATCTTATTATGTATCTTGCTCGATGTCTTGTTAGCACTTGGTAAGAATACAGTTAAGAAAGAAGAAGATTTCAAACGACTCTTCCATGCAAAAAGTCTTGGAATCATGCCTCGTGCCAAATTCCATAAGAAACGTACGCAAACACAGGAATTGATCGTGCTAGATAATCCAAGAATTCCAAGAAGCTTCCTGGAAGCAGCAAGAACGGTACGACGAAGGATCGAGCGTGCACAAAAAGAGACAGGCATGAAATCTTTTCTTGTAACAAGTGCTATGCCAGGAGAAGGAAAATCAACAGTTTCAGCCAACATTGCAATATCACTTGCGATGAAAGGGTATAAAGTAATTCTGGTAGATGCGGATTTAAGAAACCCATCCACCGCCAAAGTACTTGGAATGAATGAACAAGAATTAGGAACTCTGGAAGTAATGAAAGGCGAAGTTAACATAGACGATGCAGTACAGCAGTACAAAAATACAAGCGTTAAAGTACTTGCAGGTTCTACACCGATCCAGGATACATCTACCGTTTTAAGTGGTAAGAATATGAGACAGTTTGTAAAAGAACTGGAGGCAGAAGCCGATTTCGTGATCATAGATACACCACCAAGTGGACTATTATCAGATGCAGCGATCGTCGCCCAGTATGTAGACGGAGCAGTATTTGTGATCCGTCAGGATTATACAGATGTAGATCGAATTCTGGAAGGTATGGAAATTCTTTCAGGGTCAGGAGCTGAAATTACAGGATGCATCTTAAATGATGTGAATGTACGAACTAGTGAATCACAGCACTATATGAACAGCTATCGTACAAAAGGAGAGACACTATAGAATCCGATTTGAAGGTAGCTTGCATGTATGTGAGAGAAATAAAAGAAAAACAAATATTTAAAAGAATCAGGTGGCAACTCCGCATTTTT
>OLOW01002808.1_pt1 | contig 11479 bp, 7 predicted proteins | sample 1672801 | NCBI WGS metagenome assembly OLOW01 (sample SAMEA3136725, study PRJEB25190) | human gut metagenome | biome: human gut; feature: human-associated habitat; material: faeces | place: Austria | collected 2013
GGCATACAGGGCGGGAGCTTGCCTCTCCCTTGACGATTTTCCTGCCGTATCGTCCCAACGGCTTTTACAAAGCTCCTCTTTCCTGATCTGCGCCGAATTGATCTCGGCGCTCTTTCTTTTCCTGCGGTATCGCGGCGGTGGCAAGTGCCGCGACAAAATAATAAGCAAAAACGCAGGAAGAATCTTCCTGCCGTTTCGGCTTCATACGATCCTTCCTGCGTTTGCAGTATTGTTCAATTCTGGTGGCCACCCGTTTTTCGGGAGGCGCATTTTGACATACTTCGGGTTCTTAGTCAGAGCGAAAAGCTATTGATAGCCTTCCACCCGTGCCTGCTCTGCTCCGACCTAAATGCTTGATGCCTTAAGTACAGGCACATCATAGCACGGCGGCAAAGCGGCGTACAGGTGGAAAATGCCGCAAGAAAACTTCTCGCAGCATAGTCGTTGAATCAAATGGGCGCAGTGACCCTTATCTCAAACGGGAGCATGGTGCTCCTCAGTACAAACTTAACAACGTGTGCGATCCGAAACGTGTTCGGAAACCCCATTGGGGCGGTGCACAAATAACTGGATGATTCTTATATACCACAATATGTTGTAGTTGTCAATATAAAATCATCTAAATAGTGCGTTTGGGAAAAGCGCGGGCAAAATGTAATACGCATTATCTCCGTATTAAATGCGTATTACAGACGTATCACAAAGATAATGCGTATTGTGTGCGTATTGTTCCCGCAAGGACTGACCTAATCGCATTTATGGCGAGACTAAATAGAGGCGCAATTTCCATCTCTGCTGGCCGTTAGCCTGAATCCAGCGGGGTATACCACCTATAAGAAAAGGCTTCCACATTCCACAGAGGCCTTTTCGCCGTAAGCCATAAAGTTGAAGTAACAAGGTCGTTACGCATTGTGCAAAACCGGAAAGATGACAATGCCCTATAGTCGATTCTGACTACAGGGCATTATCTCTTTTCACTGAAGTATTTTTCGCATCATGGATTCCACGCATTCGTCATTATCGAGTGTATAAACGTTTCTAGCTTCTCTGTACGCACGATCGGCATCGACCTCCGGCGTAGACCACCACATACGCAAATCCGACGAGCGGGTACCCGCCATGATGAACGAATTGAGCACGATTCGCTTTCCGTCCGCTGTGGGGGACAAGCGCGTTTCTAAATCCTTGATTGTTTTGTGAAACTCAATTTTGGGATCATCCGGGCGGATATGCATCAAACCTTTTGGGTCGATAAACGAAATGTATTGCGTTGCCGGCGTATCAATCCAGAGGATGTAATCAGGATAGAAATTGCCCGCCTCAAAGAAACCCATGCCGACCTTACTTTTGTTACGGAGCAAATACAGGGATTTGCCCGCCAACTCCGCTGCGTGATCGTCTACATATGATTTGAGATAATCCACAAATCGCATTTCGTCCGTATTCAGTGCTACGGGTGCCAACTGTATTTTCAGGTTGCTCTTTTCAAGGCAAATCAGCGGGGCATACAAATGCGAGCGAAAATCAAACAACACCAGCTTACCGCGGAAGAAATTCTTTTTGTAAACGTCAAGGCCGTTATTCGCCTGCAGCACAGCGGACATTTCCGCAACGAATGCATCCAGTTCATCGCCCTTGGGATCCATCGCACTCTGCTGAGCGTAGGTTAACGTGTATTCGTCGACAAAATTGCTGTTATCCGCATCCAGAATCGCATACTCCAGTCGTGGAACTTCCCATCTTTCTTTTTCATATTTAAAAAACTTATCCATATAGGATTTGAGTGCCATGACGGCGTAATCGGTTGCTGCCTCTAGCTTGGCGATTGAATTGATCTCTAGATGATTTTGCGGAATCAACAGTCCGTACCAGTCATCTTTCCGCAGTATATCAAGTAGCTTGTCCTTGACGATGCTGATGTTGAAATACCGCCTTTCGCTCTTATACGCCTGCAGCTCATCAAAGATCCGCTGGACATCCAGCAGTGGGAGAATATCCGCCGGAAGTGTTCGCGGCTCCAGCATGGATTCTATTTTGAAACTGTAAGTAGAATCGATTGTCTGGATTTTGCTGCGGCAGTCGATGACTGTTTTACTTTTGAGCAGGTAGCGCAGGAACCCCTGATCCGGCTTGTCCAGAATCAGCCGAGCAGCCTGCTGCTTGAAATTGGCTCCGTCTTTTACCTTGATGACATGGAGCTTTTTTTCTTTGACTTCATCAAAGCGGCTGATCACCGGTAGGCGGTACTCGTGGATTGTCTCATTGGTGGGTGTGCCTTCCTGCTCCAGATAGCTCTTAAAATCTTCCATATACTGTGCCTTTACGCCAAATATGGTCAGTGTTTCCAGTAACTCGATATGCTTGGGAGGCGTGACATTGGTATCCAGCTTGCGGGAACGCTTCAGGCATCCATTATATCCCTTCAAACGCACACCACGACCAAAAAGCTGAATGGCCTGCGATCCCTCACCTTTTGCAAAGTTGATCAGGCCCATAGTGGACACACGCCAGCTGTTCCAGCCCTCTGTAAACTTTCGGGAGCCAATTAGTATTTTAATCTTGGAATTCGGCGTATTGATATGCCGGAACAACGATTCTGAAACGAATTCCTCGTTGCTGATGATGATACCCTTCTGCTCACAGCTTTTCATCAGACCGGATGTGTCACCAATATTGATAACGCCGAAATAATCGCCGTACTCGCCTACCTTCAAGCCAATCTCACCGGTGACCTGCCGAATATTCTCCATCCGCAGGCGCGGTTCATCGGCGTTCCCGTCAGTATTGAATATAATACGAAGAATGTCCGAAAAGATTACAGCAGGATCCGGCTCCAAACCGAAAATCTCCTGCAGCGCACGAAAATCCTGATAGAACAACTCTCTGCCGCTGGCATCGACCAGATTAGTATCCGCGTTCAGCACGGCAAGGATATGCTCCATCGATTGCGCCCGGTTGTTCAGAAATTTGTTGAGGAAGAGCAGCACTTCTTCCACGTCCGTGAGCAAATTTTTTTCCGCCTGTGATAGGCCGCTACTCTTGACTGGCGCGGTAACTCGATTGCCCACAAACACCAGCAGGGGCTTTTCAATCCGGAATTCACGTAGTGCATCCGTCTTCACTTCAAACAACTTCATCTGCTGATAAAAGGACAGCAGGCATCCGACCAGATACAAATGCTTCTGCTCCGGATCTAGGGTACTCTGCAGATTGTATATGCGGTAGTCTTTTCCGTACCCATCATCGTAGAAATACTTGTAGGAATAATCCATAATGATAGATTTCCCGTATTCCTCCATCAGAGCCCGTGCGTCTCGGGCCTGTTGCGTATTGCCGGTGGCGTTGGCATTCAGCGCTTGTTTGAAGGTGGCGGAATACTCAAAGGCAAATCCGTCTTCTGAAAGGCGAGTGCGGTAATCGTACCACACGTCACCGGACAGGCCGCGATGGCCTTCATCAACCAACACCAAATTATTTTGCTCGAAACTGTCAACGGAGACGGTCTTGACTTTGCCTTCTTCTTTTAGTTTGTTCATGTCGATTACGATCACGTCATCCTGCTGCTTGACGAAACCATGATCTTTCTCAAACATTGCCGCCGGAATAGACGACCGTGAAAGCTCATCCAGATGCTGGCGGCTCATATTCTCGTTGGGTGCCAGCACGATGATCTTGTTGATGGACAGCCTGCTGTTGATCCGCTTGGCACGCTTGAAATAATGCAGGAATTGCAGAATGTTTATATGCATGATCAGCGTTTTCCCGCTGCCGGTGGCACACATGAACGCCAGTTTGTTCAACTTGTCCGGCGTATATAGCTGGAAATCGATGAGACCGAGCGACTGACCTTTGACCTGTCGCAGCCATGCGTTCAGGTCGTTGCAGAAGGCATCCGCGTCGGAAAAGTAGCGATCCAGATACATTTCCGTAAAAAGCAGAGCGATGTACTGATAATATTTCCATTGCAGGCCACCACGCTTTTCTCCAATCTTCCGGGTATGACGGCAAATGTTCTCATCATACAGGCGCAGTTTTTCTGGCGTGATAGTAGCGCCTCGCATCTGGCAGACACGGGCGATATAGATATAAAAGTATGTGTTGCCGCTTTCGTTGACACCCTCATACTCGCTGCTGTTCAGCTTTTCGCTGAGAGCGCTAAGGGAATCTAGTTTCAGCTCATGCAGGAAATAGCGGAACAAGACGAGTTGGTCGTCGAAAGATGGCCCATGATTTGTTTGTCTTCTTGTCATAATAATCACCTATTTAAAACGGTAATTCATCATCAGTTTCAAGATCATCCCAAGGCAAGCGAGGCGTTGCCGCTGCATCTTTGATACATTCGATCTTGTCAATGAAGGTCAATGTTTCCGCAACAATACGGACAACGTACATTGCTTCTGCTTTGTTCAGCACTTCATTCGGATGAGCAGCGCTTTGATCATTACGGATCGCATTGAATTTGTCAAAAATGTTTATTGTGTTCTGTATTGCAACAACAGAAAAATCTGAATCGAAATAATGGTTTTCCGCATACCAGTTTTTAAGCCGACCAACAAGAGACTGCAAAGGATATTCATTTCCTCGATCATCTTCGGTGCTGATTCCGTGCTTTTTACACACAGACCGGAAAAATTCCGTCGAAAAAGTATGTAGTCTATCGAGAGCAAGTTCTGGGATATTATTATTGCAGCTACGCTCAATATCCTCCTTTACAAGTTTAAGCGTATCGGTTGTTGCGGCGGGAATTGAAATAGGATTTTGCATTAGCCTTTTTTCTAATTCCCTAAGCTCTTGATAATCTGTTTCCTCGCGTCTATCCCAATCCCATTCTGCTACATTCCAATAGTAGTCAAGCATAATTTTGAGCAGTTTGCCAACTGTATAATCATCGCATTCGTCCCAGATTTTGCGTATACACCGTTCCTGTGACATGTCATATTCCGTATTCTTATAAATATCAATACCTGTAGCCGCGTATATCATGTCGCGAGTATTCGTTTTTGTATACCCGCTTTTTAAAAAGGTGAAAACATACCCTCCTTTGAATCCAAGAAATCTGGCGATTCGCTCTCTTTCTGTGTATGTTAAGCTGCTCATAGTTAGACCTCCTCGAACATGCGGTTTTTGAATTCGATCTCCGTTATCCGAACCGTCCAGCCTTCGCTACTACCGCGCAGGTTTTCAAGATTGTTGTCGCCGTTGACAAAGATCACGTCGTATTTTCGATCCTCTGCGTCTTTGCGGTGGGTGGTGAAATACGCATCCAGCGCCGCATTGGATGCAATGATGTCATCCGTCACGGTGCGCCAGATCACCAGTGCACGACGACCGTCGGGCAAGGTGCCTTCGATCTGTCGGAACGCATATTGGCCGCTGATATCGCTAACCAACTCCACAGCGCCTTCGTAAACCGGAGTCTTGGCGGGTTTGCTGAGCCAATAGGAGATTGCACTCTGTCTGGCGATCGTCAGGCCAATCAGATAGTTAAACGTTTCCATTAAATCGACCGGACGCTCTTTGCACTCGTTTTTCTCAGTGATTTTCATGGTATAGGCGAAGGGATTAGCAAATGCCTCCACGTCCAACAGACTGCCGCGGCTTTCCAGATCCACCATGTAATGTATCATGTAATCCTCGCCCAGCAGTGCCTTGAACTGTCCGCCGTTATCGGAAAGCTGGATATTGGAAAGAGCGTCTTCATAGCTCTCAAGCCGCATATACTTAATGATTTGGGGTACACCTGTGGTACGATTTTGAGGTTTTCCATCTTTCCATTCTGCAGCATAGGCCACTTTTTGCATTCTGGGTTTGGTTACACGACTAAAATATTCACCCATTTCAACCAGAATATACTTTCTTTTGCCATCATCAATTCTATTAAGCTGTATAACTGCATCACCAGTTGTTGCAGATCCTGCAAAAAAGTCCAATACACGCGCTGTTGACTTGGTACCACCGCAAGCACAAATTGCATCTTGCACCAAAGTTCGAGCCTTAGCAAAATCAAAAGGTTTTTCTCCAAAAAGCTCTTTTAGTTCAGTTGGTGCATAATTGGCAGAAGCATACTCATTCTTTTCCCACCATGTGGTCGGCATGGCTTCCTCGTCCATACGAGTTTTAAAGTCAATAGATATTCCTTCGTCAGTACGTCTGGCTCTATATTCACCCAGCGGAATTTCCCTCTTCATGCGTTCGTGCCCACGTTGCCAGTTCTTTTCTATTTTAACCCCATTCTGATACTTGACCGGATAAACCAAAATTTCATCATTTTTAGGAGTTTCCAGCAAGGAATACTCTTGGCGTCCCTCGTTCCAAGTCATATTGAGCACACGGAGAGAATCATCTGCGGCCACTGCAATAGGATAATACAGTTTAGGTCTATCTGTTCTCAGGTCGTTATTTCCGGCACGAATGAAGTTCATCCAAGAAAAATGCCCGATCTCGTCCACCAATGGATATCTTTTTAATTTGCTTTCGCTAAAACCAAGTGATTTCGGAGTTGTCTCATCGCGCTTTGCATAATAAAGGCAGTACTCGTGTTGGGGCGAAAATTTCCCCTTTGCTTTTCTGCTTTGGGGATTTGAACGAACCACCGTAACACCTGCATTTTTAGGGAAAATACTATCCATTAGCGGAATCAATCTATCTAACTCTGCATCATCGATTGCTACCGAAATCATACTTTGGTCGGAAAGCAAATCATAGGCCATCGTTAGACGATTATCCATCATTGTCAAAAAAGACGAATGCTTGTAATTGTTTTTATACAGTATTTCGCTCGCATCTGTGTTGTAGGGAGGATCAATGTATGCGACATCAATAGATGCAGAGTATCGCGATTGTAAGAAATTCAGTGCATGATAGTTATCGCCATTAATCATCAGCCCATCAGTCTGTTCGTCCAGATTAGGAATACTCTCCAACAGCGCATATTTGAATGTATTTGAGAAGTGCTTGGTATCGATGATCAGATTTTGGTTCTGGTGTAGAAAATCGCCGGACGGCGGGTTCGTCCAGCCTTCCGCTTCGTCTATGGCGTACATGACAATCCATTCATCAATCTGTGCCTTATTCCCGATGATTTCCGGCCAGAAGGATTCGTCGATCTTATCCAGCGTAACGCACCAGTTTGTCTCCACTACGAATTTTTTCTTCAGCCACAGTTTTTTCTGGAAATTCTCAATCTGGGCAAGGAAGTCGATGATGATTTTGCCGACACGCTTAACGGCTTTCACCTTAGCAAGGTAGGTTTCCACACGGGCTTCGCTGCCAGTGTCCAAATCCTCTAAATGCATGACCTCACTCTTAATGAAGAAATCCAGCTCACGCGTCAGGAATCCATGCAGATCCTTATGAATAAAGTAATCGAAAGTGTTTTTTGCCACATAGCCTTTCAGGTGCTTTTCCAGCAGGGTAGTTGTCTCTCTGCCCTTGCCCGTGGGGATCGGTGCAATCAGCGGATTCAGTTCTGCCCGACGCTGAGACAAAAGCCATTCGGTAATACGTGCATAGTTTTCTTCGGTGTATTTCTTTTTCTTATCCTCAGGAATATCGTATACAAAGCGGATCACAATCTCCGCCGTGTCTGGATCATACTCAAATGTCTTAATCCCCGGGTAGATTTCCTCATCCTCCCTGAAGAGCATAAAGGCGCGTTTGTTGTCCTTGCTCTCCTTGTTGTTGTTCTGCTCAGTGGTCGCATCTACTAGCCGGAAGTGCACGTTGATCCCATCGAAAACAAAGGTGTAATCTTTGAAATTTTCGCTGGTTTTGATGTAGTACTGATCCTGATTTGCCCAGTAGAGTTTGACCTCCTCACCCTCGTAGGGAATGGCGTAGACGCCTTCCTTATACCGGCGCTTGGAAATAAAATCGCCGTCCTCGTAGTATCGGTTAAAGAAGGAATACAGTGCAGAATACACGTCTGTCTCCAGTGCAGCCAAATCGGCGCCTTCCGCAAGCTGCTTCTGGAGCTGCAAATACTGTTGTTTTTTCTGTGCGGTGTTGGGGAGAGCGTCCACGGTCATTCCCATTTCTGCCACGCTTTCCTCAATCTGCTTCATTTTGGCACGGATTTCTTCTTTACTGCCCTGCGCGAAAGGGGCAAGAGTCTCCTGCACCATTTTCGGCAGACGCTCGGTCAGAAACTGTTCAATCTGCGCTTTGCGGAGATTCATCACGCGATAAATACCGAAATCGAGGTCAGATTTATCGAGCTCGAAGATTTCCTTTAATAATTTCGTAAAACGGTCTAATCTTTCATTCATATTCTGTTCTCCTTATTTGCTTGATGCAATCATTGTCTGTAACGTCGTGCGTAAGCTGTCCCAACACTCCGGGTGTCCAATAATCATTTCGCTGATATCACAGGGAATCTCGCCCCTGCTGATTGCCACACGGTTAATGAACTCCGTGCGGCGCTTTTCATTCGGTGGGAGCCGTTTCTCCAACACATCCAGCATACGTTCAAGGGTTTCCCGCGGAGGCGGATTCGTTCTTCCACTAAGCATGTCGTAAAAATACGGCCTTGCGATTTCTGCTTCGCTGTAGAAATCGCATTGTGTCATCCCAGCGTCTTTGATTAGTTGTGCAAGGTATTTTCCAAATTCGGATTTCTTTCTTTCTCTAGCCATCCGCGCCCCTCCTTTCGAATAGTATGTTTGTTCACATACTAACATACTACTTTTTAAAAAGCAAGAAAACTAAGCAAAAAAGATGATCCGCCCTTTAAAATGTTGCCTTTATAATTCTATTTTGGACATAAAAATAGCGACCACATGGATTCCGTCACATGGTCGTTATTTCTTTTTCCACCCGAGGATACCCTTCGTGTTTTATCGGTGTTACACTCTGGTGCACACCTTTTCTCTGGACTTCTTCGACATACAGAGAGGTGCTCTCTGTACAAAAGAGGTGTATGAAGGGACAATATTGAGACAACAAAATGGTTTCAAACAAGGTTCAGAAGTTCGGTTGATTACTAGCGCTTCTTATAGCCGCAGGCCCTTTATGTCCTTAATGCGCGAGAGGATCATATTACAGCTGCAACTGACCACACCGGGCAAGGTGTCAATGACGGTATGCAGGAATGTCTCCATTTCTTCGCCGGAAGCGGCAACAGCGTGAACGTGCAGCTTGTCTTTCCCAGTCACGCGGTAGATCTGCGTGACCGTATCATGCCGGTTCAATATCTCTGTGACCTTTGACAAACAATCCGGCGTTGTTTCGATTTCAAAATAGCAGGACACCGCGCCGCTGATCTTCTGCGGGTTGATAACGGTCGTGTATTCCTCGATAACGCCTTTCTGCTCCAGCGCCTGTATCCGGGCTTTTACCGCGACTCTTGAGATGCCGATCTTTTCTCCAATATCAGAATAGGAGATACGCGCATTTTCTATCAGCAGCTGCACGATCTTTCGATCCAATCCGTCCAGTCCATCTAAGTACATAGTGCTTCCTCCACAAGCCACGATTTCTCGCTGCTCCTTATCTCATAGGATAGCACCGATCCTTCAAAAAGTAAATACCATATTGACAGAACGTTTCCGAAGCACTACAATACTTGCGAATCGCAATTTCTTTCTTACGTTTTGGAGATATGCTATGAATCGGGATTTAACGAAAGGGCCAGTTATCCGTTCCATGCTGCTGTTTGCCATCCCTATGATTTTAGGGGATCTGCTTCAGCAGTGCTATAACATTGCCGATACGCTGATCGTCGGACAGTTCCTCGGGCGGGACGCCCTTGCGGCGGTGGGATCGTCTTTTACACTGATGACGTTTCTGACTTCCATTATCCTTGGCCTGTGTATGGGAAGCGGTGCGCTGTTTTCCATGCGCTTCGGGCAGCGGGATGAAAAGGCGCTGCGGGAGAATCTGTGTGCGTCGTTCTTCTTCATTGCGTTCGTTACAGTTCTTTTGAACGTTCTGGCTTTCATCTGTCTGGACGGACTTCGCACGTTTCTCAGAGTCCCTGCCGATCAGTTTTTCCGTTTCATTACGGGCGGCAGTATTTCCTATGAGGACAGCGAACTTTACACCGTCGGCAGCGGGGCGGTGCAGGCATACGGAATTAAAGAGATTGAAATAAACTGGACGGCGGGCAATGTGCGTATTGAAGCGGCGGAGGGCCGCGAGATTACCATGGAGGAGCAGGGCGCAGAAACAGCGCGCGATGAAATGCGCTACCTTCTGCGCGACGGCAAGCTCATCATTCAGTACAGCGCGCCGCGGCGCGGGTTCGATTTTTGGCGCGCAGGAGAAAAGCAGCTCGTTGTAAAAGTGCCGCAGACGCTTGTGGCCGTCGGGCTTGAGAAATTTACGGTGAACGCGGGGTCGGCCTGGGTTTATGTAGACGGCGTGGGCGCGCAGGACACGAAGATCAGCTTTGTTTCCGGGCATGTTGAGCTTGCGGATATGCAATGCGGCGTGCTTTCCCTTGACGGTGTGAGCGGCGCAGTTTCGGGTATGGAGCTGTACGCGGATACGCTTGGGGTGGACACAGTCAGCGGCGGCGTGACCCTTGGCGGCGTGTTCGGTCAGGTCGCTTTTGACGGCGTGTCGGGCGGCATGGAACTGGACTGCAACATACGCTGCCCGGACAGCATTGTCGCGGAGAGCGTCAGCGGCGATCTTTTGCTGCGGTTGCCGGAAAATCAGGGGTTTACGGTTCGCCATGACAGCGTCAGCGGCAATTTCCAGTGCGAATTCCCCGTTTTGGGCGACAAGGACGAGGCGGTGTATAACGACGGCGGCGCGGAGATCAGACTCAGCACCATAAGCGGTGCGATTGTACTGGAAAAAATACCGCAGCAGGAATTCATGCCGCCGTTATACTGACAGAATACGAAGAAGCGGACGGCGCGTGCCGTCCGCTTTTTTTGTATAGTTTGTGTGTAGATTCCGTAAAATAAGGAAAAGGGCCGCAAGGTTCATTGACAGGGCTTTTTGCGAATGTTATAATTTGGTAGCAATCGATACCGTGCGCAAGGGGCGGAAACGGAAAACCCGCGTCCGCCCCGCGCCGCGGCTTTGCATACCGCGCGTAATGCGCGGCAAACGATGGGAGAGTACTATGAGAAAAACGAAGATCATCTGCACGCTAGGGCCCGCTTCGGACGGCGCGGGCGTTCTGGAACAGCTCATGCTCTCAGGCATGGACTGCGCCCGGTTTAACTTTTCACACGGGACGCATGCCGACCACAAGGCGCGCATGGACCGCGTAAAGGAACTGCGCCGGAAGCACGGGCTGCACACCGCCATTATGCTCGACACCAAGGGGCCGGAGATACGCCTCGGCAAATTCCGCGGCGGCGAGGCCGTGCTCCGGGAGGGCCAGGAATTCACCTTCCGCGCCGCGCCCTGCGATGGCGACGAGACGGGAGTGCAGGTGTCCTTCCCGCGCCTTGCGGAGAATGTCGCGCCCGGCGCCCGCATTCTCGTGGACGACGGCAAGATCGCGTTTACCGTCACCAGTGTG
>OLOW01002809.1_pt1 | contig 11476 bp, 6 predicted proteins | sample 1672801 | NCBI WGS metagenome assembly OLOW01 (sample SAMEA3136725, study PRJEB25190) | human gut metagenome | biome: human gut; feature: human-associated habitat; material: faeces | place: Austria | collected 2013
TGGTGACACTGTTTAAACATGACAATCTTGAACTTGCAAAAGTGGTAACATTTGACGAGGACGCTTTGGATAGTCAGATCGATCAGTTAAACTGCATGCAGGCATCCGAACAGCGTGAGCCGGTGGATGCAACTGTTTCCGCATATACAGCGGACGGATATTCTTTGGTTCCGGCAGATTATGGTACAACGATCGATAAGAACACATTCAAAAAAGCAGTGGAGGATTCCATTTTGGTTTTGGCAGATGAGCTTGATCTTGACGAGGCTGACTGCTATGTGAAACCTGAAATCGAAGACGACAATGAAAAGCTGCTGGCAGTGATTGACGAGATGAATAGTTATGTCGGAACAACAATCACATATGATTTTGATGTCGCAAAAGAAGTGTTAGACGGAGAGCGTATTTCCGAGTGGCTTTCTGTGGATGATGATTTAAATCTTGTGGTGGACGAGGAAGGAGTCCTTTCCTTTGTAAAAGAGCTCGCAAGTGAATACAACACCTGTTACAAGCCAAAAGAACTGAAAACTTCCTATGGTTCAACGGTCACAATTTCCAATGGACCTTACGGATGGAAAATCAACAATTCCGAGGAAGTGGCACAGATTTTAGATGATCTGAAAGCCGGAAAAAAAGTGGAACGTGAACCGGTTTATGCGCAGACTGCAAACAGTCATGGCGAAAATGATTATGGTAATTCCTATGTGGAGATTAACCTTACTGCACAGCATTTGTTCCTTTATAAAGATGGTGTGCTTGTGACAGAGTCCGATTTTGTATCCGGAAATGTTGCAAAAGGGCATGCAACACCAGGCGGCGCATTTATGCTTACCTATAAAACATTGAATGCTGTTTTACGCGGACCGGACTATGAAACACCTGTTACATATTGGATGCCATTTAATGGTGACATCGGAATGCATGACCTGACTTCCAGAAAAGCTTTTGGAGGAGATATTTACTACTCTTATCATACTATCTATATTTCAGAAAGTTTTTATCCAATTCTAAATATATTCGTAACTATTAGTCACCAATATTATTACTTTTTAGTTTTTCAGTAACAAAGTCAACTTTCAGTAATAGCTCTTTCATTTCATTAACATTTAAATGCCGAGTATTATGTGAATGATAATCAGATGTCGGAGTTATTTTCTCATTACCTGCTTCTAAATGATCATAGTTTAAATCTCTTGCATCACAAGGCACTCTATAGTATTCTCCTAAATCTTCAGCCTTAGCTATTTCTTCACGAGTAACCAATGTCTCGTAAACCTTTTCTCCATGCCGTGTCCCAATTATTTTAATTTCCGATTTTGAATGAAACAATTCTTTTAACGCAGTAGCTAATACACTTAATGTGGCAGCCGGAGCCTTCTGAACAAATAAATCTCCATTTTGAGCGTTCTCAAATGCATATATTACTAAATCAACAGCATCATCTAATGTCATCATAAAACGGGTCATATTGGGATTCGTGATCGTCAGGGGCTTCCCCTCGTCGATCTGGTCGCAGAACAGCGGAATGACTGAGCCGCGGGAGGCCATGACATTACCATAGCGCGTCAGGCAAAGCACGGGATCGTCTGCCAGCATCTGCTTCGACCGGGCGATGACGTTCTTTTCCATCATAGCTTTGGACATGCCCATGGCGTTGATGGGATAGGCGGCCTTATCCGTGGACAGGCAGATCACCTTCTGCACATGGTTGGCCATGCAGGCGGAGATCACGTTGTCGGAGCCGATCACGTTGGTCTTGACTGCCTCCATGGGATAAAACTCGCAGGATGGCACCTGCTTCAAAGCGGCCGCATGGAACACATAATCCACACCGCGGAACGCATTCAGAATAGAGTTGTAATCCCGCACATCGCCTATGTAGAATTTGATTTTCTCCGCGTACTGCGGATACAGCTCCTGATAGAAATGCCGCATATCGTCCTGCTTCTTCTCGTCCCGCGAGAGAATGCGGATCTCCGCAATATCCGTCGCCAAAAACCGCCGCAGCACCGCATTCCCAAACGACCCGGTCCCACCGGTTATGAGGAGTATTTTTTTATTGAATTGAGACATATCCTTAAAAGTCTCCTTTCTGCCCGGAAATGGTGCGATCATTTACGCAGAATAAGCATTCCAGGCCCTTAATGCCGCCCAGCAGCATCAAAATCGCAAAGAAAAAATATGGATTTGCGTCAATGACGGGCTCCGGCATACAGATCAACATGGCTCCAAGGCTCAAACTTGCAATCTGATTCGACAACCAGCTGTAATGTAAGCGCTTCATACGCACGGCAGTGCAGCAGGCGGAGCGTATGCTTGTTACGGTGAAACCTGCCGCTATCACAAACGGGATCAGCCCGACCTTGTTCAGAATATCCAGCCAGAGATTGTGCACCCACTGCCCATGATACGCAAACTCGCTTTTCTGACCGCCAAAGGGATAGCGGAGCCAGTCGCCGGAGGACAGATACTCGCCCCATGTCCGGAACCGTGACGATTTATTGTCATATAGTAGCCGCCGCACAATTTTCAGGGACAGCAGAGCGTCCCGGCTCCCAAAGGCGTTCAGAAAAAAGAAGGTAAAGACTGCGGCAAGAAGCAGAATGATAAGTACGATCAAAACGGTTTTTCCCTTGATCTGTACGGAGGCGTCACAGAGCCAGCGAAGCAGATTAAAGACGATGAGCGCGAAAATAATAAATATCATCGTCCGGTAGGCAAAAAACGACGCTTCAAAAATACATGCCAGCAGAAGCGCCAGCGCGATGATTTTTTCGCGAAATCCGCAAGGGGAAAAGAGCATTGAGGTCGACATGGCGACAGCAAACGTGAGCATGAGTCCTGTGGAGATCACAGAAACCATATCGCCCCGCCAAAAATCAACGGCGACTCTTTGATATGTGTATTGGGCGTAATACCCGGATCGAAGATACGCAAGCAGATTCAAAGCGCTGTGCAGGAAGAACCCGAAGGTCAGCGTTCCGGTCAAAACCTGAAACGCATGCGCGTCACGCTCGGAGACGACGAACCACTTGCCAAACAGGAATGCTGCCCAAGGTCCCCACAGATAGATGATGATACTTTTTACCGCAAACCCGAAATGAAACGTGTAGATAATAAAATATGACGCTGAAAAAAGGAGCAGTGCCAGCTCCTGCTTTTGGAATACAATAACTTTTGATTTCCATATAAAATAAGAAAGCGTCAGCGCAAAGAAAATCTGACCGGGAAGATTGAATGCGCCGATTGAGAAAAGAAATAAGCCGACAACGGTGATCGTATTTGCAGCAGTTTTTTTGCCGGGAAGCGTCTTCATTTCTGCGTTCTCCTTGGTACTCTTTCATTCCTTTCCGGCAGCACGCCGCGCAGGAGCACTGCGTCCAGCATCAACCTGCAGTTTGGCCGCAGGGGCTTTATGACCGCCGTGAGGATAACCGTCGTCGAAATCTGCGTGATCAGCGAGGCCGCAGCCGCTCCGGAGGCGCCCCACGGCGGGATCAGAGCGAGATTCAGCACGATATTGAGCGCGGCAGCGCTGATATACAGATATTTCAAATATTTCTGCCTGTTTTCACACACCATCCATGCGTTTCTGGCAACACCGAGATAGGAAAACGCCGTGTACCAAACCACGATGCGCAGAGGTCCAACTGCCGGCAAATAGGTTTCTCCATAGAGAATCAAAATAAAAGGCTTTGCGACAAGGCAGATCATTGCGGATACGAACAGGGACACATAAAAAACAATTGCGTAGAGCTGCCGGTTCTTCCGCTCATAGCGCAGGCGGTCTTTCTGAAAACTCTGCACGATCTCCGGATAAAGGGAATCAATGATTGCTGAGAGAATAAAGGCCCATGAAACGCTGACCGTCGAAGCAAGTGAATAATGTCCGACGGCATCTGCGCCAAGCATCTGCTTGAGCATCAGCTTATCTGTACAAGCATAGATGGAGACCATCAGCCCGGCTATGATAAAGCTGCCGCTGCTTTGCAGAAGCTCCTTTGCTTTTTCCAGAGAGTAACGGAATCTTGTTCCGCCATTTTTGAAATAAGCAATCAGCAAAAACACCGCAAGTACGATGTAATCCAATGCGCTTGCAACGGCGAACCATTCCACGCTTTTCCCAAGCGCAAGCAAAATAATTTTGTACACAGACATTGCCGCATACGAGACGAGTTCGGCAATGGCGGAATACTTGGACTGGAGCCTGGCCTGAAACCAGTAGTTGAGGGTATCAAACACCTGAAAAATGAGGCCAATGCTGTACAGCGCTACAACCACAACGGTGAGACGTTCTCCTCTGTCCACAACACTGACAATACCGATGATTGACAGCGCAGACAGCAGACTTGAGATCGCCCGCAGCAGCAGGGTCGTTCCAATTGTTTCGCCCTGCTGATCCGGATGATCCACAAAGTTCTTAACGATCACGCTGTTAATGCCAAGCGTACAGAGCGAGGCAAAGAATGCCGCATATGCCGCCGCGTAATTGATCAGGCCGTAATTGCTTGGGCCAAGATAGCGCGCCGCAAAAATACCAACGACAAAGGCCAGCAGCTTGTTCGCCACTTTGCCACCGATGATCCATCCGGCATTTTTAACGACTTTATTCTTTCTGAGCGACTGCAGCAAAATCTTCAAGCTCCTTCATCACTTTGGCTGGGACACCGGCCACCATCGTATCCGCCGGCACATCTTTAGGAACACAGGCACAGGCTGCGATCATACTTCCATCCCCAATGCTCGTATTCAATAGGAGCGTAACCCGACCACCGATCCATACGCCGCTGCCTACTGTAATATGATAGGATTCGCCTTTTCCAGCCCGCCTGCTATGGTCGCCCATCTGGTGTCCACCTGTCAGGAAGGTAACATCCGGAGCAATATCGCAGTTATCTCCAATCGTTACTGTCCCGTTCCCATGGACAGTGAGGTTGCATCCTATCCAACAATTCGCACCAATGCGGAGCGTCCCTGTATTATGAATCGGCCCGACAATTTTGGTATTTTCTCCGATCTCATAGCCGATGGAGCGCAGAAGCCGCCGCTTGGCCGCGAAGAACCGCGTCCCATTCAGAACATGATTGACGATGAAAATGACGATTCGTTTTCTGATTGTCCGCAGCTTCATGCCCTGTACCAGCCCTCCCGCAGGGGCTTAGCCGGGCTGCATGGCCCGTCCGCAAACAGCCGCGAAGCGTCTGTACCGTTCAAAAGAGCCTGCGATAGCTGCAAAAATCGCTTTGCGGCAACCTCCGCATTCCACAATTCTGTAATCGTCTGGTACGCCGCTTTTCCGAAGCTATACTGCATAGTCGTATTTTCAAGAAGCCGTCGTACCTTTTCATAAAGCTCCTGAATATTGCCGGAGTGATAGACGCTCCCGTTCACGCCATCATTGACAAGGTAAGGTGTTGCCCCGGCTGCGTCGCTGGCAACCACCGCACAGCCGCTGTTCATGGCCTCGTTTAACACAGCGCCCCAGCCCTCTTGGCGGTCGCTTGTGAATAAGCAGATGCTTGCGCTCTCCATATGACGGCGCACAGCTTTCGGAGACATGGTACCAAGGAACATCACATTTTCACCCAAAAGTCCAGCTTCCGAAGCCTGCCGCTTGAGCTGCTGCTCCATCTCACCAGTACCGATCATCTTAATTTTAAAGCAGCATCCTGCATCGCGGAGCATCTTTGCGGCCTCGATCACATCGTCCGGGTGCTTCCAGCTAATAAAGCGTCCACACCACAAAATGGTTGCCTTTTCTTTGCGATCAATCAAGTCATCTATACTGGGATACCGTATCGTCTCCGGAAAGTAGCCCCATTTATAACACCGATCATGGAATAGGCAGAATTTTGCATAATCTCCCGCGGTATAGGCACTGGCGCAGAGCATATATGTCTTCCGCCAAGGTGGATTGTAATAATGCCACTTGAGAAATCGCGGTATATATTTCAAAACAGGATTTCCAGCTTTCAGCGGTCGCTCGGAATATCGGAAAAACAATTTGGCCTTTTTGCCGTATTCCTTTGTCTGACGCTCTGGAAAGGAACCTGCTATCAAAACATCCAGATCATTTAATTGCTTCTGAACCTCCTGGTCTGATGCCGAACAGGTATATGGACGCACCAAATCATTTCCCCATCCGAGGTCCTTTCGCTCTGCATCCATCTCTTTATGTGCCACGAAGCAATAGTTGTGATTTGTCAATTCATAGAGGGCATCGGATAGGGGGATCTGATGATGCGTAAAGTAGTTACTGCAAAAAAGAATTCTCATGTGGCCATCACACGCCCTTTTCCCAAAGTAGACAAAACATTTTCATAGAGTTGGACATAGCCTTGATACACCGTGTCTTTGTCAAAACGCGCCATTTTTTTATGCTCCGCACTCCAGTTGCTGTCTGCCACGTCTCTCACGGCATTCTCCAGTGCCTGCATATCGCCCTGCGGAATCAAGCGTCCATTTCCCGGTGCTACCGTTTCAGGACAACCGTCCGTTTCGTATACCACCACTGGCGTTCCGCATGCCTGGGCCTCTACCGTAGTCAGGCCAAAGGTTTCCTCATAGGTAGGGTTCACAAACACATCTGCGGTAGAGTACCACTGCGCCAGTTCTGCTTGGTTTGCCGTGCGTAAAAGCCCAAGCACATCAGAAGGAATATCCAGCAGTTGTTTTTCAATTAGGCCAATCAAAACCACCTGATAGTCAGAGCCGAGGCGGCCAGCAAGCGTCAACAAGTCTGGCAATCCCTTGCGTGCATTCCATGCATTGGCTACCCCGAGGACGATTTTCTTATCTTCCAGATGATACTTTTCACGCAAGCTGCTGGACTGTGGGCGGAAGATCGTGCGGTCGATTCCGTTGGGAATAATGGTTCGCGGATAGTTCTGTAGAAACGACTTGGAAACCTGATTCGCAAGCCATTGCGAGGGTGTTGTTATGGTCAGATTTTTTACACCGGTAAAGGCATTCTTTTTGCGAAGGAAGTTACGCCTTACATCGCCCTTCCAATAGCATTGCGGATACCGGTACAGCAATTTGCAGTCCCGACACTCCGTCTGCCATTGCACACACTTGACTTGCGAGAAATGTGTGCAATGTCCGGTAAAAGTCCAGCAATCATGCAAAGTCCAAACGACGGGGATATTCGCTTCCTTCAAAAAGCGGAACAGCATCTCGTAATTCACATAGAAGCCGTGCAGCGTGTGCAGGTGGATCAAATCAGGCTGAAACGCTCTGATTTCTCGGATCATCCTTCTTGTCGCGGCCCAGGAATACAGACCGGCGTGGTCTGTCAATCGCGATACCGCGTTGTGAAAGTAATACCCGAGCTTCCCCGACACCCGCACCGCGTCCGCATTGTCGGAACGCGCTCCCGTGCCGTATAGAGCCTTTGCATCATTGCCATACTTTTTCAGCATGTCCATGATATCGGCGATGATCTTCCCGGTGCTTCCGGTTCCATATACCAGATTGATAAACAGCACCTTCATAGTCTCATCTCCATATCCGATAAAAGGAAACCGCCGGGGAGCCGGGGCTGCCCGGCGGTTCCAGTGTATTTACTCGGTTTTGCTGTCCAGAATCATCCGGCCAGCACTGTCAAAGTTGTAATATCCCTCCGGCATCAGGCCGTGCGTCCAGTACACATAGTAGCTGCGGTCATGGACGACCTCACAGGAGGAACGCACATAGTAGTAGTCGCCGTCGATCTGGATCAGACCGGCATAGGTACGTTCACCGTTCCTGTAGAAGTACAGGCTTCCATCTTCCTCGTAGATCCCGTTTTTCAGAGGTGCGGCGCTGCCTGTCAGCTTGCCATCTGCGTCGAAGTGATATCTGCCCTGGGGCATCAGGTCATGCGTCCAGGAAATGTAGTAATCACAATCGCGTACCACTTCGCACTTGGAATTCACATAGTAATAATCATCGCCAATTTTGATGAGGCCCGCATAGGTCAGTGTTCCATTGACATAGTAATGCAGAACGCCATCTTCCTCGACGATGCCATTCTTCGGAGTGCCGGTCAGCTTTCCGTTCTCATCGAACGTGTAGTAGCCGGCTTCCTTCAGACCATGCGTCCAGGAAATGTAGTACACACAATCGTTCACGACCTCACCGCTGCTGCGGACATAGTAGAAATCACCGTTGATTTCAATCAGGCCAACATAGGTTACCTTTCCGTTGACATAGTAACGCAGCACGCCGTCGTCGTCCTTTACGATGCCATTCTTGTCCGTTGCGCCCGGAATGAGCTTGCCCTCTGCGTCAAAGGCATAGGTTCCTTCCTCCATCAGACCGTTCATTCTGGAGCAGTAGTAGGTCTGGTTCACGATCAGCTGGCCCTTGCTGTTGGCATAGTAGTAATCGTCACCGATCTTGATCATACCTGCAGGAGCCTTGATGCCGTCGACATAGTAGAAGAGATCTTCGCCAGCCTTCAGGATTCCGTTCTTGCCGGTGTCCTCGTCGTGCAGAATGACACCGTTCTCATCGAAGTAGTAGCCCCATTCAGGAAGCGCAAGGCCATTGGTCTTGTGGAGCCAGCAATCCTTGCCGTTCAGCACAGTGCTCTTCACCGCCGCCGAGAGGGTCAGGCCCTCACGCTCCTTCAGATTCTTCTGAACTGCGAAGTAATAGTAATTGACCTCGCCGTCTTCCTTGACAACGCGCTTCAAGCCGGCTTCTTCTTCGATGATGCCGCTGTTGAGCCAATAGGTGTCATCTCCAACGCTGTAAACACCGGTAACGTCGCTCTGGAACACGCCGTCAGCGTCAAAGACGCAGCGTGCTGTTTTTTCCGCACCCTTGGGAACCAACTCGGAAATGCCGCGTCTGGCAAATCCGGTTTCGGTGTCCAGATAGTAGGTATTGTCGCCAATGACTGTCCAACCGTTCCTTTGCAGCTCACCTTCGATATAGTACTGCAAGTTTCCGAACGTATCCACGCAGAAAAGGCCATTCCAATACTGCCACTGTGCATACAGCTTCATATCGCTGGTCAGTTCAAGAATTGCGCCCTCATCGGCATAGGTGGCTCCGCTGCCATCTGCGGCAGTGTTCCAGCCGATGAACTTGTACTTGTCGCCCTCACTGGTAAAGGCGTTGGCATTCAAGGCAGTATCCACACCGACTTCAAAGCGCTGAGGCTCCATACTGCCTACGCCGCCGTTGGCATTGAAGGTGATGGTGTAGAAGACACGCGCGATCGGCTCGTACTGCGCCGTGTAAGTAACATCTTCTTCGGCAACCCCAACCTCCGGACTCCAGCCGGTGAAGGTGTAGCGGTAGTTCTCGTCAGGAGCCTTATCTGTGCTGCCCTTGAAGGAAGGCATGGTGCCCTTCAGATAATCTTCCTCAGCTACGACCTTGCCATCAATTACCCAAGTGATATGTGCGCCGGTCTTGGGGGTTTCCTCGCCCTTTTTCAGCAGCTCGTCACAAACCGAGCAGTAGGTGTCGCCGGTGTAACCGGGTGTCGTAAGCGTTGCTTCGACCGCATTGCGAACTTCGGGCGAATGACCGGTGGCGGGAATCACTTCCTGCTTCGTGAGAACTTCGTTGCAAACAGAGCAGTGCGAACCCTCGGTCAGACCAGTCTCCGTGCAGGTCGGGGTCTTTGCCGAGTCAGTGACTTCCGTATGGCCCGTGGCAGGAATCACTTCCTGTGCTTCGATCTCCGTACCGCAAACGAAGCACTTCAAACCAGCCGTATGACCGGCCTCGGTGCAAGTCGCTTCCTTTGCCTCGCCAGCGACGGGAGTATGACCCTTTGCAGGAACCTCTTCCTGTTCAACGAGAACAGAGCCGCACTCAGAGCAGTGCGAACCCTCAGTCTTGCCGGGCGTAGTGCAGGTTGCCTCGATTGCCGCGTCAACGACTTCCGTATGCCCCTTGGCAGGAACAACTTCCTGTTCAACGAGAACTGTGTTACAAACAGAGCAGTGCGAACCCTCGGTCTTGCCAGCCTCGGTGCAAGTAGCCTCGACTGCCGCATCGGTCACGACCGTATGCCCCGCAGCGGGGATTTCTTCCAAACCAGAAATCGTCGCGCCGCAGACGGAGCACTTCGTACCGGCTGCATGACCGGGCTTGGTGCAGGTAGCGGGCTGTTCCGCAACTTCAACAGGGGTATGCCCGGTTGCGTCGAGTGTTTCGGTCTTGGTTGCATTGCAAACTGTGCAGGTGTAGGTCTTGACACCGGCATTCTCACAGGTGGGAGCGGTCGTGGTCACGCCCTCATTCCAGCTGTGGCCCTTGGCAGAGATCACTTCCGGCGCTTTGATAACCGTTCCGCAGACAGAGCAGCTGATGCCATCCGTCAGGCCCGTTTCGGTGCAGGTCGCAGGCTTGCCAGGAATAGTTTCTTCCTTGTGGCCGGTCGCGGGAATCACTTCCTGCGCAACAAGGACTTCGTTGCAGACAGAGCAGTGCGAACCCTTGGTCTTGCCGGGCGTGGTGCAGGTTGCCGCAACAGCCTCGTCAATGACTTCCATATGACCGGTGGCGGGAATCACTTCCTGTTCAACAAAAACTTCGTTGCAAACAGAGCAATGCTTGCCTTCCGTCAGGCCAGGCTCGGTGCAGGTTGCCTTCTTGCCCGGAATGCTTTCCTCAGTGTGTCCCTTGGCAGGAATGGTGCGGCCCTCGATTTTATAGCCGCAGATCACGCAGACTGTATCACCGGTGTAGCCGTCCTCGGTACAGGTGGCATCCTTCTTGTTGATCACCTTGGTGAGAGAATGGTTGTCCTCCCACTGTGCGTAGAGGGTGGTGTTCTCCGTCAGATTAACATTCGCACCATCCGCATAGGAGTCACCAGTACCATCGGCCGCCGTATTCCAGTTCAGGAAATTGTAGCCTTCACGGGTGAAAGAGTTTGCGTTCAGTGCGGTATCCGTCTTTGCATTTACGGTCTGTGGGGGCATCGTGCCTTCGACCGGGTATTCCGCACTTCCGTTGGCTTCAAAGGTAACCGTCAGCACCACCGGCGCTTCGCCGCCCCAAACGCCATTGACATAGTTGATAACATCGTCAGTGCTTGCGGTCGCAGTTTCAGTATAAGAGCCGTCTCTGTTATGCAGCTTGGCAGCGGTGATGGGGATGGTCACCGCCTTATTGCCATTTGCATTATACTGATAGGTTGCGGTTTCCGTACCGGGTGTGCCCTGCTGAATGTACTTGCCGGTGCCGTTGCTGGAGCAGATATCCGCACCGCCCTTGGTGGTGTAGATGGCGCCAATAGCCGTTACGCTGCCGTTTACATCAATCTTAGTGTCTTTAAGGTCTGCATTTGTGCGGTTGTACACCTTGCCCGGTGCATATGCCACGGACTTAAACTTGCAGGGGCCCCAGACAAAGTTATCGCTGTTCCACTCATCGCTGTCATAGAAATAGATGTTCTTTCCGTTTGCAACCGTCAGGCCAGCGCCCTCGGCAATATTGACCTCAACGCCCGCCAACAGAGCTGCATCCT
>OLOW01002816.1_pt1 | contig 11448 bp, 8 predicted proteins | sample 1672801 | NCBI WGS metagenome assembly OLOW01 (sample SAMEA3136725, study PRJEB25190) | human gut metagenome | biome: human gut; feature: human-associated habitat; material: faeces | place: Austria | collected 2013
TAGAGTCAAAAACAAAGTAATGGATATCATAGAGCAAAATGAGGGAATGGAAGACTCGCTGTACCAGGACCTGACCACAGGGGAAAGTTTTCTACGAACTTTCTTCAAGGTTATCAAGGCAGGCATTGGCGAAGGTACCATCCGCACCTGCTTCTGCACAGGAGTACTGCCTGTCACCATGGATGACTTAACCAGTGGCTACAACATCGCAGAGATGTTGACACTGAAGCCTGAATTTACCAACCTATTAGGCTTTACCCATGAGGAAGCAGCCCAATATCTGAAGTATGTCATCAATAAATATGGCCCTCAAGCCTCTTTCGAGGAATTATGGACTCTAATACTCAACAATTATGATGGTTACCACTTTTTACCAAATGCAGAACCATTATTTAACTCTACCATTCTGACTTACTTCCTCAAGAACTTTGCAGAACTGAAAGGCGGCATCCCTACGGAAATGGTAGATGAGAACCTACGTACTGACACTAGTTGGATAAGAAGATTGACCATCACGCTTGACAATGCCAAAGAAATGCTCGACAGCCTGTTGATGGATGGAGAATTGTACTATTCACAAGCCGATTTACGCAGCAAGTTCAACAAGCAAAAGTTCTTCTCCCCAGAGTTCTACCCTATCAGCCTCTACTACTTGGGTATGACCACCCTGAAGGACAATTACAAAATGGCTTTACCAAACTTGACGACCAAGAGTGTATATATGAGTTACTACAACGAATTGAATAGTATCAGCGACAATGCCCGTAAGTTTGTTCCTGCATACGAGGCTTTTGTCAGAGACAGAGAACTGGAGCCATTATTCCATAACTATGTTAAGGAATACTTAGGTCAGCTTCCAGCCCAAGCCTTTGACAAGATGAACGAGAATTTCATTCGCTGTTCATTTTTCGAGTTGCTGAGCCGCTACTTGAGCAATTGCTATACATTCGCCATCGAACAGAACTTGCCATCGGGTCGTGCCGACTTAGTCTTGACCGGCATTCCTGGCACATTATTCCACAACGACTGTCGCATCATTGAGTTTAAGTATTTCAAGTCAAGAGACGCAGGCATTGTTGATCAATTGGAAGAGGCACACCTAGAAGATGCCCAACAGGTGAAGGCTTATGCAGCAGATATGCAGAAAGCCTATCCTCACTATCAAATAAAAGCATACGTAGCTTATATCGCAGGAAACAAGGCTTGCAAGATTTTTAAAGAGAATAGTAATGATTGATTATAACAACCAATAAGAACGCTCTTTTCTTCCCCACCTTTATCGGCGTGAAGGTCATAAAGACAAATCCTCCCGAATTTATTTACTGGCAATAAATAAATTCGGGAGGATTTTGTTTTATATTTAGAAAAGGATGATTATCGGATAACCATCTTTATCTTTTTGCCATCAGCTACTATGATGAACACACCAGTAGTAGGAGCCATTATGGTTGCGTTTTGACTGGCAGCCAGTTTTTTTCCATCAAGAGAATAGAGAGCAAGCTGCTTGCATCCCTCAGCTGTAATCATTTTACCTGATACCGAAATATGGATAGCAGATACAGGAGCTGCTACCACAGGATTGATACCAGTTGCCTCATCACCATATTTCATTACATACTTTTCTACATGATCGGTTGTGATGGTTACAGAGACCAATCTTCCTTTCTTATCGTATTCGAAATCCTTGATTAAGGAAGTATTTGCAGCTGCTCTTGTTGCAGTAGAGCTATTCTCTGTATACTGTATCAGTCGGTTGTCGTTATCACGGGTATAGGATATGATGCTTTCTATATAACTGTTCTTAACAGTATAAGTAAGTGTATTACCCTCTACGTTACATGTCGATTCATTTACATAATCGGCTTTCCAGGAATCCGAAGATGCATCCCATGTATAGTTGGCATGAGAAGATAAATCAGATTTATCTGCAAAGAATGTAGAATCAATATCGCTGATATAAGCAGAACTGTTATATGCCTTTACCGGAGAACTTGGCATTATCAATGCAAACTGAGGCTTAGCAACATAGCTGCTTTCTTCCTTACTGCTTGGCTGCCACTCGTCGCCTACCTTATCATAAGTAATGGTTGTACTTCCATTCTCATTATTTGTCTCCTCACGTTTACTGGTTTCTACAATCTTACCATCTTGCAAATCACGATAGATAGTGGTACTGACGCCATTATTTTCGACTGTGATAGGAAAAACACTCGTACGTGGCTCTGGGTCAAAGTCATTATTTTCATAAGACCAAGAATAAGTAAATTCTATACCATCAGAGGTTAAAGAGCGCTTATGTCCATAATTCTTTTCGCCATCCTCATATTCCAACTCAACTTCATGATAAGTTCCTTTATCATCAATATAACATTCTTTCATGTCGTAAGAATCAGGCCCTTTATAGCTATCTTTCCTCTTTCTTGTATACCCATTCTCTGTATAAGTATAAGTCAAGAGATAACCGCCATCACTATCATATTTTTGATTTTTTGTCACATATCCGTCCTTATTGAATTCATAGTAAGGACAGAGTTCATAGTCTCCCAATTCCAGTTTAAAGGTCTCATCAGGAATCGCAAACTTCTCCCATTTACCATTCTTGAAAATTTCGAGAGGTTTGGTTGGTCTATTAGAAGCATCCACATCACATAATCTATATCTTGCTTCTTCTTTTCCATCGGTAGCATAGTAAACCCAGGTGATTTCATCCAATTCTTGAGAACTGCTACCTATATGTTTATATATTTCAGAACAATATCTTCCATCCTTAAAAGGATATACACCATCATAGTTAACGAGATTTCCTGCATCATCATACTCCAAGAATCTACGAGTCATATCTCCACCATACTTATAAGTCCATTGCAAGATGTTCGGATTTTGACGTATCCAGTCATAAGCATCATAACGATTCTGTATGAATTCCTTCTTTTCACGATCATAGGTATAGGTGATACATTCACGATGTTTACCATCGTAAATCCATGGATCATCATAATTATCTGTCTTAACCGTTTTATCAGTAAGAATCCATGAACCTCCTTTGTCTGCAGAATAGTTATAATTGATGATAGTAGTATATCCGTTTGCGGAAGTCACCTCTTTTTTGTTTCCGCTCACCGAAGAACTACTATATCTATAGTCTTTATGAATGGTAGAATTGTCTGTCACATTCCACACCTGTTCTATGATTTTACTCCAATTTCCCCATCCGTCTTTGAGTTCTTCTCCTTTCCAGGCTGTTGCCTCACAAACGTCACCATTGATTTCAACAGTTACCTTAATATTATTCTTTTGACCGGTAAGAACGAAGCAGTTTCCAGCCTCATACCAGTTGTATTCTTTGATTTTAGAAATATAATGAATCTGAAAAAAATAATCTACACCATAAGTTATCTCTTTCATCAGATAAGCCTTACCATCGGTATCATCGCCTACAAGATGGTCGTAGCCATAAGTCTTGCTGCAAAGAAGTGTTTCCTTGCCAGCCTCATCTGAAGCTTTATGCTCATACTTATCCTCGCTAACTGTTCTGCCTTGCTGATCCTCAGTATAAACATAGCGTTCATAACTTCCATCAGGTGATTTCACATAAGCCAATCGTCCCTTCTCATCGAATGTTCGGGTTGGTAAAACATTCAACGAATCTGAGTTATAAATAAGATCACATCCAAGCAATTGGTCTTCCTTCTTACTGCCAAAAGAAACTACTGGCATATCAGCAGGCTTGACAACTGAGATGATATTAGGCACAATAATTTCTGTATGCTCAGAGTCACTTGAAGTCGCAAGACTAATTGCGACATCAGTATTAACCACCTTCGCTACTTGCTTTTTAGTAAATTGGCTTCTAGCATTTACTGGTTGTAAGGCTAGCGAAGCAGCTCCTAGAACTAATAAGTAAAGTTTTTTGTTCATGTTTGATTATTTTTAATTAATAGGGTGTCCAGTTCCATGTTCTCGTTTTTGATTATGTTTTAGCAACTTAGCACACTGTAAATCAGTAAATTAAGCACAAAATATAAGACAAATTTAACTGTCAAAAAGTCTGATGTAGATTCGCACAAGATTATAGTTTATTTAGTGAATGATTATCAATGACTTAGATGGTTATTACATTGTTTTTGATACTAAAAACTGGAACACAGAACTGGACACCCTATTTATATACTAAATTTTCTGAAAGACTGTCAGGTACTCACTGAGATAAGAAAAGTAGCTCAATAAATATACCTCAGCTTTCCCTTCCAGCCTATATTTTAGTTAAATAACTGTCCGATTCTTTTCTCCATAACATCGAAAGGTATGGAAAAATCATCATTCACCATCACATCCACTGATTTCTGAAGCTCTTTTCGAGCCGCCTCCTCATTTCCTAATGGCAGGAATGTAGCATTGCCATCGAAAGTCTCATGAAAGATTTCAATATCGCTCAAGATAATTCGCTTGCACCCACATGCTACAGCTTCAAAAGGAGTTCTACCAAAGCCTTCGTCTAGAGAAAGCAAAGCGAAAGCGTGAGCATAATGATATAATGTAATCAGAGTTTCCTCTGTAACATATTCTGTAAATATCAGATAATCCTTCATTTGATCTATAAGGACTTTTAACTCCTCATCTTGTCCCCATCCTTTTCTTCCAACTAAAACCAGTCTCATTTTTTTTTCTTTTAGAATTGGAGCTAATACCCTGAGAAGATACTTGAAATTCTTACGGGGTTCAATTGTAGAAACCGATATAAAGTAAGAATTTGGTTTCAAATTCCACTTATCAATAAGCTTAATATTAACTTTTTCTGAAACACCCTTAAAGCTGATAGCAATATTCTCACCTAAATTATATATAGGTGTATTTGTATATTCTGTAAACTGTCTCTTTTCAGATTCAGATATCGTAATAATACCATCTATCCATTTAAGCGACCATAATGCCTTAGGAGTAAGATAATATTTAGCCGCAAAATTCAATGTTTTACGATACTTCAAGAACGCACAATCATGAAAAGTAGGATAAACCTTTCCTTTAAAGCCCCACTTCAAATCAACCGGAGGAGGAAAAATCGGAAATAACACAATATCAGGTGCTATCTTTCTTATGCACTTAGATAGTTTTATATTTTCCAACAACAGACGATTGCTTTCTGGTATAATTACCGCATTCGGATTATCATCCAGTTCGTTCTGCACATGGAATATTGGGATTATCAGATTCCCACTCGTCAATAAAGCCCGATATAGGTCTATAGCATACATCTCTACGCCTGTCCGTTTACGACCATAGAGAGGTGTTAAATCAATTGCAATTTTCATACACTATTATGACTTTAATCTGTACATTAATCCTTCTATTCTACCCTTGAGAAGACAAAAACTTCTTCTTGACAGTAAAAAATTACCTTTGAATAAATTGATAATAATACCACCTAAAGGGCGAATCAAAGCTCGTAAAACTAAAGAGAAAGGATAATTATGCTTTTTCATTAAATATCCATAACCACGAGCATATTTATATGCTTTATCCAAGTCGTCTTTGAAGAAAGTCGTCTTTCCTAAAGGATGATGGATCTCGATTTCATGAAAGAATACAATATCTGGATGCTTCTTTATGAAATTTATAAGATAATCTGTCTCTTCACCAGAAGCTAAGCCATAAGGTGAACCAACACCTATATTTTCATCAAAACGAATTTGCTCATCATAATGCAAAAATATGCAATTAGAGCAAGCGCTACAATGATTATACAACGATGCTTTTTGATTATGATGAGGATATTTTGCCAATGGTATCCCATGTTCATTTGTTGCCTTGATAAGAACTCCATCATGAGAGTTTAGTTTAACCAGAACTTTTGAAAGAGTATCTTTTTCATACCAACAATCATCATCAGGAAATGACACAAACTTACCTTTAACATACGCTAAGCCTACGTTTCTAGCATGCGAAAGAGAAGAAGGCTTATATTTGATGTATTTGAAATCAATTTGAGAATTCAGATTTTTAAAAGCCTCTTTACAATCTCCTTGATCAACAAAAATTAATTGAATTTTAGAGAAATCTATATTTTCTTGAGCATTTAAGGATTCTACATATCGTAGAAGTTCCTTAACTCTATATTGTGATGTTTGTACTAAAGAAATCATTTGTTTGAATATTTAGAGGGTAATGTTTGGTTGCTAAATGCAAAAGCACACAAAACAAAAAACAATAAAATGCCATTATTAGGTGTACTCAAAGAATTATTGGTAGAACTAACCATAAGAAAGGCTGCCAAGATATAGAATATATCAAAAAGTTTTCTTCCTTTCAAATTTTTCCACATAAAAGTTAGCATTAAAGCACTTAAAATAGAAGTAAAAATGTAACCAAATCTAAGTAAAAACAGCAGCCAATAATTTTCAATAATCATACCATAAATTCCTGAACGATATTGAATCATCTGTATATCCTTAGCAGGATAGCCAAACTGAAAATCACTTAAAGGATAATAATTAAAAATATCAAAAATCGCAACACGAACAGCCGCACTGCTTTCATCATAAGCACCCATTGTGATAATTCTATTACCAAATCCAAAAGATAACATTAGAACAGAAACGATTATACCAGCAAACAATAAATAACAAAAATATTTCTTAGATAATTTATTATGAGACTTTATCAAATAGAAATAATACATTACGGCTGCAGCAGCCCAATACATCATTGAACTTCTTGTATTGAAACAGAGTAAAGCAACCATTCCTAAAAAAAATAATTCTAGTTTTCTTTTCATATCCGACAAAAGTATAAAGCTCATTGCTATCGAGATAAGCAAAGCATTTGCAAGAGGGTGCCCACATAATGCCCAACTACGAAAACCATCTTCAGAAGCTTCTATATTTCTAGCTAATATAATGACAGACAACAATCTTTCTACAAGCGCTAGCCCGCATACAACACAATAAAATACAACAATACCCTTTTGTGCTATAAGTTTAAACTTTATATCTTTAAAATTCTTGAGATAATTAGAAAGAAAAATTGGCAAAATAAAACCCGTCGTCATCATTTTCATATCTGCCTCTCTGCCTGTTCGGAGATTAAATACAGAAATAAATATAACAAAAAAGAGATAAAGCCATTGAAATGTTCCATGGATTTTTGTCTTAGCGAGAAAAAAACATATAACTAATATATATGTCATTGGCTGCAAACCTCTGAAAAAGCTATAATCAGTTTCCTCATCAAAATAACCAATAAATGAGAACAAATTCTGGCACTCGAGTAATAATGTAGCAAAAATCACCCATTTAAAAATCTTTAAACTCATAACTGAAATTTAGAAATGATTTTTCCAAAAACTCTTTGTATAAAACAATTTATTAAGCACATCCTTACAAGGAAGATGTAATTGGTAACAAAGTTTGTGCTCCATTAATACATACCAAGGCAACCAACTTGCATCATAATGATGTATAGAAGCAGAATTTGCTGTCAATTCTAATCGACCAGTCGCATAATCCTTCGGACAAAAGTACTCCTTAGGATATATCAACACACCTGCCACCTCTTGAATATCGCTTATATTTTTCAAGCCATACTTACAAAGCAAATCAGTTGTAATTGTCACCACAGTCTCTCGGCTATACGTTCCATCAGGAAGAATGTAATGCTTATCCTTATAAATATCTAGGATTTCCCCATACAGCCCTAGGCCTGGGTTTACCCCAAGCCCTAGGCCTGGTGCTACGCCTAGCTGCGCAGGCGTAGCACCAGCCTTAGCTTCATTCTCACACCCCATAAAAGGTCCCTTAGCAATGATATCATCCATATTCCTGATTACCTCTACATCGGTATCAAAATAAATACCACCATATTTATAGAGAATCCAGAAACGGGCATAATCACTCACAAAGGCATACTTCTTTGCCTTATATGCCTCTGATGTATAAGGAATGATATTCACATCAAAGTTACTCTCATTCCACTCCTTAATCTCATAATCAGGGAGATACTTTCTCCATGACGCTATACACTTCTGTGCACTCTTTGGCAGAGGATTACCTCCAAACCAACAATAATGAATTACTTTTGGTATCATATATATTTATTCTATAGTAATCGTTCAAAATATATTATTATTTTTTCAATAATAATTTTCCTAAATGATACATTTTCAGGTATGACAATAAAGCAAAAAGTTTTTCTCTCTTTGTCAAACGAAATGAAAAAGAATCAAAAAAGTTAGATGGGTAATATCTGTAATACTCATCTGCATTTATCAATTTATTTTTTACAGCTTCTATTTTTGTCTTTAATGCTGTTATTCTCAGTATTCCTTTAAAATCCGCAGGAAGTAATATTCGATATTGTTCTATCAATCTTTTCCACATCAAATAAGTATCATTATCAAACTTTGATGTTATTGATGATATATTATCTTGTGAATAATGATAAAATCCATGCTGCAAATATCTAACTTTCAAATCTTTCTGCAACAGTTGAACAAAGATCAGAACATCTTCACAGTAATTTATCCGGGGGATAAATCTAACATTATATCTCTTATACAATGAATGTTTAATAAGCTTATGCCACAACGCACCAAACAATCGATTGGAAAGAATATCTTTTAAAACATCTATTGGTTCTTGACTTCTCAACTTCTGAGAAACATAAATCTGTCTGTTGTTTCTCTGAATATAATAATCAGCAATAACAATGTCAGCATTCGTCTCTTTTGCTTTATCATAAAAGCATTGGAGCATATCAGGCTCAACCCAATCATCACCATCTGCATGAATGGAATATTCACCTCTTGCTTCATCTACGCCTAACTGCCGAGCAGAAGCGACGCCTCCATTTTCTTTGTGAAAAACACGGATTCTTTGATCCTTAAGTGCATAATTATCACAAATGTTGCCAGATCTATCTTTGCTACCATCATCTATCAAAAGAATTTCAAAATCAGAAAAAGTCTGTGCCAACAGACTATCCAAACATCGTGGTAAAAACTTCTCTACATTATATACTGGTACAATAACACTTATTTTTGGATTAGCTTGCATTATTCCTTTATTTTAAAGCATTAAATAAAAAAGACTTTGATTCCTTCTCTAATGCATCATAGATTTTATCAACAACAGCATAATCTATTTTACTTAAAGAGGAAATATCATCACCAATATTGACAAGTCTATCTTTAAGTCCAAACATTTCAAGAAGCGATTCAAATCTAGACATACCACGTTTTTTATTGCCTACAACCACAAATTGCTTATGGAATATTATTGAAAAAACGCATGCATGAAAAGAATCTGTTATCACAAATTTTGCATCATAAAAACCTTTTAGCCATTTCTCAACAGAAGGCTTTATGCGTCCCTGTAAAGGGCGTGAGTCATCATATTCATATGGATTATTGACATTAAATGGCTCGAGTTTTTTTTCTTGCGCAATATCTCTAATATATTTAGTCATTAACTCACTGCTATCAAGTACATACGTTAGCAACGAGCCATAACTTTTCTCTACACTAGATATTTTAAATAAACCAATATAGTCATCAACGCTTAAAAGTAAAGTAGGATCAAGAACATGAGAAGCTGATTGATTGAAATATTTACGACATTGCTTTACCGCACTTTTTTCTCTTACAGATACAGCATCGAACATTTGAATCAATTTTCGGCATTCCTCAATCTGAGCATCTGAATATTCTTTCTTATCTGTTCCAAAAGAGGCAGCATAAGACAATCTTTTGATATTCCATTTACTTGCAAAAGCAAGATAAGCATTTTTAATACCTTGTTTTCTCCATCCCTGATCAAAATATATAGGACGCCAAACCTGATCACTTCCAACAACTATTGCATCATAAGAATCTCCATCTAATTCTTTGAAATTACTTATCTCCTTTCGATGGATATAAGAATTGATAAATCTTTGAGTATTCTGTGAGACGACTGGTATAACCTTATTGTTTTGATAATACTCATAGAATATCTTTTGGTTCCTTCCTAATAGTTTTTTAACGATACGCTTTAAAAAGCATTTAGGCATATCTTTAAATGGAGGAAGCGGCATTCTATTGGGCGTATCAAACACCACAACCTCATGCCCCATTCTTTCCAATACCGTTTGTAAGGCATACGCCTGCAATATCCCTCCATAATTAGTATGGAGAGGAAGAGTTAATATTCCTATTCTCATTCTTCATTTCTTCCTTTCTTATTATTACTGAGCCCACTTAAAAAGTAGTTTCGGGTTCTTTATCCTACAAAATGCTATTTGATTATCAAACAGTTACATTTGAAGAAATCGTTTAAAATGACTTCTTAAAGTGAACTCTGTTATTAATTTCTTTTAATTATCATATTCCCATCTATTACCAATATATCTTCCAGGTTTTTTATCTGATATTACTTTTGCAGGAACACCGGCTGCGGTCATATTAGCAGGTATATCTTTAGTTACAACCGATCCAGCACCTATTGTAACATTATTGCCTATCTTCACATTTTCAACAATTGAAACATGTGGTCCTATATATACATTATCACCAATTATTGCGGGAGTTCCATGATTACTTCCAATTGACAAAAATTGACTTATATTACAATTATTTCCAATTATCGTCAATGGATTTATCACAGCCCCTAAACCATGTCCGATATAAAGCCCGTAACCAATCTTGGTCGTTCTTGGTATATCTAAGCCATACTTTACGGAATAATGCTTATGCATAAACATTGCTAATGGGGTTATAAAATTACTCGTACTAGCCAACCGCAGCCAAAAACTATATCTAAAGCAATGATTTCTACCAAAGATACCGGCTAGAGTTAACCGGAATCGCCCCCCCCATAACCCCAGTATAACGATAATAATCAGACTGGATATATCTATAAATTCCTCTCATATTACATTAGTAACATCCTGTTTAAACGAGATATTTAATTTATTAATTATTTATATTCTACATTAAAACTTTCAAAATGAATATTCTCCATATGGAGAGGTAATGTTAATATTCCTATTTTCATAGTTTTGTATATTTCATTAAAAAGAGTCTCAGCATGCTCCCTGCCAATAGCAGAAAAGTAGCTTAATAAAATTGCTCATGACAGTTTGCATGTCTGAGACTCTATAAGTTATTAATTCGTTATTCTATCCTAGACTCTCCATTCGCCCTTCGTAAGCATCCAACCCCTATGACAATACAACTCCATCCCCAGTGTTTACTGGGGAAACAGGGTATTTTAAGAAATTGGACGTAAACGGTCACTTTAGGTACGTTGAGCCATAAAATAATACAGCGTCACCACTATATAACACAAATTTCTTAGACTTATTCGGTCTCAGGTGGTAAATTCCACTCTGCTCTCAAGGATTCTATCACGAACCTTTCGAAGCTCGCCTTATAGCCACCGTCCATCGGGCAGGGATCGTCGGGATAGGACTTGTGAT
>OLOW01002817.1_pt1 | contig 11448 bp, 9 predicted proteins | sample 1672801 | NCBI WGS metagenome assembly OLOW01 (sample SAMEA3136725, study PRJEB25190) | human gut metagenome | biome: human gut; feature: human-associated habitat; material: faeces | place: Austria | collected 2013
ATGCCGTAGGGCAGCAGCAGCCATTTGGGCAGCTGCCACAGGGAAATTCAAAATCATCTGAAGATGCATTTTCTGCACCTGGCAGGCAGATATCCGGTGCTTTTGGAATTTCTATTTCTTCAGGATTATCCAAATTCATATTCTTCATGGATTCCGGAATTTCAAGCTCCGGCATTTTCATTTCAACCGGCTGTTCTTCCTGTTTTTCTGTATTCTCAGCCGCTTTATCTTCCTTCTCAGCTTCAACATTTTCAGCAGGCTCAGCTGCTTCCAGAGTATCCTCTGATTCCAGTATCTCCGTATTTTCTCCGGCAGTCGGTTCTTCCGGACCGCTCTTGATTTCCTCTTCGGTAACCTGCTCGATCATTTCTTCCATATTGCTGAAAACAGACTGTCCTGGATTCTTAGGCGGATGGATCACTGCATCTTCCGGCTCAAGTTCCGGAACATTCACATCAGTCTCATCAGAAGAAATGTCTTTGATAAGTTCCTCCTGGACTTCTTCCGGAGCTTCCTGTTCTTCTTTCATGAAATCTTCTTCAGTTTCTTTCTTTTTGTTTCCACTGAAGATATCTCTGATACCTTTCGAAATTTTTTCCTGAAGACTTTCTGCACTGTTGACATCTCTCTCATCGATTGCTACGCTCTCGATCACAGGTCCGTCCTCTTCTGCAGTTTTCACTTCCTGCGCAGGCTTTTCTTCATTGATAGAATCCGCATCTTCTACAGGTGTAAGTTTTGGAATAAACTGACTGTCATATTTTTCTTTTTCTTCTCCCGTCAGCATTCCCATCCTGTTCTTGAGATCCAGTGCCTTCATAACGTATTTTCCGTCACTGAACCAGAGAACCATTTCATCACAAAGACTCAGACACTTCTGAGTATCTCCATTCTGATAATACAGTTTTGCCAGTTCATAAGACCAGCGCTCTGTAAATTCTTTCTCTTTGTATTCTTCCAGGATTCTGATCTGTTCATCCAGAGAAACCTGTTTTTCCTTGCAGATTTTGTACTTGAGGATATATCTGGTGTTATCATTTGGTGCAACCTCCAGAAATTCCTCATAAAATTCTTCTGCTTCGCTGATATCCTTCATCTTGAGGGATACTTCAATTAAACGATATAAAATATTTTTGCCAATCGGTGCTCTGTGATAAGCCAGAAGGAAGATTTCCTTACTGTCTTCGTATCTTTTATTTGCTGCATAGATTTCTCCAACAACACATAAGGTACGAACATTCTTAACACGACGCCAGTCAATACTGTCTACCACTTCCATGGCATCCTTGTAATTTTTCTTTTCTACAAGACGATTTATTTCTTCGAGTTTGATCCGAAATTCCTCTTTATCCAATGCATTCACCAACTTTCCAATATTAAAAACAGTGTAACATATGCCATAATGCTTGTCAAAATATGATAACCACAAAAATGCTTTAATTTACAGGGTTAAACACTTCTCCTTTTACCACTTTGAAAACTTTGTTGATATGAAACTGGTGGCTCACAAAATCATCCAGTCCCGTACAAGTGATCAGTGTCTGTATATCATGAATGCTGTCCAGCAGATATGTCTGTCTGTTGCTGTCCAACTCTGAAAGTACATCATCCAGAAGAAGTATCGGCGTATCTTTGATTTTTTCTTTTACCAGATAGATTTCTGAAAGTTTCAAAGACAGGGCCGCTGTTCTCTGCTGTCCCTGTGAACCAAATTTCCGGATATCGATTCCGTTTACCATGAAACACAGATCATCTCTGTGTGGACCGGCAGACGTCATTTTCATCCGCATATCACGTTCTCTGTTTTTTTTCAAAGTTTCTTCAAAGCATTCTGACTCTGTACTCGGTTCGTAAATGACCTCAAGATGTTCTTCTCCACCCGTCAGATTACGATGGATATCCTGAATCACATCATTCAGGTCTCTGACAAAATCCCGCCTTTTTTCAATGATCTTCTTTCCGTACTGCAACATCTGAATGTCCCAGATTTCCAGTGTTTCCCGTAAAGAAGGATTCTGGTAAAGATCTTTCAGAAGACGGTTTCTCTGATTTACGATATGATTATATCCTGCCAGATCCGTCAGATATATCTGGTCAAGCTGGCATAATTCCAGATCCATAAATCTTCTTCTCTCACCAGGTCCGTTTTTGATGATATTCAGATCCTCCGGTGAGAAAAAAACAAGATTTACGATTCCAAATAATTCCCTGGCTTTTTTAATCGGTAATCCATTGATTGCCACGCCTTTTGCCTTATTTTTACGAAGATGCATATCGATCTTATAAGAAAGCTCATCCTTTTTTACCATCATTCGAATATGCGATTCTTCCTCTCCAAAACGAATGATTTCTTTGTCTTTACTTCCTTTATGTGATTTCGTTGTCCCACAAATATACACAGATTCCAGAATATTGGTTTTACCCTGCGCATTATCTCCATAAAAAATATTGGTTCCTTTATCAAAATCCAGCTGCAGATCCTGATAATTTCTGAAATTCTTAAGTTCTATCGATTCTATATACATAATTATCTGATGACTTTGATTTCCTGATCTTCAAAAGTGATCACATCACCTTCATAAACCTTACGGCCTCTTCGCTGGTCAACTTCACCATTTACCTGAACAAGACCATCCTGAATCGCATACTTTGCTTCCACTCCGTCTTCTACGACTCCGGCAAGTTTCAAAGCCTGTCCGAGTTTTATAAATTCATCTCTGATTTTGATTTCCAAATCATTCACCTCTTATCTGGACTGATTCTATTTTTATCTATTCTGATTCTGACTGATATTTACTGGCAGGATCAGATATGTGTAGTTTTCTTCATCATCTCTGATAAAACATGGTGCTTTCGGGTTCATCAGATACATATGAATTACTTCATCATCAATAACTTTCAAAGCATCGATCAGGAATTTCGGGTTGAATCCGATGAGAATATCTTTACCATCTTTTTCAATATCAATCTCTTCATTCATGGAACCCATAGCAGAATCGATTTTCAGTTCCATGCTGTTATCTTTGATCTCGATTACGATTGGTTTCTTATCACCTTCTCGTACCAGAAGTGTTGCTCGGTCAATACAGTCAAGGAATTCTTTTTTGTTTACGCTGACTTTTGTATCGTAATCACTGGAAAGCATCTGGTCAATGCGGAAATATTCTCCTTCGATCAGTCTGGAAACAACCATGGTCTGGTCAAATTCAAACAGAATATGATTTTTTGTAAAATAGATACTTACCTGATCGTCAATTTCACCGGACAGGATCTTGCTGATCTCACTTAATGTTTTTCCCGGAACAACGATCTTACGATCTGAATAATCTTTTTTCAGAGGCATCTTACGGATAGAGATACGATGACCATCCAGAGAAACAATTTTTAGACAATTGTCTTTAATTTCAAATAATTCCCCGGTCATCAGGCGGTTATTTTCATTAACTGCAATGGAAAAGATTGTCTGACGAATCATTTCTTTCAAAGTAAACTGAGAAAGAGTCAGTGATTCATCTTTTTCAATCACCGGAAGATATGCAAAATCTTCGCCTGCTTTGCCCGGAATTGTAAATTTGGCTTTTTCACAGGTGATCGTAGCTACGAAATTGCTGTCTGTGGTAATGGTTACATCATTATCCGGAAGTCTTCGAATGATTTCATAGAAGATTTTTGCATCAAGAGCAACTTTACCTTTTTCTTCAATAGTACCCTCAACGATCGTTTCAATTCCCAGCTCCATATCGTTGGTGGTAAATTTGATCTGGTTTGTGGTTGCATCCATGAGAATACATTCCAGGATTGGCATTGTGGTTTTTGATGGAACTGCTTTGAGTGCGATACTTACACTTTTTAACAGACTTGATTTGGAGCAGATGATTTTCATAGTGTGTATAACTCCCTTTCTGAACAATTTGTGGTTTTTATAAATATATTTATAGAAAAAATCCGCAGTAACCGCCGTAGGGGGTCAGATTTTGTGAAAAACTCCCGCAGGCCTGATGTTTTCAGGGGTTTTCCGTTGGGATAACTTTGTGTAAAAGTGGTATTTTCGCATGTGAATAACCCGGGGATAAAATTACCGCCGCGTTTTGGCAAAAAAGTTGTACACATCTCTCCACATACAATCAACACGTTATACACCAGTAATGTGGAAAACTTCCCTAACCTTGTGGATTAATCTTCTTTTTCAATATATCAATGGTATTTTTTAAGTTATCGTCGTTCTGCAATTCGTTTTCGATCTTTTCGATACCGTGCATAACGGTGGTATGGTCACGGTTTCCGAGCGCTTTTCCGATATTTTTCAAAGGTGTGGATATGATCTCACGGCAGAGATACATGGAAACCTGGCGGGGCATGACGATCTTGGAGTTTCGTTTATTTCCGCTTAAGTCCGCAGGTGTGACTCCGTAATGCTCTGCAACAACGGAGATGATGTATTCCGGTGTGATCACTTTTTTCTCATCCGGAGAAATAATATCCTTCAGTGCCTGCTCTGCCAGTTCCAGAGTTACTTCCTTTTTTTCAAGCTTGGCTCCGGCCATGACCTTGTTGAAGGCACCTTCCAGCTCACGGATATTGGATTTGATATTGGTAGCGATATATTTGATAACATCTTCACTGATGTTGTAGCCGTTCATTTCTTCATTTTTATGAAGGATCGCCATTCGGGTTTCGTAATCAGGCAGCGTGATATCTGCGATCAGACCCCACTCGAACCGGGAACGGAAGCGCTCTTCCAGGATTTCCATATCCTTCGGTGGTTTATCAGAGGATATGATGATCTGCTTTTTGGCACTGTGAAGACTGTTAAATGTATGGAAAAATTCCTCCTGTGTGGATTCTTTTCCTATAATAAACTGAATATCATCGACAAGAAGAACGTCGATATTTCTGTATTTTTCACGGAATTTGCTCATTGCCGTGTTATTTCCGTTTCGGATGGTTTCGATCAGCTCGTTGGTAAATTCCTCACTGGTTACATACAAAACACGGCTGTTTTCGTCGTGTTCCAGAATGAAATGAGCGATGGAATGCATAAGATGCGTCTTACCAAGACCGGCTCCGCCATAGATAAACAGTGGATTGTAGGTATCTCCCGGTGATTCGGCAACTGCAAGAGCTGCGGCCTGGGCGAATTTGTTATTACTTCCTACAACGAAGGTGTCGAAGGTGTATTTTGGATTTAAATGCGCCTCTTCGTAACGTGTATCCTGAACCTGTTTATCATAAGAAGTGTTTTTTTCTGTTTTTTTGGGGAGATCTTTTTCCAGAACGAAGCGAACCTCGCATTCTTCCATGCCTGTCAGTACACAGATAGTAACCTGGAGGGGTATTTTGTAGCGTTTACTGATGTAATTGACTCCGATCGCTGCCTGTTCAGAGGGAACAACCACTGTTATCAGCTTTCCGTCAACCTCATAAACTTTCAGCGGCTTGAGCCAGGTATTAAAAGGGACATCAGTCACCTCATATTCAGATTTGACAGTTTGCAGGATCTCCTCCCATTTTTCAATAACAGCGTCCATTTTTTCCTCCCATGAGTATTATAATAACCCCAGTCTGCGACTGGAGATAGATATCCTTTTATATATTACAATGAAAATGGGGTTTTCGCAATGGAAAATCCTTGAGATTTTGGGGAAAAGAATGTGGATAATGTGGGGAAATTACTGTGGATTAGGGTGGATTATTGTGGATAAGAGTCCTGGAGGTTTCCATAAGTCGAGAATTGGTGGAAAATGTGGAAGAATTATGTGTATAAAAAAATCCACCTTAAAAATACCGCAAATAAAGGGTTTTTTGAAAACGATGTGAACAAACCCTCCGAAAAAGTGGATAGATTTCCGGTCAATCCACAAGTTATCCACAAGTTATCCACAAAATGTGGATAATGTTACGTAAACCATAAGCGCTTTCCACATAAGAGAAAAAAATAAATACCGTAAGGTGGGGGTATTTTATAGAACCCTTGATTTTATCGGGTTTTTTGCAATTTTTACTTGACGAAAAGGAGGTTTATTTATATAATTGAAACGATGTTCTGAATGATAAGTTATTTCATAACAATTAAAAATAGATAAAGGAGGTGCTTTACCTATGAAGATGACATTTCAGCCAAAAAAGAGATCCAGAGCTAAAGTTCACGGCTTCAGAGCTCGCATGAGCACAAAGGGCGGACGTAAAGTATTAGCTGCAAGAAGATTAAAAGGAAGAAAACAGTTATCAGCATAAGCTGCAAGACCGCATTTATGTGGTCTTTTCTTCTATCCGGAGAAATATCCGCGCAGGCGGAATTTAATTAAGGAGGATTCGTTTGATCAGATCAGAGTCCTTAAAGAAAAATCAAGATTTTAAAGTTGTATATCAGAACGGAACATCGTACGCAAATCGGCTTCTGGTGATGTACGTGCTGAAGAATCAGCACATGAAGAATCGTCTGGGAATATCAGTAAGCAAAAAAGTAGGGAACAGTGTGGTTCGCCACAGACTCACCAGATTGATCAGAGAAAGCTATCGTCTCAACGAAACAGATTTTGACAGTAACCTTGATATTGTAGTAGTAGCGAGAGCCGCAGCCAAGGGCAAGAGCTTTCACGAGATCGAGAGTGCTTTTCTGCATCTTGCAAGAAAGCATCATATAACAGGGAATGAACATGATAAAGAAATTTCTGATTAAGATGATAAGGCTCTATCAAAAATATATATCGCCGATGAAGAGAACGAAATGTCCTTATATTCCCACATGTTCTCAATATGGTTTGGAAGCAATCGAAAAATATGGCGCATTTAAGGGCAGTCTTCTTGCGGCATGGAGGATATTGCGATGCAATCCTTTTTCCCACGGAGGCTATGACCCTGTGCCATGAATTATTTTGTGACTGTTCAGCCTTTTCCCGGGCAGAGCAGTTATCGGAATTTGTAACTGTTCAGTACCTCCGCAGTTAGTGGACGAATGAATAGTTACCGGACTTTTACAATTGAATAAGAAGTCTAGGAGGAAATGAATTTGGAACTGTTTTTAGCAACAAAAACCGGAACTCCTATTATCGGACAGATCGCGTCTGTGATGGGATGGATCATGGATGGCATATATAAGATGCTTGACGGCCTGTTCGGAATCCAGAACATTGGTCTTTGTATCATTATCTTCAGTATTCTTATCTTTGCCTTTATGACACCGCTGCAGATCAAGCAGCAGAAATTCTCCAAGTTAAGCGCGATCATGCAGCCTGAGATCCAGAAGATCCAGAAGAAATATCAGGGTAAAAAGGATCAGGCTTCCATGATGAAAATGAACGAAGAAACCCAGGCTGTTTATCAGAAATATGGTGTTTCTCCAACCGGTAGCTGTGTACAGTTAGCCATTCAGATGCCTATTCTGTTTGCTCTGTATCAGGTTATCTACCGGATTCCTGCTTACGTTGGAAGTGTAAAGAACATTTTTACTGGTGTAGTTGACAACCTGCTAGCTGTAAACGGATACACAGATATCCTGCAGCAGTTTATCACAGACCATTCCATGACACGAGTGCGTCTCGTTATGGACAGTGCCGGAAATGCTACAAGTAACTCGATTGTTGATTTTCTGTATGCACTTTCTCCTTCCCAGTGGAAAGAGCTGGCACAGATGAATCAGTTTTCAGGATTTTCTGATGCGATCACAAAAGCATCCGGCAATATTTCCAAGATGCAGGGCTTCTGTGGCCTGAATATCGCAGACCAGCCGCTGTACTATATCATGGAATTCTTCAAAAATCATGGTTCTCTGTTACTTGCGATCGTAGCACTTCTGATCCCGGTTCTTGCATGGGCAACTCAGATGCTGAACCTGAAGCTTATGCCACAGGCTGCAACACAGCCGGCAGACGGAAATGATCAGGCCAGCGCAATGGCAAACTCCATGAAAACCATGAACATGGTCATGCCTCTGATGTCTGCATTCTTCTGTTTCACATTCCCGGTTGGTCTTGGTATCTACTGGATCGCCAGTGCTGTCGTTCGAAGTGCTCAGCAGTTTGCAATCAATCGTCATCTTGATAAGATGAACATTGATGATCTGGTTAATGAGAATATGAAGAAGATCGAAGCGAAGCGTGCGAAGGAAGGACTTCCGCCGCAGAAGATCACCAATCAGGCTCATCAGTCCGCCAAGAATATCAATAAACCTGTGATCAATAAGGGCAACAGCGGAAACAATGGTGCTTCAGACAGAGCACAGAAGGTTGATACTGCTTATGAGAAGGCAAGAAGTGCAAAACCGGGCAGCATCACAGCTAAAGCAAATCTCGTAAGAGACTTTGATGAGAGAAATAAGAAGAAATAATCAGGAACGGAGGGGTTCGTAATGGAGGATTACATTCAGTTTTCAGCAAAAACAAAGAATGAAGCTATCACAAAAGCGTGTCTTGAGCTTGGAACTTCCAGTGACCAGCTTGATATTCAGGTTATCAGTGAAGGCAGCTCCGGATTCTTCGGAATCGGCAGCAAACCTGCCGTGATCAAAGTTCGCAGAATCGAGCCAGTTTCTGATATGCAGGAGATCGATGAACTGGTAGAGTCCGTGAAACTGGACGCTATCAAAGAAGAGAAGAAATTAGAAAAGCCTTTTACTCCGGATGTAAAGAAAGAATCTGCACCGAAAGCAGCTCCTGCAGAGGAGAAGAAGCCGGTGAAGAAAGAAGCTGTACAGGTGGAGAAGGCATCCGAAGAAGCACCTGCAAAGGCAGCAGCACCAAAGGAAAGACCTGCAAGGGATTTCCAGGGCAAAGCAAAGCCTGCACGTGAGAAACAGCCAAGAGCTCCAAAGGAGCGTCAGCCGAAGGAAACACGTGAGAGAGCACCGAAGCAGGGCAGACCGATAGAGATCCTCAGCGATCCGGAGAAGATCAGAGAGGTTGAGGAGAGAGCAGTCGTATTTCTTCGTGACGTATTCGGCTCCATGGATCTTGGAGAAGTGGAGATCACATCGAAATACAACACTGCAGACGGTTCTCTGGATGTGGATTTTGAAGGTGAGGACATGGGTATCCTCATCGGAAAAAGAGGCCAGACACTGGATTCTCTTCAGTATCTGACAAGCCTTGTGGTAAACAAAGGCGAGTCTACCTACATTCGTGTAAAACTCGATACCGAGGACTACAGACGCCGTCGTAAGGAAACTCTGGAGAACCTTGCAAGAGGAATCGCCTTCAAGGTAAAGAAAACCAGAAAACCGGTAGTTCTGGAACCGATGAATCCGTACGAAAGAAGGATCATCCATGCATCTCTGCAGGGCAACCGCTATGTAGAGACAGTCAGTGAGGGAGAAGAACCTTACAGACATGTAGTAGTAAAACTGAAACGCAATAATTGATGATCCACCGGTAAAGCTATAAGCCGTATCCCGGAGCGTAAGCTCCGTGGGTACGGCTTTTTGTATGGAACTGAAAATTAAAAATTATCATTGCAATCTCCGCAACAATTCTTTATAATCATTGAAGAGCAAATAACAAAAGATATTTCTGCAGCGGACATCCGGAATGCAGAGATTAGAGCGTATTTGAAAAATCATTCCCGCAATCTGCACGCCCCACTTTGCGGTATATTTTGCCCGAATTCAGTTGCCGTAGCCCGCTACGGCGCCCTCATCCGGACAAAATCTCCCACAAATTGTGACGCACATCTTGCAGAAAGCCTTTTTCAAACACGCTCTAGCATTATAAATATGGAAACTGACAGAAGATGTTATTCTAGGTGAAAGCGTGAATAACACGTGTTTTTTGCGTGTAAAAAGCTTTTCCGGAGTAACATTTTTGCGTTTAACCGGATGCTTTTATCCGAATGCTTTTATCCGTTTGACAAAGGAGAGTGAAAAATGGAAGAGACAACGATTGCTGCGATTTCCACAGCCATGAGCGCATCGGGAATCGGGATCGTCAGGATCAGTGGCCCGGAGGCTTTTGAGATCGCATCCGGAGTATACCGTTCCAAGGGTGGAAAAAAATCTCTGAAAAACGTCCCAAGCCACACCATCCATTATGGATATATTTATGATAACGAAGAAATGGTAGACGAAGTGCTGGTCATGGCCATGCGCGGACCACGGACATACACAGGAGAAGATACCATAGAAATCGACTGCCACGGCGGCGTTTTAGCCATGAAAAAGGTACTGGAAACTGTGTTGAAAAACGGAGCCATTATTGCCGAGCCGGGAGAATTTACCAAGCGTGCATTCCTCAATGGAAGGATCGATCTTTCACAGGCGGAGGCCGTTATGGACGTGATACAGTCCAAAAATGAGTACTCATTAAAGAATTCTGTAGGACAATTAAAAGGTTCAGTCCGAAAAACTGTACAGCAGATCAGGGAAAAACTACTGTACCATATAGCGTACATTGAATCGGCATTAGACGACCCAGAGCACTATGATCTGACAGGATATTCGGAAGAATTAGAACAGATCGTAGCAGAAGAAAAAGAAAAAATACAGAACCTGTTAAAAACAGCCGGAGACGGAAAGATCATACAGGAAGGTATCCGGACCGTGATCCTGGGTAAGCCGAACGCAGGGAAATCTTCTCTGCTGAACCTGCTTCTGGGAGAGGACAGAGCCATCGTGACCGATATCGCAGGAACCACCAGAGACGTACTGGAAGAGTATATCAACCTGCATGGAATCACATTAAAGATCGCTGACACAGCCGGAATCCGCCAGACAGAAGACATCGTAGAGAAAATCGGCGTATCCAAAGCCAAAGAAATGGCAGCAGACGCAGACCTGATCCTCTATGTCGTAGATTCCTCCGTACCGTTAGATGAAAACGACGAAGAAATCATAAAAATTTTGCAAGAGAAAAAGACAATTGTCCTCTACAGCAAGACAGACCTTGAATCTGCTATAGATATAGAGGATTTAAAGAGCAGAATAAACCAGCCGGTGATCCCAATCTCCGCAAAAGAAGAAACCGGGATCACAGACCTGGAAGAAAAAATCCGGGAAATGTTCTTCAGTGGGGAGATTGACTTCAATGATGAAGTCTACATCACCAATGAACGCCACAGGCAGGAGCTTTTAAAAGCACAGGAAAGTCTTTCTCTGGTAGAAAATAGCATAGAAAGCGGAATGCCGGAGGATTTTTATTCCATAGACCTGACAGATGCATACGAAAGTCTGGGACGGATTCTGGGAGAATCACTTGGGGAAGACCTTGTTAATGAGATATTTTCTAAATTTTGTATGGGGAAATAATAACCGCATGGGCTGCGGAGGCCCCGGCCGAATGGCCGCATGGATTGCGGAACCTTGGCCGTATATGCCGCATAGGCTGCGGAACTCCGGTCGTATAACCGCATAGATTGCGGCTCCCTGCTGTATGGCACATAGGCTGCGGCCCCCGCAGAGGGTAGATCACATTGGAATGTAAGAAAACCGCAAAGGGGCACAAGGCCGCGCCCCTCTGCACA
>OLOW01002818.1_pt1 | contig 11444 bp, 6 predicted proteins | sample 1672801 | NCBI WGS metagenome assembly OLOW01 (sample SAMEA3136725, study PRJEB25190) | human gut metagenome | biome: human gut; feature: human-associated habitat; material: faeces | place: Austria | collected 2013
AAACGAGCAGCATGTAAACTGGATTTACGCTCACCTGCTACTCGTTCGTTGTAATTATATTTCCTGTTTTTCAAAAAGTCAAACAAAATTTTTCTGGCATTTTCTCTTTATGAACCATTTATGATAATGTCCTAATATACCACAAAGGAAAATGTCCCAATGTAGTATAATGCTTCCATCAACAGATGGAGGTAACGATTATCAGAAAGGTAGAATTATCAATGGATGAACAAAAGAAGTATGAGGTGATCAAATCATTGGCAGATCATCCAGCCCCTAACAAGCAGAGAGCTGCCCTTACTCTCGGTTGTACTGTACGTCACATTAACCGTATGCTTAAAGGCTACAAAGAGCATGGCAAAGCCTATTTTATCCATGGCAACAGAGGACGTAAGCCAGCCAATACCATCCCCAATGAAACTCGTAATCTTGTTGTCGATTTATACCGCAACAAATACTATGATGCCAATTTTGTGCATTTCACTGAGTTATTAGGAAAACATGAAGATATCCACATCTCCCCTTCAGCGGTTATGTCTATTCTCGAAGCTGAATACATTCTCTCTCCCAAGGCTACAAAAGCTAAGAAAAAGAGAATCAAAGAACAATTAAAAGCCGATAAAAAAGCAGCGAAATCTCAGAAAGAAGCGGATCAGATACAGATTAATCTTGTTGCTCTTGAGGACGCCCATTCCCGCCGTCCCAGAGCCGCTTATTTCGGTGAACTGCAGCAAATGGACGCAACTCCCTACGAATGGATCCCCGGTCAGATATGGCATCTGCATCTGGCTATAGATGATGCTACAGGAAGGATTACCGGCGGTTGGTTTGATACCCAGGAAACTCTGAATGGCTATTACCACGTTTTCCATCAGATTCTCACAACTTACGGTATCCCCTACAAGTTCTTTACAGACCGCCGTACTGTTTTCACCTATAAAAAGAAAAACTCCCCATCTATCGATGAGGATACCTATACACAGTTTGCCTATGCCTGTAAACAGCTGGGGGTTGAACTGGGATCAAGCAGTGTGCCTCAGGCAAAAGGACGTGTAGAACGCCTGAACCAGACGCTACAGTCGCGCCTGCCAGTCGAGTTAAGACTTGCAGGCATAACGACCATAGACGCTGCCAATGAATTCCTAAACTCCTACATAAAGGAATTCAATGAGAAGTTTTCCCTTCCCATTCATGGTATCAAGTCTGTGTTCGAAGTGCAACCCCAAATTGAAAAAATTAACCTGATTCTTGCAGTTTTATGCGAAAGAACGGTAGATACCGGACACTGTTTAAGGCATTCCAATAAATACTACCGTATGATTGACAGCAGAGGCAATCAGGTCCACTACCGAAAAGGAACAAAGGTAATGTTTATTCAGGCTTTTGATGGCAGTCAATACTGCTGTGTAAATGACAAAGACATCTACGCACTGGAAGAAATACCCGAGCACGAAACAAAATCAAAAGACTTAGATATAGACTATACTCCGCCAAAACCAAAGAAGCCCCGCATTCCACCAATGAATCATCCCTGGCGTCGCCAACAGTTTGGAAAGTTTGTCAAACAGCAAGAACACCACCAGAATGATCAAGATACAAAAATTGCCTGAGGAATGAAACGAATCAATTTAACAAGCCCCAGCAAAAAGCCGGGGCTAATACTTCAATTATTTTAGGACATTTTCAAAAACGCTTGACACACTAATTTTCAAAAAAATTTGAAAAATTTAAGAAGATTGAATCCGCGATGAGAAATTCTGCGGGTGATGTCTATGACGACGAAGACTGCGAAGGATAAAGAAAAAATTTGCCCCTGCTACTTCCTTTACGGAGGTGGCAGGGTCATTTTTTGTTTTTGGAGATGTTAAACTTATCCATACACTTCCTCGTACCTTCTCCACAACTCCTCAATTATGTTGGTTTTATTCGCAAATTATGCACTTTTGAGTGTTCGCTTTTGCAGAGTTTGTTGCAGAAAATAATGCTGCTTTTGCCTTGCAGCATAAGGCTTTCAGTGTGTTCGCTTTTGCAGACTTTATTGCAGAAAACGATTATGCAACGCTTTTTTGCTTATGTTTCAATAATAACAGAAAGCCCTCAAACCCTTACGGTTCAAGGACTTTCTGCGGATGGGGTTAAATGGACTCGAACCATCGACCCTCACGATGTCAACGTGATACTCTAACCAACTGAGCTATAACCCCGCGAACGAGATATATATTACCACATGAAAAATGAAAAGTCAAGCGTTTTTTTGAAAAAGGAGCAAATTTTCTGACGGAAACGCGCCGCTGGACAATCGAAAGGGCGAATAGTATAATAAACCTGATAATTCCGCCCGGCGCGGTCTGGAGGTTTGTCTGTGAGCACAAAGGAAACAATCGCCGTAATCGGCACTGTATTCGTCGATATCAAGGGCTTTGCCGATGCGCATTATAATCCCATCGGCCGCAATGTGGGCAAGATTCGCCTGGTCCACGGCGGCGTAGGCCGCAATGTGGCGGAGAATATTGCGCGGTTGGGAGGGGACGTGCTGTTCGTTTCCTCGGCGGACGACGATATGCTCGGTCACGGCGTAATCGAACGGCTGGGACATGCGTTGCCACTTGCTTGCCTTGTGCATCTACCAGTTCCAAATCGACTTTACCACTGCCTTTCAAATCCAGATTGATAGCCAGGCTACCGTTTTGATAAGCTGCGTCCAAATCGGGAGTTACACGGATATCTTGAATGCGTTTTTTGTTGCGGGCATATAGATAGCAGTCACGTCCCACGCCGCTATACCGGAAGAAATCCTGATCTTCCAGATAGGTACCGTCGCACCAGCGGAATACTTGGAAGGCGATCAGGTTTTTCTGACCCGGTTTTAAATATGGAGTCAGGTCAAATTCGGCTTCCAGTTTGCTGTCCTCGCTGTAGCCTACATAACGTCCGTTTACCCACAAATACATATTGGAGGTAACCGAACCGAAATGGGCGATAATATCTTTTCCCTTCCATGAGGCGGGAACTACAATTTCACGGCGGTAAGAACCTACATGGTTATTCTCTGTCGGCACTTCGGGAGGGTTGTTCTGGAACTGGTTACGCCAGGCATAGCCTACGTTCACATAAATAGGATCACCGTATCCGTTCAGCTCCCATACGGCGGGAACTTGCAGGTCATCCCAGCCTTTGTCGTTGAAGCCGGTTTTCCAGAAATCAGTCGGACGGGAGTCTGCATCCTTTACCCAGTTGAACTTCCAGGTTCCGTTCAAAGTCATGTAGTTAGTTGATTGTTTTTTGTCTGCTTTCTTAGCTGCATCTGCATTCTCAAAAGCAAAGTAGTTCGTGTGCATCGGCGCACGGTTTACCGCATTTATTTCCGGGTTGCGCCATTCTTGGAAGGTCTGTGCGCCTGCTGTAAGGGCGAGGACTGTGAACAGACCTGTCATAAGTTGTTTCTTCATGCTATTATTTTATTGGTTTTGTGCAAATATAGTGAAAATAATAGTTACCGATGGGACATAAATCGGGCAATATTTGTTATAATTGTGAATGATTTGTGTTCTATCCTAAAAAATTATGGCATTTCTGAGGCGTATTTGGAATAAATGGCAGAATTTACTGCATGATGAGAAATTAAAGCATAAAATATATGTGATTATTTTTGAAAGCGACACACCGATGGGAAAGTTATTCGATGTGGCGTTGATAGGGTTCATTGTCTTGAGTATTCTGGTGGTTGTTGCCGAGAGTATCAAGAGTTGGGATACCGTTATCGGGCCTTATCTGCGGGTGTCGGAGTATGTTTTTACTTTCTTTTTTACGTTAGAGTATATGTTGAGGCTTTATTGTTCTCCCCAACCGCGGAAGTATGCTCTGAGTTTTTTCGGTATAGTGGATTTGCTGGCTACCTTACCTCTATATATAGGCTGGCTTTTCGGCACGGCACGTTATCTGCTGGTGATCCGCACTTTCCGGTTGATTCGTGTGTTCCGTATCTTTAAACTTTTCAATTATCTGAATGAAGGTAATTTCTTGTTGCGTTCCTTGGTGTTCAGCAGTCGGAAGATTATTGTTTTTTTCTTGTTTGTACTGATATTGGTGACTTCGATCGGTACATTGATGTATATGATTGAGGGACAGCGGCCGGGCACTTCTTTCAATAATATTCCGAATAGTATTTATTGGGCGATAGTGACGATGACGACGGTAGGTTATGGGGATATCACTCCGGAAACTCCGCTAGGGCGCTTCCTTTCGGCCATTGTAATGTTACTGGGCTATACCATCATTGCAGTCCCCACAGGAATTGTTTCTGCGTCTATGATCCAGGAACATAGACGCAGGGTGGCCCTGAAATGTCCGCATTGTGGTAAGGACGGACATGAGGACGGGGCTGCTTATTGTAAATACTGTGGAGGAAAACTGGTAAATTGATTATGGAATGCTGTATGATAGAAAGTTATTCTATCACCCATCGCTTATCATGCGCCACCGTCTTTTTCGGATCATAAGTCATTCCTTCTTTGGTAGGGATTTTTATCACGTAAGTCCGCCCGCTGTGGTTGGACAAGGATGTTTCCCGTAACCAGGGATTCATATTCTTTAATATGGCCAGATTGATTCCTTTGCTGCGTGCGAAACGTGCCAAGTCTGCAATTCCTTTCGTCACAGTGATTTCCGTATAAGGAATAGGCGGATACAAATCCGATGCACGCAGGCGGAAACCGAAAGTAGTGGGGGCATTGAATAATTGTTTGGCGGCAAGAATGCGGTACACATACCGGGCAGTCTCTTCTACCAGTTGCAAATCCAACGAGTCGTCCACATCCTGTTTGGCCAGTTGGCTGGCAATGCGTGCCTGACCGGCATTGTAAGAGGCGGCGACAGCCACCCAGTCCTTATATTTTGCATACGCGTCTTTCAGATAGCGGCAGGCGGCACGGGTCGCTTTCTCAATATGGTAACGCTCGTCCACATTGTTGTTTACCTCCAATCCGTAATCCCGTCCCGTACCTTGCATGAATTGCCATAGTCCGGCAGCTCCGGCAGAAGAACGGGCGGTGGGATTCATATTACTTTCTATTACCATCAGGTACTTAAAATCATCAGGTATTCCGTTTTCTTTCAGTATGGGTTCTACAATGGGGAAATAGCGGTTGGCTTTTTTCAGCATTTGCAAGGAAGTACTGTGCATATAGGTGAATGCCAATAGTTCACGGTCCATACGCTCGTGGCGGTCAAAGCGGCTCAAATCAATGGTTTTGCCACAGAACTCAATACTGGCGGGAACTTCGGGACTACTGTATTTCAATGCCGTAATACCTGAATCTTCCCGTATGATAGTGGTATCTTCCTGCTCCGTTTTTGGAGTAGCGCAACTGCTGCTTACTAAGGCCGGTGATGCAACTACAATGCAAAAGGCTGCCACAGCAGCCAGATTGATGGTTATTTTTCTCATTTTTTCTTTATTCGTTTTCATTCTCTTTTTCTTTTCCGCCCCGTCCGAAGTTACGATATTCGGTAGGGGTGAAATTGGTACGCTTTTTAAATACCGAGAAAAAGTGTTCAGTAGAGGTATAATTCAATTCATAACATATCTCTTTCACTGACATGGAACTTTCAATCAACAGCTGCTTCGCTTTGCGCAGTTTCAGCTCTTGGAAATACTTGGCGGGCGCATAACCGGTGTATTCTTTGAATACTTTGCGGAACCAGGAATAACTGATTCCCAATTTCATGGCCAGTTCTTCCGGGTCTATATCCTTGTACACATTTTCGTGCATGATGATTTTGGCACTTTCTATTTTTTGTGCCGCATTGTCCACCTCATAGCGTTTGTTCTGCGAGATAGCAAGTACGGCTCCCATAATGTGTAAAACGATGCCGGACAAATATTGTTGCGCTGCGGTCTTGTCTGCTTCCGCTACTTCCAGTGCACGGGCAAAAAGACTGGCCAGTTCTTCATTGATACCGATATCCAGAATCTGGCTTTCTTTTGAGATAAAGCTGTTTTTTACCAGATTGTCTATAATCGGGCCTTCAAAACCGATGTAATATTCGTTCCATCCTGTCTTTTGCAGCGGCGCATAGGTATGCCACTGTCCGGGAAACAGGAAAAGTATCTGCCCTTTGGATATGTCAACAGACGGGGTTGTGTCGCTGGCGAAAGTTCCTCGTCCTTTAGTGATATATACCAACTGATATTCATGCAGCACACGTCCTTTCTGGGCTGTGAAATAATAGGCGTCCGGGTGGTTGCGTGGTGGATAAACGCTTCCGGCCCTGATAGCCTGGAATCCGACGGTAGTCACCGACAAGCCGAAACGCTTGTCACGCTCATTGACAATTAGGTATTTAAAATCAGCGCCTTGGTCGTTGTAATGCATGTTTCTCTGTTTTAAAATTAGGTCACACTTATCGGCAAATATACAATTTTTTATCTTAACAGCCTCTAACCTTTTTGTTCTAAGTGTTTCTGGAGGTATAATTTTAGTTTCTTATGTATGCAAATGGGGGAAATTTAGAACAAATCTTATGGAATATTTGCTTAAAATGCTTTTTTTTGCGAATATTGCATCAAATCTTAAAGTTGAATCTATGCACTTGGCACACCGTAACTGCGAATATATTCTTGGAGTAATATATCTTTTTGTTTTTCCTGTTTTGCTTTGGGCTGATAATAAGGTGAATACTTATCATTTTAAATCCATTTCCACTTCGGTGAACTTCCCTACCAATGAAGTCAGGAAGTTATTTCAGGATAGCCAGGGGTATATATGGATTTCGACCTACAATGGTCTCTTGCGTTACGATGGTTATTCTATTGTTGTATATAAACCCGATGGAGTGAATCATGGACGTTCCATTGATAGTTTTGTGAATATGGTGGCCGAAGACAAGGAGAATAATTTGTGGATAGGTACGCACAATGGATTATACGTGTTGCATAAAGAAACGGATGAGATAGAGAAAATAATCAGTCCTTTGTTACAGGTAAGCAATGTAGAAAGTATCCTTTATGCAAGTAACGGAGATTTATGGGTGGGAAGCAACAAGGGATTGTTTCGCAGAAAAGCCGGCAGCCGTACTTTCGATTGTGAAAAAAACATGGATATAAAGTCTGTTGTCGAAGACCGGAAAGGTCAAATATGGATTGGTACTTGGGAACAGGGGCTGCTGCGTTATAGTCCTCAAGAGGAATTGTATTATACTTACGACGGGATTAACCCTGGTAATTCGGCGCATGTCATATTTCAGGATGAAGCCGGGAATATTTGGATCGGTACCTGGCGGTATGGACTGGTGAAACTCATTAATCCGTATGATTCGGAACATTTCTCATTTAAAACATTCCGGAACATCAAGGGAAATTCTCATTCTCTGTTGGATAATATTATCTACGCCATTGCTCAGGATAAAAATTCCGGGAAGCTCTGGATCGGTTCACGCAGTGGGGTCAGTATTTTGGAAGATGAATCGGGAGACGGGAATTTTACCAATATTGTTCCGGGTAACCTTCAAGGAGATTTACCTTTTAATGAGGTGAACTCTCTGTTGTGCAGTAAAGACGGGCTGATGTGGCTGGGTATGTTGGGAGGAGGTGTTTGTACTGTAAATACAAATAAGTTCCGGTTTAATTATGATTCTTTGGAGGCTTTGCGTGAGCATTGCCCTACCAGCTCTGTCCGCAGTGTCTATCAGGAGGATAATGGGAATCTGTGGATGGGAATCATGGGATTCGGTCTGGTTTTTTATGATATGGAACAGCATACCATTGTTCCTTACCGCTCTCATCCTGTATTGAAGAATATGGGATATACATCGACGGTCAATGATATTATTTATCGTAAAAGGACAAATGAATTGTGTTTTGCCACTTGGGATGACGGAGTGTGGTTCTATAATGTCAAAGCCGGGAAAGCACACGTGATAAATACCGTTACCAATCCGGAGCTGAGTGATATTTGTATTTATTCTTTGTTGGAAGATTCGAAAGGGAATCTGTGGTTGGGGACACGTTCGGGAGTGTTTATCTTGGATACGGAATCAAGACTTCATTCTTTGAATGAACTGGTGACTTTGACAAATCAGGCATTGCCCCAAATTTCTATTTTCAAAATGGCGGAAGATCAAGATGGCTTTATCTGGATAGCGACTAGTAATGAAGGGGTATGGCGGATAGATACATCCGGAGAAACATATAAGGTTAAGTTTTATACGCCTTCGGATGGTACATTATCCACTGTCGGGGCGATGAGTGTTTGTGTGGATGGATACAACAGAGTATGGGTGGGGTCGAATGGTAACGGACTCGATTTGTATGACCGGAAGAATGATCGTTTTGTTTCAGTCTTGAATGATTATTTCCGGAATGGAGATGTTGTTTTCAGCATGCTGGAGGATGATGAGCATACTTTATGGCTTACTACCAATGCGGAAATGTATCACATTGATATACCTTTGGACGGTGCTGCACCGAAAATACATACCTATACGGTAGATGATGGTTTGCAAGACCATATGTTTAACCGGAATTCTTGCTTCAAGGGTGCGGATGGGAAACTTTTCTTCGGAGGATTCCGTGGATTGAACAGTTTTTATCCTGATAAAATAGTTCAGGATACTGCCTATTCTCCGGTAGTAATTACAGATATAAAGGTACATAATGTATCGGTACGTACCTATCCTCTTTCCGTCAGAGAGGGGATTGCTGCAAACAGAGCTATTGATTTTATTGATAAAATTGTATTAGGATACCGGGAGAATAATTTCAGTCTTGATTTTTCAATATTGAACTATATCAATCCTGAGTTGAACCGTTATTTATATCGGTTGGAGGGATATGACAAGGAATGGTTGTCCGTTGAGGCTGGACGTCGGTTTGCCTATTATAACAATCTTCCGGCAGGTACTTATACTTTTTGTGTAAAGGGAGCCAATCAGAATGGAATCTGGTCTCCGGATATGAAATGTCTGCGTATAACTATTCTTCCGCCGCCTTGGTTATCGTGGTGGGCTTATTGCCTTTATGTCTTGTTGTTCGTTTCATTGGCATGGTATACTTATCGGATTGTCAGAAACCGTATCCGGATGAAACAGGCCATAGAGATGGGGAAGATAGAACGGCAGAAAATGGAGGAAATCAATCATGCTAAATTACAGTTCTTTACCAATATCACTCATGAGTTGCTGACTCCGCTTTCTATTATATCGGCTTCGGTGGATGAACTGAAACAAGAAGTACCGGCAAGTTCGTCGGTTTGTTCTGTAATAGCTGATAATACTGTGCGGTTAATCCGGTTGATTCAGCAAATCTTAGAGTTCAGGAAAGTGGAGAATGGCAAGTTGCGGCTAAAAGTTTCGCATGGAAATGTCAGTATGTTCTTGAAAAAATCAGTGTCGGCTTTCGCTCCTTTGGTTAAAAAGCAGAAATTGTCCATACAATTTGATTTGTCTGAAGAATATTCGGGATATTTTGATGTGGATAAATTGGATAAAGTGGTGTACAATCTGCTTTCCAATGCCGCTAAATATACTCCTGAAGGAGGAACTATTGTGGTGTCGCAGGCTCATGATGAGGAAAAGAGGACTTTTAAATTGAGTGTGAACAATCCCGGCGAGTTGATTCCAAAAGAGAAATTGGATCATATGTTCGAGAGATTCTATGAAGGGGAGTATCGTAAATTCCATACCATAGGGACGGGTATCGGTTTGTCGCTGACTAAAGATTTGGTATTGTTGCATCATGGAACGATACAGGTATTTAGCGATAAGGAGGAAGGGAATACTTTTGTGGTTGAAATTCCTATAGGACGTGAGGCTTTTGCTGAAGATGAGGTAGACGAGAATACTGAAAATGTGGACTATGCTGTTTTATCGGCAGATGAAATGGAGAATGTCTCGGAGATTGATATGTTGGAAGAGAAACCGGCAGCATCGACTATTTTGTTAGTGGAGGATAATGAGGAATTATTGGCTTTGATGGTTCGTCTGTTGCATGGCAAATACCATATTCTGAAGTCCGCTAATGGAACGGAAGCTTTGGAGATCCTTGCCAAACAGGAAGTGGATTTAATTGTTTCCGATGTTATGATGCCCGAAATGGACGGTATGGAATTGTGCCGCCGGGTGAAGACTCAATTTGAGACCTGCCATATTCCATTGATTTTGTTAACGGCCAAGACTAGTGATGAAGACCATGTGGAAGGGTATGAGTCTGGGGCCGATGGTTATATCTGTAAACCGCTCCGCCTCTCTGTCTTGTTTGCCAAGATAGATAACTTGTTGAAACGGCGCAAACGTATGGGGGTGGATTTTCGTAAGCAGTTGGTCTTTGAAGCCAAAGAATTAAATTACACCTCGATGGACGAAGCTTTCATTCGGAAAGCGGTGGATTGTGTGAATGCCCATTTGAGTGATTGTGATTTTGAACATGCACAGTTTATGGCGGAGATGGGTATGGCCCGGACTACACTAGCAGATAAATTGAAACTGTTGACCGGACTTACTCCCTCTGCATTTATCAGCAATGTCCGTTTGCAAGCGGCTTGTCGGCTGATAGACGAGAAAAAGAAAATCCGTATAGCCGATTTGGCGTATGCCGTAGGTTTCAACGACCCTAAATATTTCAGTTCCTGCTTTAAGAAGAAATTCGGACTTTCTCCTACAGAGTATATGATGAAGTATGATGGCTGATTATTACCGGAAATAGGCTCTATAGGGAATAAACAGCCTTTTTCCGGTAATAATTCTCCCTGTTTCTTTTCTGTTCCTCTTACTTTTGCTGGCAAATAAAACGAATTATCTTTATTTGTTAGACCTTTAAAAAAAGTATTATGAACATGAAAACTCTGACAGAAACCAGTACATTCCGGGTACTGAGTCTATTGCTGTGTCTCTGCTTCTTCATCCCTGCGATGAATGTGAGCGCTTCCAGTCTGCAAGCAGACAAGTTTAAAGTTTCCGGTATTGTAAAAGATGCCACAGGCGAACCGGTCATCGGTGCCAGTGTGGTTGAAAAAGGAACAACCAATGGAACGGTGACTGATTTGGATGGTAATTTCAATCTCACGGTGGCTTCTAATTCTACTATTGTCATTTCTTTTATAGGATATTCCGATCAGGAATATCGTATTTCGAAAGACAATACGGTGCTGAATGTAAATCTGAAGGAAGATACGGAAATGATTGACGAAGTGGTAGTAGTCGGTTATGGCGTGCAGAAGAAGGAAAATCTGACGGGTTCTGTTGCTGCTGTAAATTTCAAGGATGTAGCTTCTATGCCGGTAGCGAATACTGCCAATATGCTTCAGGGTCGTTTGCCGGGTGTTATGTTGACCAACAATGGTGCCCAGGCCGGTCATGACAGTCCCGAAATCCGTATTCTTCTTTCCCCAGCTTTTAACAGATTCAACCGGTAACGTGTTAATCAAATTTACAGTACCAGAATCAACCAC
>OLOW01002819.1_pt1 | contig 11427 bp, 13 predicted proteins | sample 1672801 | NCBI WGS metagenome assembly OLOW01 (sample SAMEA3136725, study PRJEB25190) | human gut metagenome | biome: human gut; feature: human-associated habitat; material: faeces | place: Austria | collected 2013
CGATAAGCGCAAGGTGGTTGATATTCTCATATCACAAATTGACGCTACCAGTGAGAGTGTTACAATCCATTGGAAGATCTAAAACCTTTTCACTTGGCATTATGCCTTTGTAAAAAATAGTTTCCTGATATTCAGTTTTCAAGGTGCAAGTCAAATCGTTTGCGCCATCCTTTCTGCGCCTATGCGCTGTAATTTGTTAATCCAGATAAAATTGAAGTATAGCTATCAGCAATTTGCGCTCTAGACGCCGAAACAGGTCAATGTCCATTTGAAGTCGGGAGAATCCTCTTTTATCCCGGATTGTCCGTTTGGAAAGCGCTGCTATGTAGCCGGAATAGCAACGCAGCACCATGCGCACTGCATCAGGTTCTCCACGCACAGCTGCCTCAATGATGGAATAGGGAATTAGTGTTGGGCGGAATCGGTTTCTATCCATTCCCATCACATCCCAGCCGATCTTTTAACGCTCGAAATGCCTTTATCCTGTGAGTGTTGACAGTCCGTCGAGCCATGTGAAGGCAATCGGCAATCTCTCGATCCGGCATCTCAAGAAAGAAATACATCAGAAGAATATCCCGGCTTTCTGGCGGAAGAGCGTTTAACGCCTCCGCCAGTTTTTCATTTTCAATGTGGATCACCTCATTTCCTATGACGAAAGTGTCTCATTCACAGGCGTAATAGTCGTAGACTGCAAGCTGCTCCATGGATTCCTCCGGCAGCTCACTGAAATTGACTTCTCGCTGTTGTCTACGCTGGATTTCCCGATAGATGTTGTAGGCCTCATACTTCAGGGCCCGTTTGCAGAAACAGTCAAACGTGTGTTGCTTGTGTTCCTGGTGACGCAGGTCTGGATTCATTTTCTCACCTCCTTGCGTCCTGTTCACCGGCTCCTTTTGACCCCTTTCACTTACTACTGGTTTTAGAGAAGGTGCATTTGGCAGATGCTTCTCTAAAACCGAGGTATTTTCTCTCTGGTCAGTCATTTGAAGTCTCCTTTCTGTCATGAACTGGATCGCTAACCCAGCAGTGGATAGGAGGCGAACGACAACAAGCGTGAGGACAAAAAATGCCTGCCGGCAAAACGCAGGCAGGCAAGGAGGAACTGTGTAAAGCCCTTATATGATTTGTGTATTCATGGTTATAGGCGCAAATATCCGGTGCGGGGAATAGGCTTTTTTTGACTGGCTACAAATGAAAAAGGACACAGCGATACCTCCTCGATACCGCCGTATCCTTAAAAAAGGGCGACTTTAATACACCCCCTGTATTCTCATTTTTTCAAACAGAATACAGCGGCCTTGATTTCTTGTTTTCAAAACCGCCGCATTCCGTCAGCGGTTTGCGCCGCCAGGAATCAATTCTTTTCGAAGTTTACAAAAAACTTTGAGGATGCCAGACCAATCACACATACCAGTAATCCACTGGGGATCAGCACCCAATAGGGACTATCTGAAAACCAATCAAACAGCGTCCCATAGATGATTTGTCCTGCAGGCTGGGCACACATGGCAAGAGTGAATACATAAGACATGACCTTTCCCATCAAATGTTCCGGAGTTCGAGCCTGGATGACGGAGATTGCATAGGTGGAAAACAGACTGCATCCAAATTGCCCAAGGCTGAACATGACAAGGAGAATGATGTAAATACCGAGAGGCCCTACAGGTAAGAGAAAAGCAATTCCCGTTGGAATGAGGCTAAGGCCAAGTCCCATAAAGACAAAGGCCAGCCAGCGCAAACGGAATTTCTGCGCTGTAATTCCCACAAAGAGGCTGCCCAGCACGGCGGCTACACCCATAACGCTCTCTGCTGCTCCGTAATACTCTGCCGAGAGCCCAAGAACAGTCCGCACCAAGTAAGGAAAGCCGACCACCACCGTACCGGCTACAAACAAGCTGGCCAGGGCTGCAAGCAGGAGCATTTTGAGGATACCCGGCTGCTCCCGGCGCAGGAAGTGAATGCTGACGGAGAAGTCCTCTCTAATGATCTCCCGGACACTCATAGTGACTTCTGCCTTCTGATAGTCCAGACGAATGAAGCACTCCAAAATAGCGGTGAGGAAAAAGCAGGCCACCGTTCCCCATAGGACCGGAGTAAGTCCAAAAGCAGCGTAAACCAGACTGCCCAGAAACGGGGTGATAAGCCCGGCAATGGCCTGTACTTGATTTACCGCCGCATTTCCTTTCATCAAATTGTCTCCAGAGAGCATCTGGGGGATACAGGCCTGTACCGTGGGAGATTCAAAAGCGGCCAGGACAGACAGGATCACCAACAATGCACCGATGATCCAAATATCATGTCCAAAGGGCAGCACCAATCCGGCTACCAGCACGGTGCATCCGGAGAGAGTGTCCAGCCCTACCATGATGTTACGCCGGTTGGCTCGATCCGCCAGAATACCGCCAAAGGGGGACAAAAGGATGGTAGGCAGCATAGCTATGGCCAACAAAGTCGCAAAAATGGATGCCGATCCGGTCTGCTCCAGTACATACATGGAGAGGGCAAACTTTAGGGTGTAGTTGCCAATGAGGGAGCTGATCTGCCCCAGAAGCAGAAAGGTGAAGTTTCGGGTAAAGAGCTTTTGTTTTTTCATTTGTTTACACCTCCATCCCTTCCGCCTGACGAAACAGGTCCAGCACTACTATCCATGAACAAATGGCTGCAATACCCATGAGGATCCATAGAATTGGAAAATACTGAATTGCTGCGCTGATCACCTGGCACAGCAGGGTTGCCAGAATGACCGCCGCAACAATGGTCACGGAAACCGACTTTTTGGGGAATCCAAACCACAAAGCAATCACCCCAATCAGCCCCGCCAGAACGGAACAGCAGAACAGGAAGCCCAGTGATTGCAGGACCACTTTGATTGTCAGATGGTCAGAACAGATGGGAAACAGTGATTCTGTTAGAAAGAACACAGCCTGGACCATTGCTCCGCACAGGAGCATCGCGCCAACGGTATAGGCAAACACCAGCATCAGCTTTGCGCACAGCACCTTTTTCCGGCTGATTGGATAGCTGAGCAGCAGAATTGCCCGTTTCCCGCTGTATTCCTCCACCACAAAGCGGGAGGCCATGACTGCCGACAGAATCGAAAAAATCGCCATACAGACCAAACAGGTTATTCCCATCAGGAAGGGATACTGGGAGAACAATTCCGCATCCGGCTCGGTGGGGTCCATATAGGGGATGGCAGCCATCAGGTACTGGAAGCCCAGCATCGTCACTCCGCAAATCAGAACCGCAATATGATAGGAGCGAAGACGATTCCGTTTTAATTCCAATGCGATCAGTTTACGCATGGTCAGCACCTCCCTGAATGAGCGAAATAAAATAGTCCTCCATATCGGAAGGATGTTGTTTGCGGATATCTGCCATCTCTGCTTCTTGCACCACAGTTCCATCCGCAATGACACCCACACGATCCGCAATCTGCTCGATCTCCGACAGAAGGTGACTGGACATCAGAATGGTCATTCCCTCCTCTTCCACCAGGCGGCGAAACAAAATACGCATTTCCTTCATGCCCACCGGGTCCAGACTGTTGACCGGTTCATCCAGGATCAACACCTCGGGCCGATGGATGATGGCCCGCGCAATGGCCAAGCGCTGCCGCATCCCCAGGGAGAAGGTGGACACCGGCTGACTCCCTGTGCCGGGCAGTCCCACACGGCAGAGGGCTGGTTCCACATCGGCATCCTCCATTCCCATGTAAGCCAAATGGAGGCGCAGATGATCCGCAGCCGACAGATGCTCATAAAAGAGCGGCGCTTCAATCATACTTCCGGTGCGTCGAAGGATTGCCTCGTGATCCCGCACACTGTCCAGCCCCAGCACGCTGGCGGTTCCAGCAGAGGGCTTTAACAACCCCAGCAGCAGTTTGAGCACCGTGGTTTTCCCCGCCCCGTTGCGCCCCAGGAAACCGTAAATGCTGCCCTGTTTCACAGAAAAGGTACAGTTCCGAATGACTTCTTTTCCCGAAAAGGCTTTTGTCAGGTTGCTTGCAGAGATGATACGTTGGTTCATGCCAGACTCCTTTCATACCTTCGAGCGGTATGTATTCTAATCAAATTTTGCCGCAGTGATTGACTGCGGTATTTGCAATATAATACCTTCTAAATGAATGTATATATCCAAAATAAAATTGCCGCGAGGCAATTTTATTTCAGGTTGGGGATTTGCTCAAAGAACTCGTCCACTAGCCGCTGAATGGTATCGTCAAACAGAGGCACGCCCATCTTCTCCATCATCTCCCCGATAAAGGAGAATTTCCGCCGCATCTCCTCTTTGGTGGCCGGAAACACAGATGGCAGCAGCCATAGGCTGGTGAGCAGCGGCAACAGCTCAGCAATCTCCTTGGCATACTCTGTGCGGATGGAACCGTCCCGGTTCCCCTCCTCGATGAGTTCCAGAAAATACGGGGTGAGAATCCGGCGGTTGGCATCGATCATTCCAACCAATACTCTGGGATTGTGATTCATCGGAATGGACTGTGCTGTCATATTGGTACGGGCTGTGTCTGCCTGATTCAGCCGGACTACTTCACGCAGCTTTTGGAGGCCGTTCAGATCGGTAAGACTTTTTACTGCCTCGAAGGGGTTATTTTCAAAAAACATACGGTCACTCACCGCATCCATGATTTCCTTTTTGGATTTGAAGTGGTGGTACACCGCACCTTTCGTAAGGCCGCCCAGCTCGTTCACGATGTCCTGGATGGTGGTGTTCTCGTAGCCCTTCTCCAAAAAGAGGCGCTGAGCTACATCTAAAATCCGCTCCTCCGTGACTTCTGGGTATTTGTTCCGTGCCATCCGCTGTGCTCCTCCCTAAACATTCTCTAAGTATGTATTTATTATACGGATGATAGTGCACCCTGTCAAGATACATTCTTACGGTATCTAAGGCGCAGAACGGCCATTTGACGAGGGTGAATGTGTAGTAATAACGGAAGAAGGTACAGGGAAGAGAGATGACAGCAAGCACAGCAAGCGAGTACCCACTTGCGATATTTGACTTTAGGAAACCCTCCCCCTAAACCCGAAAAATGCTTGTACCCTCGCAGGCTTTGCCTGATGGACAGGCCCTTGAGAACATCCCAAACCTTGATACGAAAAGATGAACAAGTTCCTGTCCACCATTGACCGGAACATCAACCAGATCGCAAAGTGAGTCAACACAGAAAGTCCTACTTACCAAGCCGACATGGAGGAAATTCAGAAAAGGCTGAATCAGATATGGCAGCCGCAAAGACGCATCCTGTTAAGTCACCCCTAAAGCAGGCGCTCATAAAAAGTGTTGGAAATGGTCTTTTTCTCCCTGTAAAACCGCAGCAAAGTCCGCGCATGGGAAATCACACGGGGCGCTCTCTGAAATGCTGTTACAAGCGAATTATTCAGCCTTTTTCCACCCTAATTCCTACATTTTCGGGAAAGGCTCAAAGCGGTACTTGACAAAAGGCAAAATGTAGGCAATTTTCCTCTCATACCTATTCCCGTCCCATCCCATCCGATCCTTTCTTTCGCCGTAGCGGACAGGATAGGATTTGATTCTTCCGTATTTAATAGATCTTTATTTTATTATATTAGTATTTAATTGTGTGGGATTTTCCTGTTCAGGGTTTCCCAAGACTGGATTTTCCCGTTTAGGTGGCAACCGTGCGATTCCCATCGAAAGTCGTTGCTAAACACATGGAACAAAGTTTAGGCGCTTTGTCAGTTCGCTGATAAGATCCCGTTTGGTATAATCAAATTAGAACCAGGAAAGGCGGTGTTTCCATGAATATCGTCATCTATGCCCGCTATTCCAGTCACAGCCAGACGGAGCAGTCCATTGAGGGACAGCTCCAGACCTGTTATGAGTTTGCCAAGCACAACGGACATATCGTGATTGGAGAGTACATCGACCGGGCGCAGAGCGGCACCACGGACAGCCGGGCCGAGTTCCAACGGATGATTGCCGATAGTGACAAGCACATCTTTGAAGGTGTTCTTGTCTATCAGTTAGACCGCTTCGCCCGCAACCGTTATGACAGTGCCATCAACAAAGCCAAACTGAAGAAGAATGGTGTCAGGGTCATCTCCGCTAGGGAAAACATCAGCGACGATGCCAGCGGTATTTTGATTGAAGGGGTTTTGGAAAGTATGGCTGAATACTACTCGGCGGAACTTTCCCAAAAAATTCGCCGGGGTATGGACATCAATGCAGAAAAGTGCCTGAGCAACGGGAGCAATCCTGGCCTGGGTTACTATGTGGACGAGGAGCGCCGCTTTCACATTGATCCGGAGGGAGCAGCCATTGTCCGGGAGATTTTCGAGATGTATGCCAGCGGAAAGACCGTGGCCGAAATTACCAAGTACCTCAACGCCAAGCAGGTCAAGACCTCGTTAGGAAAAGAGTTTAACAAGAACAGCCTGCACCGTCTTTTGCGAAACAAGCGGTATATCGGCTATTACATCTACAAGGACACGAAAACGCCGGGCGGTATGCCCCGCATTATCGAGGACGAGTTGTTTGAGCGGGTGCAGCACATTTTAGACCGCAACAAAAAAGCCCCTGCCCGTTCCAGGGGCAGGGAGGAATATCTACTGACCACCAAGCTGTTCTGCGGCTACTGCCGGGAGATGATGACCGGCTATGGAGGCACGGGCAAATCTGGCAAGGCGTATCACTACTACGCCTGTAACAATTTCAAACGCCGCAAATGCAAAAAGAAAGTGGTCAACAAAGAGAAGATTGAAAACCGTGTTGTGCTAGAGTGCTGCAAGCTACTGACCGACAGCAACATTGAGCGGATCGCCTCCGCCGTGGCGGATGTCTGCAAAGCAGAGCAGGACACTTCCGCTATCAAACGGATCCAATCGGCCATTCAGGAAGCTGATACTGCCATCGAAAATCTTTGGAAGGCTTTGGAGCGTGGGCAGGCCGTGGACATGATAACCGAGCGAATTGAGAAACGCAAGCAGGAAAAGGACGAATTACAAGGCCTGCTTGCTATGGAGATGGGCAAGCAAGTCGCCCTTACTGTGCCTCAGGTCAGGGCGTTTTTGTATGCGCTCAAGAAAGGCGATCTAAACAATGAAAGCACCCGACGAGGGATCATAAACATTTTTCTCCAGGCAGTCTACCTTTACGATGACCGGATGACTCTGATTTTCAACGGTGGAGAGCAGCCTATTACTCTGGACGATGTCCTGCTGGATGAGATAGAAGACTACCTTGAAAGTGCAGTATCTTATCACGAAAAGTGTTCGTCGTTGGTTGCGGACGCTCCACCACAATTTGTCTGAAAACTACGGTTTTCAGACTTTTATATTGTCCATTTTTAACATAAATCGTCTGAAAAAGCAAAAAGCAGGGGCCTTTTAGCCCCTGTTTTTCCGGTTTCTTTCGTTAAAGTGCGCGACAAGAGCGCCTGCGCCCAGCAGATTGATGGCGCGGCGTAGATTATAGGCGAGGAAGCTGAGGGCAATTTCGGCGCTCACTTTTTCCTTTCCCCGGCACAGGAAATAGTGTGCGCCGTCATACCACTTCACCGTCCCGAAGGGATGCTCGGCTAGTTCCTGTCTTCGCCGCATGTCTTCCGGGTTGCACCGAAGAAGCACCCTCACACGCGCGGGCTTTTGCGGTCTCCCCAGGCTGTTGTGCGGCTGAAAGCCGGGCGGCAGCCGCCGGAGCGGATGATTCGGGTGACCGTACATGCGCACAGCGACCATGTTTCGCCCGATGCTCACCGTCTTTGTTTTGTGCGAGTCTGTGCAGCGATTGGGGCAGGTGCGGCGGGCTTCCCGGCTTACGCAGACCGTTATTGGGTAACCGTTTGCGTTATCGCTCGGTTACCAGGTCCCGATAACATAGAAATAGAAGGAAAAACGCAGCCAATAATAAAGAGGCGTTTGCAAAAATCCTTTGACATGATTACTCCAATATAGTATTATCCCATATAGAAGTGACCGTATGAAGACACAAGGCGGATTTTTGACGTTACGAATCGAACAGATCAGCTGCAGAATCTTTGAACAGATGCTGCAAGAGTACGGAATCAGGGAATTTGCCGGTGCACGGGGAAAAATTCTATATGTGCCGTGGGAGTGCAGGAAAGTACCAATTTCACATATTTTCCATCGTACCTCGCTGGCCAGAACCACACTGACCAGTATGACAGACCGTATCGGCGGCATGGTCAAAAGGCGACAGAATTCGGAGAACCGGCGGAAAATTCAGGTTTCGATCACACCGAAAGCCCGGTGCTTACGTAAGGAATAGGACGCCATCTAGCAGCAGATCAAAAACATGTAGGATTTACCGGGAAGGAAATACAGCAGCAAGAGACATGGTTGGCCCGTATTTCAGCCAATTCGAAAGGATAGGAAGCATTGAACAGGAGGAGCACAATATGAAAGTATCACTGTCAAATCCTACAAACGCATACTGTCCTCAGACATTTTATACCTATGGAACCTACAAGGAAGATGGAACCCCAAATTTTGGTCTGTTCTGCTGGTTCGGCTTTTGCTGGGACGGAGAACTAAGTATCATGGCCTGTATCGGGGGTGAAAAACTGACAAAGGATCGCATCCGCGCCACAGGCCGTTTTTCGGCCAATCTAGTCACGGAGGAGCTTCTTCCGCTCGCCAACTATTTTGGTAACAAATCGGGTTATGATCCTAATAAAATGCAAGTGGACGCTGTCATTTCCAAAGGACGCGTTCTGGATATCCCGATTTTGCAAAAAAGTCCATGGATCTTTGAATTGGAGGTCAAGCAGACGATCCCGCTTGATGACAGTGAAATTTACATCTGTAAAATCAGGAATACATTGGTGGAAGAACAGTTCGCAGAAAAAGCCAGGGAAGGCAAAGGGCCGATGCCCATCAACGAAATCAAGCCGGTGGTCGGATGGGGCGGAGGCACCTTTTTCAAGGTAGGCGACCAGATCCTTCCTGATATGGAAACGCACCTTGAAATGACCGATACGCCGGGAAGTGCCGATCCATGATTAAGCACAAACATTCGTTTTCAGCCGGCCAAAGAAGCCCTCGCGAGCAGCGGGGCGGCAACCGCTCCCTGACATTGAGTGCATACGACCCGCTCTGCTCGCTCGTTCCATCCAGCCGCGCTATCGGCAATATCGTGCCCCTGTCTGAATGCATGATCGGGCAACAATCTTCCTGCAGTTCCCCCATCCATCCTCACATGGATCAAATTTGCCTTTGGCGGGGGCCGGTTGTCCAACCTTTCCGTCGAAGCCGCACATCCTGGCGAAAGGAGATACCAACATAGCGCCTTCCATTTGGATTCTCCACAAGGAGGTCCCGGATGCGCGGCTGTGTTGCGCGGACGCGGTGTATTTTCAGAAATAGCGGCTGTGACCTCTTGAGGACTGGCAAGCCAACGATTGCAGGGTCCCGTCGCAGTGGCCAAGCCGGGTGCGGAGGCAGGACGGGTTTTGCTATCCTTGCGGCTTGCCCCGGAGAGGCGCTTAGGTCTCTGCCTTATTTTTCTGCACTGTCCAGTGAGCGCACATTGCGATACTACAAATTTTCTTTCCATAAATCGGGTTCTGCCTCTTGCATTTTTTCTGTTGTCCTGTTAAAATATTTAATTGGCACATCCTTGCGCTGCACAGACGTTGCAGCGCCATATGTCCAAGAGGAGGTGAATGGAATGAATAGGTACGAACTGACCTACATCATCGACACTGCGCTGGAGGAGAACGCCCGCAAGGAGCTGATCGAAAAGTTCTCCGCGCTGATCGCCCAGAATGGCGGCGAAGTCGAAAAGGTGGATGAGACCTGGGGCAAGCGTCGTCTGGCTTACGCCATCAACGACAAGCCCGAGGGCTACTATGTGCTGGTAACCTTCAAGGGCCCCTCTGAGCTGCCCCGCGAGATCGAGCGCAACATGGGCATCAGCGAGGACGTCCTGCGCTGCCTCATCATCAAGCTCGAAGAGAAGAAGCACAGCGTCAAGCCGCGTCCCGTGCGCCCCGCGGCGCCTGTGGCCGCGCCTGCCGAAGCTGCCGTGGAAGCCGCTCCCGCTGCCGCGCAGCCTGCCGAAACCCCCGCTGCTGAATAAGGATGGTGTGAGCAATGAACAAATTGACCATCATCGGCAACCTCACGCGCGATCCTGAACTGCGCACCACCTCCACGGGTGTGAACGTGTGTTCCTTCACCGTGGCGGTGAACCGCCGCCAGCGTTCCCAGGGCGCGGAGGGCCAGCCCGAGGCGGATTTCTTCCGTGTGAGCGCCTGGCGCCAGCTGGGCGAGATCTGCCAGAAGTACCTGGCCAAGGGCCGTAAAGTCGCAGTGGTCGGTCCCGTAACGGTGAGAAGCTATACCGCCAACGACGGTTCCACCCGCTTCTCGCTGGAGGTTACGGCGGACGACGTTGAATTCCTGTCCTCCCGTTCCGAGGATGCCGCGGGCTATGCGCCCGCCGCTCCCGCTCAGCCCGCAGCCGCTCCCGCGGCCGACAAGGGATTTGAGGAAGTGGACGACGAGGACCTTCCCTTCTGATTATGGCGGCGCGAGCGCGCCGCTTCCCTGATGATGACTCCAAAGGAGGTTTAGCCCATGTCTGAGGATCGTGGTGAAAGAAGGCCGCGTCCCCGTGGACGCAAGCCGCGCCGCAAGGTGTGCAGCTTCTGCGTGGACAAGATCGAATACATCGACTACAAAGATGTGAACCGTCTTCGCCGCTTCGTAAACGAGCGCGGCAAGATCATGCCCCGCCGCATGAGCGGCAACTGCGCCAAACATCAGCGCCAGCTGTCCGAGGCCATCAAGCGCGCCCGTGCCATCGCCTTGATGCCCTATTCGGTGGAGTAATTTGCTGTCAAGCACGCGTCCGGACCGGACGCGTGCTTTTTTGGCAGTCCGCTGCCCATCATTTTTCTTTCGCAATTAAAAACCCCGTCAAGCGCATGCTTCACGGGGTTTTTTCTGGTGACCCATCGGAGGCTCGAACTCCGGACACCTTGATTAAAAGTCAAGTGCTCTGCCAACTGAGCTAATGGGTCGCGCCCTTTTGGGGCTCAAACGTGCAAGGTGTATGCTATCACAATTCCCACGAAGTGTCAAGCCCTTTTCTGGACTCGCAGGCCTCTTTTGAATCCGAAATGGGCAGATGCGCCCCTTTCCCCCACGCGCCGCCCGCAGAAGCGTCCATGCGTGGCCTATTAGCCCTATTCAGACCGCCGTGCGCCCCTTGCCGCCCTTTTCATGCACCGCTCCACCACCGCGTGATACGCAAGCCCCGCAAGGACGCTCCCGAGGCTCCACAGCAGCCACGAAACCGGCCCCTGCGCCAGCCCGAAGCGCTTGCCCAGCACCTCCACCCAGGCGTTGAACAGGAAAATTTCAAACGAGGCCCGGCCCAGCGCACGAAGCGGCGCAAACGCCGCCAAGCCCCGCCCCGCTCTGGAAA